>Ga0302288_1000169_pt1 | contig 61330 bp, 70 predicted proteins | sample III_Fen_N1_1_FD_194549 | JGI IMG/M metagenome (GOLD analysis project Ga0302288, IMG submission 194549) | Peat permafrost microbial communities from Stordalen Mire near Abisko, Sweden - III_Fen_N1_1 | ecosystem: Environmental > Terrestrial > Soil > Wetlands > Permafrost | place: Sweden: Abisko... | reverse complement strand
GTCACATCCTGGGGCTGGAGAAGGTCCCAAGGGTTGGGCTGTTCGCCCATTAAAGTGGCACGCGAGCTGGGTTCAGAACGTCGTGAGACAGTTCGGTCCCTATCTGTTGTGGGCGTAGGAGATTTGCGGAGTTCTGACACTAGTACGAGAGGACCGTGTTGGACTGACCTCTGGTTTACCGGTTGTTCCGCCAGGAGCACCGCCGGGTAGCCACGTCGGGATCGGATAAGCGCTGAAAGCATCTAAGCGCGAAGCCGGCTTCAAGATGAGATCTCCCTTAAGGGTCGTTGGAGACTACGACGTTGATAGGCCGCAGGTGTAAAGGCAGCAATGTCAAAGCCGAGCGGTACTAATTGCCCGTGACTTCTTTCGCGGTACACTCACATTCATGTGATTGTCTACCTGTCTGATGGATTATATCTTCAAAAAAGTTTGTTGCACACTTGTCAACCTTATTTAAGGTGACTATAGCGTTGGGGTTCCACCTCTTCCCATTCCGAACAGAGAAGTTAAGCCCAACCACGCCGATGGTACTGCGCAAGTGGGAGAGTAGGTAGTCGCCGTTTTTTGAAAGCCCCGATAGCGAAAGCTGTCGGGGCTTTTCTTATTAAGAGAAGCCAACTCTTTTTGATAGATGGAATCCTACTTCGCTAACCATGGGGCGAAGTCCCTATAGTTACACACACCATTCCTTCGTTCGCTTGACTTATCCAATCTCCTCAGGCACGTATGTTCGTCATATAGATTATTTAGCAGGAGCTATCGTTGAATCGGTATGAAAAACATATTCTCCGGTAAAATACAAGCGATATTGGCTATTTATTCTGCTGATCACCATATTCTCATCAATCGATTGTAGAAGCTCTTAAGAAGCATCAGAAAGACCATTTTTCGACCCGGAGCACTCGGGTGGCCGTACTTGAAAAGTAAACGTTAACATGTTTTCCAGTCTATCACTGCCAATTGGCGATGCTAATTGAACCTGCTTATGGTTTATATTAATGTAGTAAGTGGTGTCAGGAATATTGTTATTTGATATATACATCCCAACGGGGAAAAAAAAGAGGCTGTCATAATTGACAGCCTCTTCGATAGTAAGGTCTAAAAGATCATTGCTTATTTAGGCAGATACCATGTTGTGGGGTTCATCAATTTGGTACGCATTGTTTCTTTGTTTGCATATTTGACAGAAACTCTGTCAGCCAAGTAGGCAGGATCGCCCCGCCTAAGGGCAACACGCATTAAGTCATGGAAGCGATTGCCTTCATAGGCTGTCTCCAGCGCCAATTCATCAACAATCTTATCTTCAACAAAAGAAACGGCAGCAGAATCAACCACACCATATGGAATTCTGTAAAAGACAGTGTCTACGGCTACAGTATTCAACTGTGAATAATTAAGACCACAACCACGAGCATGTACACCAACATTAAGTAATACACTACTATTAGTAACTGTTCTGTTGAATCCAGAGGATGAAAAATTCATATACGAGGGAATGCTACCCATTTTGTTGGTAATTTCATTCTGAATATCAGCATTGTTGTTAATTTCCCTATTAAGACCATACTTCAATGTAGCAAAAGCCAGATTGGAACAGCCCAACCTATTCACCGCTTCTGCATAACGCAAATACAGCAGTGAATTTCTGTACAGAATAATAACCTTTTGTTTGGAATTACTCGTTCTCAAAAATTTCGTAATAATGGGTTCATCAAAATGAGCGGATACATTATCAGAGTTTCTAAAATCTGTAGAAACTGATCCACGTTCTCTTAGGTCACCATCCGTAGTAATCGATTTGGTGTAGAAATACACCTGATTATCCCAATTTGCAATTGAGTTCTTCGTTGGAGCAATCATGCGATTGAAAGACAAGCTATCTAAGGAAAATTGTTTACCATAATCGGCTGAACTTGCAAGAGCGGTGATTGTTTCTGTCAATCCCATTGTATATACGCTCGACCAGTTGTCATCGTTAGGCTGAATGCTGGTTGGCATTTCTCCGGTAAAAGTCCAGGAAGATGCATTATTACGAGAAATCAATAGATTCTCTTGCGACATCAAATTATAGTACATAAGAGCCGCATTCTTATAGTAGGTTTTCGCTGAAGCGGCACTACCTTCTCCTTCCAAGACGGATCCTTTCCACAAATACAAATCACCAAGAAGAAAACGAATGTTGATAAGACCATATTTAGAATTGAAATCAGCAAATTGACCTATATTGTATGAGCCAATTCTTTCTGATTGATAAAAAGGCAATAAATCATCAATCAACAAATCACACAATTCAGAGAGATTAACCGTTGGGTAGTTTTTAACAACATCTCCTTCTGATAAAATAGGATTTACTATGTATTTGGCATCACCGTAATTCAATACCAACTGCAAATATGTCCATGCACGAACAGCTTTCGCCATTGCAATTACCCTTAAATTGTATGAGTAACGATCACTAGGATTTACCCTTGCAGACGTATCAACATACTGAATGACATAATTACAATTGTTGATGATGTCATAGTATTGCGAGGTTTTGGCGTAGGGATTATCCTTGGTTATATTGAATTCGTTAATTTCTTTCAAATACCTGGATGCATTACTTCCGGTTTCCATCAGGTCCCCTCTTAATTCTCCCAAAAGCACATACCGGTCTCCCAGTAATTGAAGTTTAGACATGATACCGACAAACGCGTACAAAGAGTCATGCTCTGATTTCATACGATACTGTTCATCGTAGGTGTATTGATCTGAATTAACATTCAGGAGTCCGTCACAACTAACCATTGTCAGGGCAGTCATGAACAGCAACACCGGCATATAAATGAATTTTTTCATAATTTCAGTATTATAATATAAGAGGTAACTGATTAGAGGTTGATCTTGACGCCCATAAAGAAGCTCCTTGTTTGAGGAATTAGACCAGCATCAATTCCTTGATACAAAACATCATTTTTGGCTGAGAATTCCGGATCTACACCCAGGTATTTGGTAACAGTAAACAAGTTGTTCGCTGCAACCCATACATCCAAACCAGAAATAAAGGAGAAGTTTCGAACAGGGATATTGTATGATAGTGAAACAGTTTTCAACCGGAGGAATGATCCATCTTCAATCCAACGATCTGAAAATCTTGAATTTCCCAATGGGTCACCGAATGTTGCTTTCGGTTGATTGGTGACTTGTCCTTCGTATCTCCAGCGAGAATTCATAGCAGTTGTTTGATTGCTCAGGTTTGAACCGGACTCCAACTGGCTCCTCATGTAGTTATATACATCGTTTCCTAATGAATAGTTGAAGAGAGCATTGATAGACAACTTTTTGATTGTCAACTTACTGTTGAATGATCCAAAAATATCAGGATTGGGATCGCCGATAATCTGCATATCTTTTTCGTCAATCACACCATCTACCGTTTTTTCTTTAAAAATAACATCACCAGCACCAAATTTGCTGTATGTTCCGTCTTCGTTCAACACTGATAGATTGGCATTGTCAGCAGCACTTTGAGTAGCAAAAACGCCATTTGTCTTGTATCCGTAAAAGACGCCAGCAGCTTGTCCAACCTGTGAAAGAATGGTTCCGTTGTAAGCCTTTGTCTTGATGTCACCGTTAGGCAACGATTCAATTCTATTCTTGTAGTGACCTACAGAAGCACCAACTTCCCATTGAAGACTTTTCAGGTTGAGCAACTTTGCATTCATTTCAAGTTCAAAACCCTTATTTGAAAGCTCTCCTGCATTGGTTAAATAGGCATCCAATCCGGCAAGATCGCCAAGGTCTTTCCAAATCAGCAAGTTACTGGTTTTAGATGAATAAACATCAAACGATAAATTTAAACGTTCATTCAACAATCCTATGTCAATACCTGCAGAAGCTTTTCCTGTTGATTCCCATTGAAGCTTTTTGTTGGCAATATTTCCTAGTACAATACCATTGGCTTTATCCAAATAGCGAACAGATTTGAAATAGGCCTTGGTTGCGTAATCCTGAATACCGTCGTTGCCAGTGATACCGTATCCAGCTCTAACTTTTAACAAGTCGATAGCGGATAGATCTTTCATGAATGGTTCTGATGAAACCAACCAAGCACCATTAATTGATGGAAACAAGCCCCAACTTTTGTTGAATAATTGGAATCCACCATCGGTTTGTGTACCAAAACGAGAAGAACCATCTACAGCAACTGCAGCAGACAAGAAATAACGGTTGCTGAAGTTGTAGTCAGCTGATGCATAATTGGAAATAGATTTTGTACTGTTATTTACTCCACTGGTTTGTTTGAAGTCAAAGGAGCTCTTTATTAATGTATTATCATCGGATCCTGAATTATGAACTTCGATATAATCCGATTCAAATGTATTACTAATGTATCTCGAGCCAAACAGGAGGTTCAATTGATGTAAGGAATTGAAACGTTTGCTGAATTTCAGGCGGATGTCATTGGAGATGGAGACATTTCGAACCAATTGGTTGCGAAGTCTGTTTTCCGAATAACCATAACCTTCAAAATAACGTGTAGCCGTACCGAGATAGGGATCGTAACTGTTTTCTTCGTAAGAGTTCAGCGTATAGCCTAGTTGAGAAGACAAATTCCAATTTTTGTTTATATTCCATGTAGGTGTCATAACAAGATCAAAGTAGTTTTTCTTGGTATAGTTCATGGAAGCACTAATAATTCCTGCTGGATTACCAATACCAAACTCATCGGCATCGTCATTGGTAACCGTTTCATATCCATAGGAGGTAAACGTATGAGGACTTAGGAAGGGAGACTTTATGTAGCCTAAGTACGTTGGAGAGGTATAAAAATCTACTCCATCTGTCATTGGTGAATTCGTTGAATTCGTATAAGAAATATTGGTACCCAATATAAGATTGCGGGTCAAATTTATGTCCGAATTAAAACGAGTGGTAATACGCGACATGTCAGTTGATTTGACAATTCCATTATTCTGAGTGAATCCGAGTGAGAAATAGTATAAGGCTTTCTCATCTCCACCATTAATGTTGATCAAATAGTTCTGAGTCATTCCTTGCTGATATACATCATCGTTCCAATCTGTTTGATTATGGTACTTGTTGTATGACGTCAACGATTTATCATCCTTTAAAAAATCCATTTTAGAAATCTGCTTCGGTGTATAACCGGCAGAACCAATGATATCACTCAAATAAATACGGTAATCCTCAGCGTTCATTACCGGAGTCGTTTTTGGAATGGACGTAAGACCAGCAGTGACATTTAAGTTAATCTTGGTTACCATACTTTTTCCCCTGATTGTTTTAATCAGGATGACACCGTTTGATCCTTTGCTACCATAAATGGATGTTCCATCTTTCATGACAGAAATGCTCTGGATATCGTTGTTGTCGATATTCAATAATGTATTTTGACTTTGACCTTCGAATAAAGATTGAACATCAAACAAGTTATTCATAATAACGCCATCAACGACGTAAAGAGGTTGAGCATTTGCCATCAGTGAGTTGTAACCCCTAATGAAAAGTGAAGAACCAATTCCTGCTAAACCTGAACGAGCAATAGAACGTACATTCCCACCCACTTCACTTTGAATGAATTCATCCGCTGATAAGGCTTGTGATAGTGTAAATGTATTAATTGTCTTAATTGCCGGAACAGTTAGTGCGTTACGCTGGGTACCGGACAGCAACTCTTGATTGCTGTAGTACGTACTGAATACTTCAGGATATAGGTCTATTACCAACCTGTCTTTCGATTGGATGGGAACTTCCTTAATCGCATAATCAAACGCTTTGACCGATAACACTTCATCGCTCATAACAACTTTAAGGGTAAAATTACCTTCTTGATCCGTTGATGTGGATCCTGAATTGTTAAGGGCTTTGATTTGGGCCGCAGCGATGGGCAACTTTGTGTGAGCATCACGAACCAAGCCTTTAACCTCAATGGTTCCTTTAGGTTGCTTACCTGAGGCATTTACCTGAGCGCTCAGTGTTGTGGCTGCCATCAGGAATAAGCAAGCCGCAATGAGATAGCTTAACCTAAAGCAGCTTCTCATTCCATTAATTCTAACCGTATTCATAGTGTATTTCATCCGTATTAATTTTTTTTCCACTGTTCGAGCGTCTTCCGGTTTGAATCCTTCTACCTCGAATCCTGCATTCATATTAGAGATCTGTTTCATTATCTTCCAATTAAATAGTGCCTATTATTCTACAGGTTCGAGTATCACGCAGTCAACACGCAGGTCACGTTTATACGTTTTATGGCTTTCTTCACTTATGGACACAATGTTTTCAATTTCCACCTTTACATCCAAGCTGGATGGATTACCCTTTAAATACATGCTGCACCAAGGGAAAGTGATTGTGCCAATTAATTTTTTTAGCATCACATCTTTAGGAACGGCGATACCAGTGAGTTTTAAATTTGGAGTCGTCGATGGAACCCTACCATTTGCAGCTCTGTAGTAAACCCTAACCTCGGCTTTCACCGGTAAAGGAGTGGTTGCATTTTCGATTGCTTCAGGTACAAATACCACGTATAAGTTGTATTTGGCTGATAAAACATTAGGAATGTTTAGCGATAACATTGCTTTTGTGGCACCGGCAGAACCAGTCGATTTCAAAAAGACGTAACTGCCATTAGAAACCTTAAAGGTTGAACCGTTATATGATCTGGTGAACAAATCGGACGAGATATTGTTACGTCCATATGTATTGCGCTCAGCTTCAACCACAATTTTTTTGTGCCAAGAATCCTGTGCTTTCATTCGCAATGAATCAACGATGAACATTGGGCCGTTGCTCGACTTGACTTTGGTGGCACCTACAAACAAGTTGTTCACATCGTGGAAAACTGTTTTGTTAACCGATATAATACTATCGAGTCCTGCAGGATCAGCTACCCGGGAGAAAAACAAATCACTAATAATTGCTTTTTGACTGTATATACGCTGCATGCCTTTGGTATCATTGTATATTCTATGATACGGAAGCGCTTTCTGAATTGCCATTGCCCAAGCATGATTATTTAGTGCAATGAACGTATAAGTACTGTCGTCATCATCCAATTTGGCATAATCTCTGAAAAAGGTGTTGACTATTTTGCCGTAGTCATCTTCGATAATCAGAGAATTGAAGTAATCTGTTATAGAATCCAAACCAGAACTCAAACCAGAACCTTTGGGTGCCGTCATCAAATATTCCCAATGACTGGGGACGTAGGGACTATAACCGTTAATTTTGTGAAGAACACCGTTTTTTGCAGGGATGTTAATGTCAATGCCCAAGGGGATTTTTCCAAAATACGCCTTGTTGTTTATCAATTTGAAGTCTGTAATTTTATTGCAGAGTAAGTAGAGACGTTGTGAATCAAGCCCTGATGTAGTATACGAGAAGCGTGAAATGTGATTTCCAACTACTTTTGCAATTTTCAATGAATCAGCTGTGGTAATTACTGCTGATTGCAATGTGAATGCTTGAAAATTTGCACGCCAAGCAGAGTCTGTATCCAAAGGTGCCCAAACGGTAAATGTTTGTGAACTGGATAAAAGCTTATCATATCCGCTAATCTCCATCAAGCGATGGAAAATTGTAAGATCCGTTTCATTATTAATAATCTCAGACAAGCTTTGATTACTAAGTACAACATCCGTGTTGTTGTAATGCTTGTCCCATTCGTCATTGCTACAGGCTGTAATAAACAAACCTATAGTTATAGCAATGAGTAAACTGAATTTAATTGTACGTTTTTTCATATTCTAACCTATTTTTTTGGGCAAACATTGCATAGTCAATCCCTTCTGTTTAGTGTAGTCAAACACGATGTGTATTTCGCTATTTACTACTGTCATTTTAATGATGATTTGCTCGTTTTGTAGAACGGGTTTTGTTTTAATGCGGTGTTCACATCCAATTCATCTTTATTTATGGGCCAATACAGAGATTCAATGGTAGCCATGTTAGTCATCAGCTTTTCGCTTGCTGATGTTATGCTGATATAGCTGGTTATACGTGTGGTTGTACTATCTCTCCTGGCTGTACGCACAAGGTCAAAATAGCGCTTACCTTCAAACATTAATTCTCGTTGACGTTCACGTAGAATCAGATTCTCAACATCCGAATAATTAGGATAAAAAGAAGCCTTCAATGAATCAGCCTGTGGATTAGAGCGGAGATAGGTTCTATTAACCAATTCTAGTGCTGTTTGAATGGATGCATCTTTTCTCTCCGAGAATTTTTTGTCACGTTGAATAACGGCCTCCGCTTTCATTAAAATAACATCAGCAAGTCTATATACAATCCAGTTGGATGTATTTGAACGGTAAGTATACTCATCACCGATTGGGTTATCTTTTCTGCTTACACCGGCATATTTAAATATTCTAAACTTTAAACCTCCATCTGATGGACTGATAAAATCACGTTTGCGATAATCATCAGCACCTTCTATAGATGTTCCTACAGCAAATTTGAATGGGCTGTTGCTTGTGGAATATAGTTCAGAAGGAAAGCCCAAACTGCCTTTTTTCTCGGAGTTACCAAACAAATTGCTCGTTGTTGCGTTTTTCTGTACCTTTTCGTTGAACTGCAATTCGAAAATCGTTTCAGTAGAATTTCCGGTATAAAATACAGAGGTAAAGTAGTCCTTTGCTTCAACCAATTCAAGGGATGGATCGGCTAAAACATTGTCACAGGCATTGATGCAGTTTTGGTAGTCGCCTTTCCACAAATAGATATCAGCGAGCAGGGCATAAATTGCATTCTTAGTGATACGACCTTTCGTATTTTGATTGTTAGAATAAATTCTGGGAGCATATCGCACCACAGCGTTTAAGTCATAAATTAAAGAGTCCATCACAACTTCCGGATCCGATTGAGGAACCAGGTAATTTTGAGTATCATCTACACTTGCATTTGTAATGTAGGGAATTTTATCAAATGCACGTACCAAATAAAAGTATGACAAGGCACGGATGGCAACCACCTCTGCTGTCATTGAATGCAAAGATTCCATGGTGAAATTTTCGTCTCTTTTCTGAGCATCAGGTGCGTACACCAAGAATGTATTACACATGTTAATGACATTGTAGAAACTGGTCCACTTGGTATAAGCATGGGTGGGTTCAATTTCCTGAAGTAATACATCTGTTATACTTTGGCTTGCGCTGTTTCCTTCAACTACATTGTCTGAGCGCATTTCACCCCAGGCAAAAGCCCTTTCTACATAATCGTTTTCAATCATGCCTCTGTAACAAGAGGCCATTACAGATTGAGCATCTGACTCTGTTTGCCAAAAATTAGGGAGAAGTATTTCTCCTTCAGGGCGTACATCAAGCCAATCCGCACAACTTGTGGCTCCAATCAAAAAGGCGATTGACGATGCTATTATGGATATTTTGATTTTCATTGGTGGAATAGTATTAAAATCCTACAGTTATACCGAATGTTAAGTCTTTTGAACGAGGCGTTTTGGAATTATCTGTTGTAACATTACCCATACTACTTGAACCTCCAACCTCGGGATCTACACCTGTATATTTGGAGAATGAAGCAATATTGTTAACGTTAAGATAAAACGTCAATTGGTTGATTTTGTAGGGCTTAAGTTTGGCTGCTGGAACAGCGTAGTTTAATTGAATGTATTTAAAACGAAGGAAAGATGCGTCTTCAACGTAACGATCGCTACCCAGTGAGTTGTAACCGGCTTCTTTGAGAGCGCGAGGAATGGGGGTCTCGTCTCCATCTTTACGCCAGCGCCAGTTAACAGCTATACTTTGATTGTCATAACCATACATGCTTTCAGCATTCATACGGGCACTATTAACCACCTTATTGCCTACACGGTAGTTGAAGAACATATTAAAAGAGAGGTCTTTGTAGCGGAAGTTTGTTCCAAATCCACCATTGAACAACGGATTGGAATTGCCAAGATAAACAATATCCAACTCATCGATTGTTCCATCGTGGTTGATATCTTGATACTTGGCATCACCACCCCTGAATTGATATTGGCTGGTTGTACCGTAGGCAAAGGTCATAGGAAGACCATTTCCATATTCATCAACGATAACTTTACCACTTGCATCGCGGGCAACAGGTGCGTCATCTTGTTCGTCAGGAATATACTTGTCGTACTTGTATACACCTAAATACTTAAAGCCATAAATAGATCCGTACGAATGACCTACTTCAAGGCGAGTCATGTACGTTTTATTTTTGAAATCATAATCCTTGTTGTTCGATTTCAAAATGGTCGGATCAAGCTCAATAATTCTGTTGATGTTGTTTGAGAAGTTCATATTGAAATCTGCTGAGAATTTGCCGAATTTAACTAGGCGGTTGGCGCTGAAGTTGAGTTCGTAACCCTCATTGTCCAAGGTACCAGCATTGACGTTAGAGATTGATGAATAACCGGAAGACTGTGGTAAGGCTAAATCTGTAAAGAGCATATTAGTGGTACGCTTGTAGTAAGCATTCCATTCAACATTCAACCTATTTTCGAACAAACGTAAGTCAGCACCATAATTGTATTGGCTGGTTGTTTCCCATTGAAGGTTTGAAAGACGCAACGAGATAGGCTTTATGGCTTGCATGTCAATATACTTGTCATAAGCGGTATAACGGCTGAAGTGTAGGTAACTGCTATTGGGCTCTCTACCGGTCAAACCCCAACTGGGACGAATGGATAATTCGCTGATAATACCCTTAGCAAAATCCATGAAAGGTTCGTCGGAAATAATCCATTTAGCGGAGAGTCCGGGAAAATAGCCCCATCTTTTACTTTCACCGAATTTGTTACTACCGCTTCGATTCAACGTACCTGAAAGAACGTACTTGCGTTTATAAGAATAGTTGAAACGACCTGACAAAGCAAGACCGCGTGATGAACTTCTACCCGTTCCAATAGAACTGAGATATGCTTCTTGCGTGGCATCATAACTCGTTGATGAGGGGATACCGTATGAACTGACGTTTTGCGAGCCGCTGTTGCCAGTATTTAGTCGTTGATTCAGTGCGACAACAAGATTGTGATCTCTGGATGTAAAACGAGGTTGCCATGTAAGAGAGTTTTCCACATTAATGGTGGAATTTTGCGAAGTACTGTTACTTGCGGAATTTACACTACTGTTGTCCCAAGCCACATTTGATACTTCCCATGGGGTAAATGAAGCGCTTTTGCTGTTGCTCACGTTGAACGAAAAAGAGGCCGAGTAGCGCAGGTAATTAACATCCGGATCCATAAGATCGTATGTAAGACTCAAAACAGGTTGAATGTTGTAGCTAATGTTGTCACTTTTCCCTAAATTAGCTAAAGCAACGGGGTTCTGTAAATCCCGTTGAGCCGCATCGAGAACGGATGAGCGTGAAATTATATAATATTTATCAGTATTATTGCCATAGGCGTCTTGTTCGTATACACTGACATTGGGCATTTTCCTGTACGCAAGGTCAAGAATACCTCCGTTTGAATTTTGCGTTTTGGAATACGAGAAAGAAAATTGACTGGAGAACTTCAAACGGTCAGATACCGTATAATCAAGACTGGTTCTGGCAGTAACGCGGTTCATCCCTGTTCCGATAATTGCTCCTGTTTGATCTAGGAAACCACCAGAGATGCGGAACTGAGCACGGTCACCACCACCGGAGATGCTCAAATTGTGGTCATGAATTATACCCGTTTGAGATACTTCTTTCACCCAGTCGGTATTGTTGTTGAATTCTTCATATTCCGAAAAAGAGGGATCATAACTAAGTTCCGGTATGTCGGAAGCTGATTCATCTTGTTTCGCATTAAAAAGCGCTTGCTTCATCATCATGGTGTAGTCATCACCATTAAGCATATTCAATCCCTTCGGCGTTTTTGTAGCTGAAAGACGATAGGTGTATTGAATTCTGGTCGGCCCAATGGTACCTTTCTTTGTAACAATGGAAATAACACCGTTGGCACCCTTAGTACCCCATATGGCTGTTGAAGCAGCATCTTTCAATACCGTGATCTCCAAAATATCATCCGGGTTAATACTCAACATGTTTGCCCATTGTTCCTGGTCTGAATTGACAAAGTCAAAGTTCGGATCCACTTCATTGGTATAGGGAATTCCGTTCATGACGAGTAAAGGCTCTGAATTGGAGTTGATGGAAGAGGTACCACGAATACGCATGGATGAACCGCTACCGGGGTCTCCGGAATTTGATACAATGTCAAGACCGGCGATACGACCTTGCAGTGCTTCATCAATGGATCCCACTTGAAGACCTTCAAAATCTTTGGAGCTGATGGTCTGGATTGCTTGTGAGATTTCACGTGGTGGGATTTTAAAATCACCATCACCATACTTTTTATCAGCTTGAATGGTTGCTAACTTCAATTCGATTGAGGCATCTTCAAGCGAAACATTGATGGTTCGATTGTTGCCAATGGCAAGCGTTTGCTTTTTAGAGCCCAATAAGCTGAATGTCAACCTGTTGTTTGGGCTTTTAATCTTGATGATGTAATCACCGTTTTCATTTGTGACTGCACCGCTTACAGCACGGTTTGTCGCATCTACTTCGGTAACCGATACGCCAATCAAGGTCTCACCATTGGATCTGGCTTTCACGTTCCCCTTTACGATGATGGACGTTGTTTGTCCCATCGCAAGAGTACATAGTGCAACAAAGAGCAGTAATGCTATACTAAATCTGGATTTCATAGTGCACATATTTATTCGAATCTCAACACTTTGCTAATTTTATGGATCACGGCAGTAGAAGAGGTGGTTATTTCACTGGTCAGATAAGTACCAGATGACAGTGAAGTCAACGTCTTCGGGTCTATATTAAAGACATAATCCCTTGTCATGATGTTGTAATACTTATCATCATCAACATCCACGGTGACAGTGTAGGGATTGGTACCGGGTTTGTCACAAGTAAGTTTGACTGACTTTTTACCACTAAGTGTTGTATCAGTAACCGCAATGCGGTAGAATTTATTTTGTGCCGTTTCAAAAAATGATTTGTCTAATTCCGTGTCTGTTTTCTTAATTGTAGCGGTTTGATACTTTGGAGCCTTTTCCAGAATACTTGGAAACGTCTGGTTCGGACTAATGAATACCGAGTTATCCTGGAAATGGTAACGTACAAAACGCTCCAATTTGTCTATCTCTGCCTTTTTAGCAGTGATATCGGCAGGTGTTACTTCAGGCATACTGTTGATGTCATTCCATGTCTTAATCACACCACTACTATAAGCATCAAGCATGGCTTGATTATCCGGCACATAAACCGTGTACCTAAACGTGTTGAAAAACTTAATGTTGAATTTATCAACGCCAAAATAGTTGGCTTTGTTGATGAATACATTGTTGTTCGGGAATTCTGACAACAGATTATAGAACTCTTGGAACTCGGGATAATTTACAGCGTCGCTCAATACAGAGTACACACTACGAAGAGGAGTTTGCACCAAATTGTCTACAAGGAAAGTTGTACCGTTTTCTTGATGGTAGATACCGCTATCCCTTGCATGGACAAAACGTTCGGGGGTAGCTATTACATCACCACCACCTTGGAATGTCAAATCTTGAGATGAGATATCTTGTCCAATTGTTTCTACGTTGGAAGTCTTGATAATATTGCCGTCTTTGGTGACGTAATAACCATCCTTGGGTTGTCCCTTGTCGTTTACAAAATCTTTGACGACGATACTTTGATCCAAGATGTTTACAAGGCGGCTCTTGATAAAGGTCGCATTGTTAATTACTGCAATTGAATCACCAATTGTATTGGTTGCCTTGTCATAGGGATATACAGTTGCCAATACTGCTTGTACGGAAGGAGAATCATCGTACCAGAATTTCAGAACGCTGGAATAACCGGTGGAACCATAGCTGACAGGGTCAATGTAGTACTGCAATGCTTTATCCGTCGGGGCGACAAAAGCATATTTGTTCACCATTGAATTCAAGTACAAATTATACTTATAAAGCTTGATACTGTTTCTAATAACGGACGTCTTGTTACTGAAGAATACAGGACCGAAAACAGAAACAAAATCATCGGGAGGATACACCTTCTTTGTGGCGTAAACAAGACCGTTAAGGCCGATATAGTTCAGTGAATCGATGATATCCTCTACTTTGGTACGCAACAATGAACTGGTGTTGTCTACCATTTTATAAAAAATACTGGGCACGGAATTGATAAGCGATGCGCGCATGTGACGGTTTACCAACAACGCAAGAAGCTCCATTTTTTGAGTCATGACAGACCGACTATCTGATTCCTTTGGAAGAATACCAGACCAAGGGCCGTAACGATCATAAAGGGGACGACCCTTTCCTGCCATCAGATATTCTTCCATTGCTTCATTGGTTGGAACAAACATCGCAGCCATATCAGATTGAAGGCTTCCAGCCGGATTTACATAACTGTTAAAGCCGGGGTCATAGGCAAGCAACATGGATGAACCGACGGATGTACCATCAGGGTAAGTGGTTTTTCCACCGGTAGTAGCATAGTAGTTGAGTTCAAAAAGGGAGTCGTTATCAAACGAGAGACCTTTGCTTGACATGTAAGTACGATAGGTCCGTGTGTCTTCTCTATCATAGTAGGGTGCGCTAAACCAATCCAAGATACTGGAGAACAAGCTGAATTGGGGTACCGTACGGATATATGCGGCCATGTTCGTAGGCGGTATCATCACGTCATCGAGCACGTTGATGTATCCGTTTTTACAGGCAATATCCCGCTGAATAACCTTGTGAGAAAAAATATGTGCGTCATTGCGCTGACGATCAATGCCTGTCATGGTTTTGAAGTCAGCATTTGTTATACCGTTGTAGTCTAGTGCTTTTTGAAGCAGGTGAACCATAGGCCAACCAGATGCATCCTGTAATAAGTAGATTCCATTCTTGCCATCATTATGGTAACGACTCCATTGTTTGGTAAATGGAAGTTTATTATCCAAAACGTATGGAACAGAGTCAAACAAGGAAACCGTAGTGGTTCTTCTAATGGCAGAACCTTCCTGAAGAGCACTTCCATCATAGTAATTGGACAGTGTTTCAATTAGGTAGGAATTGTTGACAACAGCGAAATTAAGGATTAACTTCTTCTGTGCTTCCGTTAAACCAGCATAGCTGTGCACTCCCCATTTGTTGTTTTGATAAAAGCGATTAAAAGCTGCATCATTGGCAACAAACAATGTTTTGCTCCCAGTTTTTCTAAGCACTTCGGAATAGTTAAGATCGTCGATAATTTTCACAAAGTTTTTGTAGCTTCCGTCAGCGACCAAATACTCATAGATGCTTTCGCCAAGCCAATCGGGCTCGGTGTTATCGTAAGGGTATATGTCCTTACAGGAAACAAACAAAGAACTCCAGACCACTAGTCCAACCAAGAACATTGGCAGTCGATGATAGAGTTTTTTAACGTGATTTTCCATTTGAAACAGTGTTTAAAATTCAAGCGCTTTCGTCAGAGCAGCCTTTCGGAAATGCCGTTCGATTGCATCTATAACTTATGATTGTTGTATATAATTGTGGACAGAATAAAAGTTAAGGTTAACAAACGCATCACACCACAAATTCGTTTGTGCTGTGAGATTGTTTTGTTGAAAATTCTGTTTGACGGGTTGAAACGGTAATTCACCCATCGCGTCGAAAGGTGAAACAACCCAAAGAGGATCCCTTTGTAATACTGTGTTTTTCAAGGCTTTACTTCGTGTTATATGCTAAAAACTAGAGACAAAATGGTATATGAATCTGTCCTTTGTCATTGAAACAGGCGTAAAGATATGTTTTTTTTCTTGCTCTCAAAAAAAAAGTGTCAAAAAATCACAAAAGAAACTGGATAATGCAAGCTTTTAACAAATATACCTTAACAGGTCTGTACAAAGACAGCTCCTGGCGCTTGTCGCATGACTTGACTAATGTTGACTTCTATTCGTTAATTGGCACACAAAAGCGTCCTGTATCTGAATTATCTTTGTTACTTTCGTGCGCTTAGCGTCTCTGAATGGATTTCAGGATGATTGAAACGCGCACCTGATTTTAAAGCTTATATATAAGGTATTACTTATTCATTGAATTATCATTGTAATATGGACAAACAAGACGAACAAAGTCAACTAAACATTGAGTTGACAGAAGAGATTGCCCAGGGTATTTATTCAAACTTGGCCGTAATCTCTCATTCAAGCTCTGAATTTATTCTTGATTTCATCCGATTGATGCCGGGAGTCCCCAAAGCTCATGTGAAGTCTCGAATCATTCTGACACCGGAACATGCCAAGCGGCTGCTTGCGGCTTTGCAAGATAATATATTAAGGTATGAACGGCAATTTGGGACTATCAACAAGCCGACTGGTGGAAATACGTTTATGCCTCCGATTGCCGGATTTGGTGTAGGGGAGGCGTAACGCCGGAGAAATAGCCAGCGAGCATGACGAATGCTGCCTTTTAATGGGTGTTTTGTTTTATTTTTTTTGTATCTTTGCACCCGCTTTCAGACAAAATTCAGTTTATTTTTGGTAAGCCATTGGTTTATCGAAAAGAAGGTGTAATTTTGCAGTCCTTTTTGGGCTTGACAAAAAGCAAACAAGTTGAAACTATATAAAAAGTAAAAATTTCTAAAATGCCTACAATTCAGCAATTAGTAAGAAAAGGAAGGGCTGCGCAGGTGGATATGAGCAAATCACCAGCATTGAGTGCTTGTCCTCAGAGACGTGGCGTTTGCGTGCGTGTTTACACCACGACACCAAAGAAACCTAACTCAGCGATGCGTAAGGTAGCCAGAGTTCGTCTGACAAACTCAAAAGAAGTGAACAGCTACATTCCCGGTGAAGGTCACAATCTTCAGGAACACTCAATTGTTTTGGTACGCGGTGGTCGTGTAAAAGATCTTCCCGGTGTACGTTATCACATTGTTCGTGGAACCTTGGATACATCCGGCGTAAGTGGTCGCAAGCAAAGACGCTCCAAATACGGAACGAAACGCCCGAAACCAGGACAAGCCGCAGCTACAACGGGTAAAAAGAAGTAAAACTTCAAAAAAACCCTTTAGATACATTTTACCGTTTTAATTAATAACGCTGTTTTTTATTGGTAGACGCTTTATAGCACAGGTTGAGTAAATGTTCCGGCGGGAACGTTGAAGAAACAAAAGAAGACAACCAAACAAAAACGGAAAATTTTTGAGAAAATGAGAAAGACAAAGCCGAAAAAACGGGTAATCCTTCCTGATCCTGTTTTTAATGACATTAAAGTGACCAAATTTGTGAATCACTTAATGTACGATGGAAAGAAAAGTACTTCCTATGATATTTTCTATTCCGCACTGGAAACCGTAAAGGCCAAGTTGCCTAACGAAGAAAAATCTGCTCTCGAAATCTGGAAGATCGCTCTCGACAACATTACTCCTCAAGTCGAAGTGAAGTCACGCCGTATTGGTGGTGCAACCTTTCAGGTACCAACTGAGATTCGTCCGGACCGCAAAGAGTCCGTTTCAATGAAGAATGTAATTTTATATGCCCGCAAACGTGGTGGAAAATCCATGGCGGACAAATTAGCTGCTGAAATTGTTGATGCATTCAACAATCAGGGTGGTGCATTCAAACGTAAAGAAGACATGCACCGCATGGCAGAAGCCAATCGCGCATTTGCGAATTTCCGCTTTTAGTCATGAATTAGGTAGAAAAGAGTTGTAAAAGGTAATCAGACAATGGCAAAAGTAGATTTAACATATACCAGGAATATCGGGATCATGGCCCATATCGATGCCGGAAAGACTACGACTTCAGAGCGTATTCTTTTCTACACCGGTCTTACCCATAAGATAGGTGAGGTGCACGATGGTGCTGCTACGATGGACTGGATGGAACAAGAACAAGAGCGAGGCATCACCATTACTTCCGCCGCGACGACGACAAGTTGGAACTATACCGGTGACAAATACAAGATAAACTTGATTGACACTCCGGGCCACGTGGATTTCACCGTTGAGGTGGAACGTTCGTTGCGTATTTTGGATGGGGCTGTTGCAACGTATTGTGCCGTAGGTGGGGTTGAACCTCAGTCGGAAACAGTATGGCGTCAAGCCGATAAGTACAATGTGCCTCGCATTTGCTATGTAAATAAAATGGACCGCTCTGGTGCCGACTTCTTTGAAGTGGTGCAGCAGATGAAGGATGTCCTTCGTGCAAATCCCTGTCCAGTACAAATTCCTATTGGTGCTGAAGAGCGCTTTAGGGGCGTTGTGGACTTGATTCGTATGAAAGCTATTTATTGGCATGATGAAACGATGGGTGCCGAATATTCCGTCGAGGAAATTCCCGCCGATGTACTTGAAGAAGCCAAAGAATGGAGAGACAAAATGTTGGAATCGGCTGCCGATTGCGATGACGCTGTGATGCAAAAATTCTTTGACGATCCCTCAACCATTACGGAAGATGAGATTGTAAATGCATTGCGTAAAGGCACAATTGCTATGAAGATCAACCCCATGCTTTGTGGTTCTTCGTTCAAAAACAAGGGTGTGCAGACATTGCTTGATGCTGTATGTGCCTTTTTACCCAGTCCTCTGGATACAGAAGCCATTATTGGTACGGATCCTGATGATCCTGAAAAAGAAATCAGGCGCCTACCAGACGAAAACGAACCTTTCACTGCCTTGGCCTTTAAGATTGCGACAGACCCGTTTGTAGGACGTTTATGTTTTATACGCGTTTATTCCGGTAAGTTGGAATCTGGAAGCTATGTTTACAATGTACGTTCCAATAAGAAAGAACGCATTTCACGTTTGTTTCAGATGCATTCCAACAAGCAGAACCCTGTGGATGTGATTTCTGCAGGTGATATTGGTGCCGGTGTAGGCTTCAAAGATATTCGTACAGGAGATACGTTGTGTGATGAAAAAAATCCTATTGTGTTGGAATCGATGGATTTTCCGGCTCCCGTAATCGGTATTTCGATTGAGCCGAAAACACAAAAAGACTTAGATAAATTGGGTATCGGCTTGGGCAAGTTGGCTGAAGAAGATCCTACATTTACTGTGAAGACCGACGAACAAACAGGTCAGACCATCATTTCCGGTATGGGTGAGCTTCACTTGGAAATTATCATTGACCGTTTAAGGCGTGAATTTAAGGTAGAATGCAATCAAGGTAGACCTCAGGTTTCTTATCGTGAAGCTATCTCTAATGAAGTTCAGATCAGGGAGGTCTATAAGAAACAATCAGGTGGTCGTGGTAAGTTTGCCGACATGATTGTAAAAGTTGGACCAAAAGATCCTGATTTTGAGGGAGATCTTCAATTTATCGATGAGGTTAAGGGTGGTAATATTCCCAAGGAGTACATTCCATCTATTCAAAAAGGATTCAATCATGCCATGCGTAATGGTGTATTGGCTGGATTCCCCTTGGATGGACTAAAGGTGACCGTTCTTGATGGTTCTTTCCATCCGGTTGACTCCGACCAGTTGTCGTTTGAAATCTGCGCTAACATAGCCTTCAAGACGGCTTGTGCTAAGGCAAAACCGATTTTACTGGAACCCATCATGAAAATTGAGGTGATTACACCGGAAGAAAGCATGGGCGATGTGATTGGCGACTTGAACAAGCGCCGTGGACAAGTAGGTGGTATGGAATCAAATCGTGCAGGTGCCCGTGTTGTAAAAGCCAAGGTGCCCCTTTCTGAAACATTTGGTTACGTGACAGCCTTGCGTACAATTACGTCAGGTCGCGCCACCAGCAGTATGGAATTTTCACACTTTGCTGAGGTATCCAAGGCTATTGCAACGTCCGTTTTGACTGAATTTAAAGGAAAAGTAGAATTATTATAATAACAGCGCTCCGGTGTGTAAATAGCTCTACATCAGAGTATTAAATAAATAATATGAGCCAAAAAATCAGAATTAAACTCAAGTCGTACGATTACAATTTGGTAGATAAGTCTGCTGAGAAGATCGTAAAGACTGTGAAGGCGACAGGTGCTGTTGTAAGCGGTCCCATTCCCCTTCCCACGCATAAGCGCGTGTTCACCGTAAACCGTTCAACGTTTGTCAACAAGAAATCGCGTGAACAATTTCAATTGTGTTCATTCAAAAGGCTAATCGATATTTACAATACGAGTGCCAAGACAGTGGATGCATTGATGAAGCTTGAACTGCCAAGCGGTGTTGAGGTAGAAATAAAAGTGTGATTTAGTAAATAAGTAAGAAATGCCAGGATTGATTGGAAAAAAAATCGGAATGACTTCCGTTTTCAGTGCCGATGGGAAAAATGTTCCATGCACTGTTGTAGAGGCTGGTCCCTGTGTGGTCGCTCAGGTTAAAACGTTGGAGACTGACGGGTATGAAGCCGTTCAGTTGGGTTTTCAGGAAAAAAATGAAAAACATACCAACAAAGCTGAGGCTGGTCACTTTAAAAAAGCAGGCGTAACCCCTCAAAAACACTTGGTTGAGTTCAAGGGTTTCGAAGGGTTGAAATCCGGAGATGTGATAACAGCTGAACTATTTGAGGCTGATGAGTATGTTGACGTAATTGGAACCTCGAAAGGTAAAGGTTTTCAAGGTGTTGTTAAACGCCATGGTTTTGCCGGTGTCGGCGAGGCCACTCACGGACAGCATAACCGTTTGCGTGCCCCAGGTTCACTGGGTGCATCTTCATGGCCCTCACGTGTGTTCAAGGGCATGCGTATGGCTGGACGTACTGGTGGTGATCGCGTGACCGTCCAGAATCTACAGGTTATTAAAGTGATTCCAGAGCATAATTTGGTCATGATCAAAGGATCTGTTCCGGGCGCTAGAGGTTCAATCGTAATCATTGAAAAGTAATGGAACTGAGTGTATATACAATAAAAGGTGAAGATACGGGCAGGAAGATCACGCTCAGTGATGCGATCTTTGCAATAGAGCCCAACGATCATGCCATCTGGTTGGATGTGAAGCAACATCGCGCCAACAGCCGTCAAGGCACGCATAAAGCGAAAGAAAGAAGTGAGATGTCTGGCTCTACCAAGAAGCTTGGACGTCAAAAAGGAGGTGGCGGTGCCCGTCGCGGTGATATCAACTCACCGGTTTTGGTAGGTGGTGCACGCGTTTTTGGCCCAAGACCTCGTGATTATGGCTTCAAGTTAAACAAAAAGGTAAAGGTTCTGGCTAGAAAATCCGCATTGGCTTACAAGGCCATTGAAAACGCGATTTTAGTTGTCGAAAATTTTACTTTTGAGACTCCCAAGACCAAAGATTTTTTGGTAATGGCTGCTGATTTGAAAGTGGCTGATAAAAAGTCGCTTTTCGTATTGGCTGAAGGAAATAAAAACGTATATTTGTCGGCTCGTAATTTGTCATCCGTAAAGGTGGTAACGATTTCAGAATTAAACACTTACAAGGTGTTGGACGCAAAATCGCTCATCCTTACAGAAGGAGCTGTTGCCGGCATTGAATCTCAATTAAACGCATAAGGAGGGTTAAACATGGGAATTATCATCAAACCAATCGTAACTGAGAAGATGACGGCCATTACTGAAAAATTGAATCGGTATGGTTTCCGTGTAAAGCCTGAAGCGAACAAAATTGAGATCGCAAAGGCAATAGAAGACATGTACAACGTGACGGTCATTGACGTTAACACCGCCAATTTCCGTGGTAAGAACAAGAGCCGCTCCACAAAAGCCGGTCTCATTAAAGGAAAAGAAGCTGCTTTCAAAAAGGCCATTGTGTCTTTGAAAGATGGCGATGTAATTGATTTTTACAGCAATATATAAGAAAAAATGGCAGTACGTAAACTAAAGCCCACTACGCCAGGGCAGAGACATAAGATTATTGGTGCCTTTGAAACCATCACTGCATCGGCACCAGAGAAGTCGCTTGTATACGGTCTGAGAAAATCAGGTGGTAGAAACAATACGGGTAAGATGACGATGCGTTACTTAGGTGGCGGTCACAAACAGGCTTATCGGTTTATTGATTTCAAGCGAACAAAAGATGGTATACCTGCTACAGTACAAACAATTGAGTACGACCCGAATCGTTCGGCTCGTATCGCATTATTGTTTTATGCTGATGGTGAAAAAACGTACATACTTGCGCCTAATGGTTTGCAAGTTGGCATGACGCTCATGTCAGGAGAACAAGCAGTTCCTGAAGTAGGTAACTCAATTCCGTTGAAGAACATACCTGTAGGTACGGTTATTCACAATATTGAGTTGCGTCCGGGTCAGGGAGCCAAAATGGTTCGTTCGGCCGGTACGTTTGCACAGCTTACGTCAAAGGAAGAAAATTACGCCATTATTCGTATGCCTTCAGGTGAAACCAGAAAAATTCTGTTAACATGTAAGGCAACGATTGGTAGTGTAGGTAACTCAGACCATGCACTTGAAAGTTCAGGTAAAGCCGGTCGTTCGAGGTGGCTGGGACGTCGTCCCAGGAACCGTGGTGTCGTGATGAATCCTGTCGATCACCCCATGGGTGGTGGTGAAGGTCGCGCCTCAGGTGGTCTTCCAAGATCCCGCAAGGGCTTGTTGTCTAGGGGATTAAAGACAAGATCGCCGAAAAAACAATCGAGCAAGTACATCATCGAAAGACGGAAAAAATAACCTTCAACATTCAAGCAAATTATGAGTCGTTCATTAAAAAAAGGACCGTACATCAATATCAAGCTAGAAGCAAAGATTCTAGTAATGAATGAATCGGGAAAGAAAGGCCTTGTGAAGACCTGGGCACGTGCCTCGATGATTTCTCCTGACTTTGTTGGTCACACGATCGCCGTTCATAACGGAAACAAGTTTATCCCGGTTTATGTAACCGAAAACATGGTAGGGCACAAGTTGGGCGAGTTTTCACCCACACGTACCTTCAGGGGCCATGGCGGCAACAAGAAGAAATAAACCGTTGTAAGAAAAAACAAAACTCGAATATATCATGGGTGCAAGAAAAAAATTAGCAGCTGATGCTAGAAAAGAAGCGCTGAAAAGTCAGTACTTCGCCAAGCTCAACGGCGTTCCCTCGTCACCGCGAAAAATGCGCTATGTCGCTGATATGATCAGAGGCAAGGAAGTGTTTTTGGCGCTTGGCATCCTGAAGTTCTCCAATAAAGAGGCTTCCGGCTGCTTGGAAAAACTGCTTCGTTCAGCCATTGCCAACTGGGAATCAAAGAACGAACATAAGGCTGAAGCAGGGTTGTTGTATGTGAAGGAATTGAAGGTTGATTCAGCTGCAATGTTGAAAAGACTTCGTACGGCTCCTCAGGGCCGCGGTTACCGCATACGCAAACGCTCCAACCACGTTACCTTGAGCATCGATACACTAACCACAAACGAACAAAACTAAGGCTACATGGGACAGAAAGTAAATCCAATAAGTAACCGTCTGGGAATCATCAGAGGTTGGGATTCCAACTGGTACGGTGGCCGTAAATATGGTGAAACGTTGTTGGAAGACAGCAAAATCCGTAAATACTTAATTGCACGTTTAGCTAAGGCAAGTGTATCACGTATCGTCATTGAACGTACACTCAAACTGGTTACCATCACGGTATGTACAGCCCGTCCGGGAATTATCATCGGAAAGGGTGGCCAGGAAGTGGACAAGTTGAAAGAAGAACTGAAGAAAATCACCGATAAGGACGTCCAGATTAATATTTTTGAAATTAAACGTCCGGAACTCGATGCTGAAATTGTGGCTGCCAACATCGCTCGTCAAATTGAAGGTAAGATTGCTTATCGTCGTGCGGTGAAGATGTCCATCCAGTCAACTATGCGCATGGGTGCCGAAGGCATCAAGGTGTTGGTTGCTGGCCGTTTGAACGGTGCTGAAATGGCTCGTTCAGAAATGTATAAGGAAGGACGTACTCCGTTACATACGTTCCGTGCAGATATCGATTATGCACAGGCTGAAGCCTTGACCAAAGTTGGTCTGATTGGCGTGAAAGTCTGGATTTGCCGTGGAGAGATTTATGGCAAGGTCGATCTGTCACCACAGTTTGCTGCATCGAAAGACAGCGGACGCAATACCGGATCCTCAACCGGTGGCGACCGTCGCGACGATCGCAGGGGTGGTTTCCGCAAAAAGAGAAACAAATAAGTGTCAACATTAGTACAAGAGAGAAATGTTACAACCTAAAAGAACAAAGTTCAGAAGACAGCAGAAAGGTCGCATGAAGGGCAATGCCCAACGTGGGAATCAGTTGGCATTCGGTTCTTTTGGCATTAAGACGTTAGATTCACACTGGATCACCGGTCAGCAAATTGAAGCCGCCCGTGTTGCAGTAACACGTCATATGCAACGTCAGGGACAAATCTGGATTCGGATTTTTCCGGATAAGCCCTTCACCAAAAAACCAGCCGAAGTACGTATGGGTAAAGGTAAAGGTTCGCCCGAAGGTTTCGTGGCTCCTATCACCCCAGGCAGAATATTGATTGAAGTAGAAGGTGTGTCTTTCGAACTGGCTAAAGAGGCCTTACGTTTGGCCGCCCAGAAACTCCCTGTGCATACAAAGTTTGTAGTTCGCAGAGATTACGATTTTCAAAACACTAATGCCTAAGCCGTATGAAAATTAAAGAAATCAGAGAACTCACGACAAAGGAAATTGAAGAACGTGCTGACGCTCAAGTGATTCATTTGGATCAAATGAAATTGCAGCACACGATATCTCCATTGGATAATTCCAGTCAGATCAAGTTCATACGCCGGGATATAGCTCGAATGAAAACAGTGTTGCGAGACAGAGCAGTGAATCAACAAAATTAAGAGCCCGATGGAAAGAAATTTAAGAAAAGAAAGAGCCGGGGTGGTTTTCAGCAACAAGGGTGACAAGACTGTTACAGTTGCTGTAAAATGGAAAGAAAAGCATCCTATATACGGTAAGTTTGTCCAAAAGACAAAGAAATACTATGCTCACGACGAAAAGAATGAATGCAACATTGGTGACACCGTGCGGATCATGGAAACTCGTCCGTTGAGCAAGAGCAAGAGATGGAGATTAGTTGAAATAATCGAAAGAGCGAAGTAATATGATACAAACAGAATCTAGACTATTAGTCGCTGACAACTCAGGCGCCAAGGAAGTCCTGTGTATCCGCGTATTAGGCGGTACTGGCCGTCGCTACGGGTCGGTGGGAGATATCATAGTGGTTGCCATAAAGAGTACCATTCCCGCCAGTGAGATCAAAAAGGGAACTGTATCGAAAGCCGTCATTGTTCGTACGAAAAAAGAAATCAGACGTGCAGACGGATCATACATCCGTTTTGATGACAACGCTTGTGTGTTGTTGAACAACACCGGTGAGTTGCGCGGAACGCGTATCTTCGGTCCGGTCGCACGTGAACTTCGTACCACGAACATGAAGATTGTTTCGTTAGCTCCTGAAGTACTTTAACCAGTAGAACGTAAATCGAATGAGTAAGTTACATATAAAAAAGGGTGACACCGTCTATGTTAACACAGGCGAAGACAAGGGTAAAACCGGTCGAGTGCTTCAGGTGCTTGTTGAAAAACAGCGCGCCATTGTGGAGGGTGTGAATATGGTCTCAAAGAGTGCCAAACCTAACGCGAAGAATCCTCAGGGAGGAATCGAAAAGAAAGAAGCTGCCATTCACATTTCTAACCTCAATCCGTTGGATCCTAAAACAGGCAAGCCAACCCGGGTTGGTCGTGTAAGAAATGCAGAAGGCAAGTTAGTACGTGTATCAAAAAAATCTGGGGAGGAAATCAAATAATGGCAAACACCGCAACTCTTAAGAAAGATTACGCAGAACGCATTGTTCCAGCGTTGACCAAGGAATTCGGCTACACCTCGTTCATGCAAGTCCCTGTATTGAAAAAGATTGTTATCAATCAAGGATTGGGTATTGCTGTTGCAGATAAGAAGATTATTGAGACGGCCATTAACGAGTTGACCGCCATTACGGGTCAAAAGGCTGTAGCCACGATTTCTAAGAAAGACATCTCTAATTTCAAGCTTCGTAAGAAAATGCCAATCGGTGTACGTGTAACACTACGTCGTGAGAACATGTACGAATTTTTGGAACGCCTTATACGTGTTGCATTGCCTCGTATTCGCGACTTCAAGGGCATCGAAAGCAAATTGGACGGTAGAGGTAATTATACATTGGGAATCGAGGAACAAATCATATTTCCCGAAATTAACATTGACAACATCGTCAAATTGTTGGGAATGAATATTACCTTTGTGACCTCCGCAAAATCGGATGAGGAAGGTTATGCCCTATTGAGAGAATTTGGCTTGCCTTTTAAAAATAATAAAAAAGACTGATAGCACTATGGCAAAAGAATCAATGAAAGCACGCGAAGTGAAACGTGCAGCCCTTATCGCCAAGTTTGCCGAAAAAAGAGCACAGCTCAAGGCAGAAGGCAACTATGAGGGGTTGCAGGCACTTCCAAAGAATTCTTGCCCTGTACGTCTTCACAATCGCTGCAGCATGACAGGACGTCCGAAAGGCTTTATGCGCCAATTCGGAATTTCCCGCATCCAGTTTCGTGAAATGGCGTCCAAAGGCCTGATTCCCGGCGTGCGTAAGGCAAGTTGGTGATCCGAATGGCCACGCCAACGTTACAAAGTAACTGAAGTTAAATATTGTCCGGAATATCCGGATCAATTTAAATTACACATATGACTGATCCTATAGCAGATTATCTTACCAGATTGCGGAACGCCATCAAGGCGAAACACAGAGTTGTGGAGATTCCCGCATCGAATTTGAAAAAGGAGCTCACAAAAATCCTTTTTGAAAAGGGCTATATCCTGAACTACAAGTTTGTGGAAGAAGGTCCCCAGGGTTCTATCAAAATTGCCCTGAAATATGACTCGGTAAACAAGGTCAACTCGATTAAATGTTTGAAACGCGTTTCCACACCGGGTTTGCGTCAATATGTTGGTTATCGTGAAATGCCCCGTGTCCTTAACGGACTGGGTATTGCCATTTTGTCTACCTCCAAGGGGGTGATGACCGATAAAGAAGCCAAGGATTTGAAACTCGGTGGCGAAGTATTGTGTTACATCTATTAATGTGGAGGAGTAGACTATGTCAAGAATTGGAAAATTACCCATCAATATACCGGCCAGTGTAACCGTGACTGTCAGCAATGACAACTTGGTTACCGTGAAAGGGCCAAAAGGTGAACTGAAACAAGTTGTCAACCCCATAATTTCGGTTGTGGTCAGCGATGACATTGTACATGTGACCAGGCCGTCTGATGAACGCGAATACCGTGCACTGCATGGATTGTACCGTTCCCTGATCAACAACATGGTAGTTGGAGTGTCTGAAGGATATCACAAAGAAATGGAATTGGTAGGTGTCGGTTATCGCGCACAACACAACGGTAACGTACTAGATTTGTCGTTGGGTTATACCCACAACATTCTTTTTGTTTTGCCTGAGGAAATAAAGTTTGAAACTAAGAACGAACGTAATAAGAACCCGTTGATCATTCTTGATTCCTGCGACAAGCAGTTGATTGGTCAAGTTTGTGCCAAAATCCGTTCCCTGCGCAAGCCGGAGCCTTACAAGGGCAAAGGTGTTCGCTTCGTTGGTGAAGTTGTTCGCAGAAAGGCCGGCAAATCAGCAGGTAAGAAGTAATTACGCTTAAAATTCAATCAGAGATGACAACGAAAGAGTCTAGAAGACAAAAAATAAAACTGGGAATCCGCTCCAAAGTCAGTGGTAATCCCGAAACGCCAAGGATGACTGTTTTCAGAAGCAACAAGCAGATTTACGTGCAGTTGATCGATGATAAGTCTGGTAAGACGTTGGCTGCTGCATCTTCCCTGAAAATAGAAGGAAAGATGACGAAGAAAGAGCAAGCAACCAAAGTGGGCGAGATGATCAGCAAAAACGCCCTGGAAGCAGGCATTACCGCGGTTGTATTTGATCGTAACGGTTACCTGTACCACGGTAGAGTTAAAGAAGTTGCAGATGCCGCACGCAATGGCGGTCTTAAATTTTAATCAACATGGCAGGACAAATGAATAGAGTTAAGACTACCAATGATTTGGAGTTGAAGGACAGACTGGTTGCTATCAACCGTGTCACCAAGGTAACCAAAGGGGGACGCGCATTCAGCTTCTCCGCCATTGTTGTGGTAGGAAATGAAGAAGGTATTGTAGGTTGGGGTTTGGGTAAGGCTGGTGAAGTAACAGCTGCCATAGCTAAAGGCGCAGAAGCTGCCAAGAAAAACCTGATCAAGGTACCTGTATTGAGAGGAACTATACCTCATGAACAATGGGCGAAATTTGGTGGTGCTGAAGTTTTCCTGAAACCAGCTACTCCGGGTACCGGGGTTAAGGCAGGTGGTGCCATGCGTGCCGTTCTTGAAAGTGTAGGAATTACCGATGTGTTGGCCAAATCAAAGGGTTCATCAAATCCTCATAACTTGGTAAAGGCAACCATGGTCGCTCTCGGTGAAATGCGTGACGCACGTATGGTTGCACAGAACCGTGGCATTTCCTTGGAAAAAGTATTTAAAGGTTAAAGTTGAAGAACATGGCAACGATAAAGATCAAACACGTCAAGAGCCGCATTGGTGCACCGGCCGTTCAGAAAAAAACACTTGATGCCCTTGGCTTCAAAAAACTGAACAACATCGTCGAGCACGAAGCAACCCCATCCATTTTGGGTATGGTTGAAAAAGTCAAACACTTGGTAAAAATCGTAGAATAAAGTATATAACTATGAATTTAAGCAATTTGAAACCCGCAGCCGGATCCACGAAAACCGGCAAACGGATTGGTCGTGGACCAGGTTCAGGTTTGGGTGGCACCTCCACTAGGGGTCACAAGGGGGCCAAGTCACGTTCGGGTTATTCCAGAAAGCGTGGATTTGAAGGTGGTCAAATGCCTTTGCAGCGCCGCGTACCGAAATTTGGATTCAAGAACATCAATCGTATTGAATACAAGGCCATAAATCTTTCCACGATACAAATCTTGGCAGAAGCAAAGCAGTTATCGGTAATTACTCCGGAAACCTTGATTGAAGCAGGCTTTGTTTCTAAGGACCATTTGGTTAAGATTTTGGGTAACGGAACATTGACACTGAAGCTGGACATAACAGCCAACGCTTTTTCAGCATCGGCCATCAAGTCTATTGAAGCTGTTGGTGGAACCGCAACGACATGTTGATCGGAAAACGGGTATATACTATAAATAACGCGTTCCAATGAAATTCATTCAAACCTTAAAGAATATCTGGAAAATTGAGGAGCTACGGAGTCGGTTGCTGGTCACTGTTGGCTTTGTGGCTGTCTATCGTTTTTGCTCCTATATTGTCCTTCCAGGTATTGATACTGCGTCATTGACAGCATTGCAAAGTCAGACTAGGGAGGGTATTATGTCATTGCTTGACATGTTTTCCGGTGGGGCTTTCTCAAAGGCATCCATTGTTGCTCTCGGCATCATGCCTTACATCACCGCATCCATTGTGATGCAGTTGTTGGGCATGGTTTTCCCTTTCTTCCAGAAGTTGCAACGGGAAGGCGAGAGTGGCCACAGGAAGATGAACCAGTATACTCGTTATTTGACCATAGGTATTCTGTTTTTGCAAGGCCCGGCTTACTTGGCTAACATGAGTGTTCAAATGAATGCTGTTGGATCCGGATTACCGTATGGTTTTTGGTTCAAGGTGTCTTCAGTCTTGATACTAGCCGCAGGCAGCATGTTTACGCTGTGGATAGGGGAACGCATTACTGACAAAGGAATCGGAAACGGTATTTCGTTTATCATTTTGGTTGGTATCATAGCACGCCTGCCTCAAGCGTTCGCACAAGAATTCATTTCACGCTGGTCGGCTGATTCAGCCGGTGGTTTGGTTATGTTGCTGGCTGAAATACTCTTGTTGTTGGCTGTGACAGTATTTTCCATCTTATTGGTTCAAGGCACCCGTAAAGTGCCTGTTCAATATGCAAAACGCATAGTTGGCAACAAGCAATATGGTGGAGCTCGTCAGTATGTACCCCTCAAGGTAAATGCTGCTGGTGTCATGCCCATTATTTTTGCTCAAGCGCTTATGTTTATTCCTGTTGCGTTTGTTGGATATTCCAATGCAGCGTCTACCAGCAGAACCGGTATGGCGTTGACAAATATGTATGGGTTTTGGTATAACTTTCTCTTTGGGCTCTTAGTAGTAGCATTTACGTATTTCTATACGGCTATTACCATCAATCCGACTAATATGGCTGAAGAAATGAAACGTAACAATGGGTTTATTCCCGGAGTGAAACCAGGAAAAAGAACGGCTGATTATATTGACCTTATTATGTCAAGAATCACGTTGCCTGGATCCGTTTTTTTGGCCTTTATCGCTATCATGCCTGTTTTTGCCCGTGTGATGGGGATTAATTCACAGTTTGCTCAGTTTTTTGGCGGTACGTCCTTGTTGATCTTGGTCGGTGTCGTGTTGGATACATTGCAGCAAATTGAGAGCCATTTGTTAATGCGTCATTATGACGGATTGCTCAAATCGGGTCGCATCAAAGGAAGAACAGGCAGTATTGCTGCTTATTAATGACATATTAAATGATTTATTTAAAAACAGAGGATGAACTGAAGTTACTCCGAGAAAGTGGTCAAATCGTCGCCAAAGCGTTGGGCGAAGTGGCTAAGTACATTCAACCCGGTGTAACAACGAAATTTCTGGATAGTATAGGCGAAGAGACGATTCGTTCTTATGGGGCGACTCCTTCTTTTCTACACTACAACGGTTTTCCTGCTTCTCTCTGTATTTCCATCAATGAAGTGGTGGTACACGGTATTCCTTCTGAAACTATTTTTCTTAACGAAGGAGACATTGTATCGGTTGATTGTGGTGCTTATAAAAACGGTTTCCATGGTGATTCGTCCTACACGTTCAGGGTAGGAGATGTGGATCCTGCAACAGTGGTACTAATGAAGACAACCAAAGAGTCGTTATATGAAGGTATTCGACAAGCCGTTGAAGGAAAAAGGATAGGTGATATTGGTAATGCGGTTCAGGATTATTGCCAACGACGCGGTTATACGGTAGTACGTGAACTGGTTGGTCATGGCGTAGGTCGCAAGTTGCACGAAGAACCGGATGTGCCCAATGTAGGAAAAAGAGGAAGCGGGGTTCAGTTGAAAGGCGGCATGGTAATAGCCATTGAACCGATGATCAATATGGGAACCAAGAATGTGGTCATGGAAAGAGACGGTTGGACGGTTCGTACAATGGACAGAAAACCTTCAGCTCATTTCGAACACACGATTGCTGTCTGCAAAGGCCGCGATGCCGAGATTCTGACATCCTTTGACTACATTCAGGAAGTGTTGGGCGACAGGTTTATCTAACAGTAATTGAATCACGATATGGCAAAACAGACAGCGATAGAACAAGATGGTGTGATTGTGGAAGCTCTTTCCAATGCGATGTTCCGTGTGGAACTCGAAAATGGACATGAGATTACAGCGCACATCTCGGGAAAGATGCGCATGCATTATATTAAAATATTGCCCGGTGACAAGGTTCGTGTGGAGATGTCTCCCTACGACTTATCAAAAGGGCGCATTTCGTTCAGATACAAATAAATACGTAATGATATGAAAGTAAGAGCTTCTTTAAAAAAACGCACAGTAGACTGCAAGATGGTCCGTCGCAAGGGTGTTTTGTTTGTAATTAACAAAAAGAATCCTAAGTTCAAGCAACGTCAGGGATAAGTAAAATTTGATAAAATAAGAAAGTATGGCTATAAGAATCGTAGGTGTAGATTTGCCGCAAAACAAAAGAGGCGAGATTGCCCTGACCTATATCTATGGGATTGGTCGCAGTCGTGCGCAACAGATCTTAGATAAGACGGGTGTTGACAAAGACATCAAAGTAAAAGATTGGACAGATGAACAAGCCGGTAGTATCCGTGAATTCATCGGCGACAGTTTTAAGGTTGAAGGTGACTTGCGTTCTGAAGTTCAGTTGAACATCAAACGTCTCATGGATATTGGTTGCTATCGCGGCATTCGTCACCGTCTTGGACTTCCGTTGAGAGGTCAAAGTACCAAGAATAACGCCCGTACACGCAAAGGCAAGAAGAAGACCGTTGCCAACAAGAAGAAGGCTACCAAGTAATGGGGGCGCTCTTGATCACACAAGCTATTTAATTCAGAACTGATATGGCAAAGAAGACAGTCGCAGCTAAAAAAAGAAACGTAAAAGTTGATGCAATCGGACAAGCGCACATCCATTCATCTTTTAACAACATCATTGTTTCCCTTTCTAACGGAGACGGACAGATCATTTCATGGTCGTCAGCCGGCAAGATGGGATTCAGAGGTTCAAAGAAGAATACCCCTTACGCAGCACAGATGGCTGCGCAAGATTGTGCAAAAGTCGCATTCGATCTTGGCTTGAGAAAGGTCAAGGCGTATGTAAAAGGACCCGGAAACGGTCGTGAGTCGGCAGTACGTACCATTCATGGTGCAGGTATAGAGGTAATGGAAATCATTGACGTGACTCCAATTCCTCACAATGGATGCCGTCCTCCGAAACGAAGAAGGGTCTAAGTTGAATTTTCGTAGCGAAGGCGTTCGCGTCAACGGTACGGAATTCTTCATGGAATAAACAAAAGTACTAATTCCTGAATCACGGAGATCGTGTTTTGATTGCACACAGTCAGGCGACTGCATAACTCCGTAATCAGATTTTTCAAAACAAAAATGGCTAGATATACTGGACCAAAATCGAAAATCGCCCGTAAGTTTGGTGAACCCATCTTCGGCCCCGACAAAGTATTAAGCAAGAAGAACTATCCTCCTGGAATTCACGGTAATAACCGTAGAAAGAAAACATCTGAATATGGTATTCAGTTGCGTGAAAAGCAGAAAGCAAAATACACCTATGGTGTTTTAGAAACACAATTCCGCAACCTATTCGAACTGGCATCCCGTACAAAAGGTGTCAAGGGTGAGGTGTTGCTTCAGTTGCTTGAATCAAGGCTGGACAATGTTGTGTTTAGACTTGGTTTTGCACCTACCCGCAGTGGTGCTCGTCAACTTGTTTCCCATAGACACATTACAGTTGATGGCAAGGTCGTCAACATTCCTTCCTACTTGCTTAAACCCGGCCAAATCGTTGCCGTACGCGAAAAAGCCAAGACAATGGAAGTTATCAGCAATTCTTTGTCTGGATTTAATCACAGCAAATATCCTTGGTTGGAGTTTGATCAGTCAACAAAATCCGGAAAGTTCCTTCACATACCGGAAAGATCTGATATTCCTGAAAATATCAAAGAACAACTGATCGTAGAATTGTACTCTAAATAATATTGATTCAATGGCAATACTAGCATTTCAAAAACCCGAAAAGGTGATCATGCTTGAAGCGGACAACAAATTCGGTAAATTCGAATTTCGTCCGTTGGAGCCTGGTTTTGGCATTACCATTGGAAATGCCTTGCGTCGCATCCTTCTTTCTTCCCTTGAAGGATTTGCCATCACCTCAGTACGCATTGATGGTGTGGAACACGAGTTCTCCACCATTCCCGGCGTACTGGAAGATGTGACAAACATTATCTTGAATCTGAAACAAGTTCGTTTTAAACAACTTGTTGATGAGTATGAAACCGAGAAAGTGTTGGTTACTGTTTCAGGCATGTCTGTATTAACTGCAGGTGACATCAGTAAGTTGTTTACTAGCTTTGAGGTGTTAAATCCCGAATTGGTTATCTGCCATATGGACCCTACAGCCGCTTTCCAATTGGAAATAACGGTGAACAAGGGTAGAGGATATGTACCTGCCGATGAGTTAAACAATTCTACTGCCGAATTGAACGTCATTCTTATAGATGCAATCTTTACGCCCATCAAGAATGTTAAGTTTGTCATCGAAAACTTTCGTGTTGAGCAAAAAACAGATTACGAAAAGTTGGTGTTGGAAATACTGACTGACGGATCTATTCATCCGAAAGATGCGTTGAAGGAAGCTGCAAAAATACTCATTCATCACTTTATGCTGTTCAGCGATGAGAAAATCACGTTGGATACCGCAGAAGTTGATGGCGGAGAAGAATTTGACGAAGAAATTTTGCACATGCGGCAATTGCTTAAGTCGAAACTGGTAGACATGGATCTTTCTGTTCGTGCCTTGAATTGCCTCAAAGCAGCCGATGTGGAGACCTTAGGCGAGCTGGTAGTATTCAATAAAACTGATTTGTTGAAGTTCCGCAACTTCGGTAAGAAATCGTTGACAGAATTGGAAGATCTACTCGAGAGCCTTAACCTATCTTTCGGCATGGATATTGCCAAGTTTAAATTAGATAAAGAATAAAAAACGATGAGACACAATAAAAAATTCAATCATTTAGGACGTCAAACCGCTCACCGTTCTGCCATGCTGTCGAACATGTCCGCTTCGCTAATCATGCACAAGCGAATCTTTACGACTACTGCTAAGGCGAAGGCATTAAAGATGGTGGTTGAACCGATTATTACCAAATCGAAGGTAGACTCAACAGCCAACCGAAGAGATGTTTTCTCAGATCTACAAAACAAGGAAGCTGTAACGGAATTGTTCAAGACCGTAGCTCCCAAAATTGGGGATCGCCCGGGTGGATACACCCGTATCATCAAAACAGGATTCCGTCAAGGTGACAACGCTCAAATGTGCTTTATTGAATTGGTTGACTTCGACGAAAATATGCTAAAGACCAAGGTTGAGAAGAAAACTCGTACCCGTCGTGCAGGCGCCAAGAAAAAGGCAGAAGTTGTTGCTGCTGAGCCGATTGTTGCTGCTGAGCCGATCACTGCTGCTGAACCTATTGCTGAAGCTGCTACTGAAGAAAAGGCAGAATAAAACGCCTATCAATATAGAACAAGGACTGTCTCAACGAATGGGATGGTCCTTGTTTTTTACACCTTAACCCTCCAACATCCATGTTTGAGTCGTTTAAACGTCTTTCTTTCAGGCATAAGAATAATAAATCGCTCTATTACCTGAAAAATTATGTCTCGCTGTTGATTCCTTCTTTTTTCTATAGGATAAGCCTTGAAAGAGAATTGAAACAGAGAAAAGGGATGGATATGAATCAGGTGTATCACCGAGTTGATTATTACAACAAGCTATCCGGAGATCCAACGCCTCTTCAGGAAGCATTGGCTTTGTCGGAGCACAAGCTTGGTAAGAAGTTTAAAGTTTATTTTTTTGATACCCACATTATATCCCGGTATTTTAACCAACGGTTGAAACTGAACGTTTGTTATGGCGATGTCACACACATTCCCGACAGTCCATCTATTGTGAAAAGCCGTCCCATCAATGGAAAGAATGAAAATTCAGTGGTGCTTAAACTGGAAAAAATTCGACATTTTCTCTTCCTCAATGATAGTCACTGCTTTCACGATAAAAAAAATAGTTTGATTGGACGTTCAAAAATAAATCAACCCCACAGGGCTCGATTTATGGAACTGTATTTCAATCATCCGCTTTGCGATGTCGGTGGTGTGTCAACACATTCAAAATATCCCCAATGGATTCGTCCACGATTGACCTTGGAAGAACACCTGAATTACAAGTTTATCTTGTGCCTGGAAGGCCACGATGTGGCAAGCAACTTAAAATGGGTCATGTCCTCCAATTCCTTGGCGGTAATGCCGGTGCCAACGTATGAAACATGGTTTATGGAAGGAACGCTGATACCCGATTACCACTACGTATCCATCAAGGACGATTATTCCGATCTGGAAGAGAAGCTACGGTACTATATAGAACATGAGGACGAGGCATTGGCCATCATTGAGCATGCACACGAATACATCGTTCCGTTTAAGAATAAACGACAGGAAAAACTGATTTCTTTATTGGTACTAAGGAAGTACTTCGAGCAGACGGGACAAACCATCTGAATAATCTTCCATCAATTCTTTAACGAAAATCCAGCGCTGCCGATCATGTAACCGTCAGCAAAAATTTCCACTTTGTAGTTGCCCGGGTGTAAAAATTCTTCAACATCCCAGTAAATGGTAACGGGAATATCCTCACCCTCGTATTCGATGGGTCTTCGAGCCGAGAAATTCACATAATTGTTTTCAAACTGAAAGACGTTGTCGTTTCGTTTCACCAACGGTGTCTCATCGGGTTGAATTATACGCAGATAGATGTATTTTTCACCCGTTGGGGCTGAGATATTCTTGCTGATGATGAAATTAAACTTGAGTTGAGAAATCTTGCTTAACCGTGTTGCCTTCTTTCCTTTATCGGTTAAAGACTCGACAATAATATTTCTTGCTTGCAAAATGGAAGCCAAGGTGACTTTCTCGGTCAACGCTTTCTTTTCTTCCGAAAGGGAAAGTACGTGATCCCTTTCCTGGTGGTAGCGTTGAGTAACATCATTGTTTTCTTCACGCAGCTTATGGTTGATTTGGCTCAGTGAATCGATTTGCATTACGTAGGTCTTCATAATGCCTCTCATCGTTTCAAGTTCCTTTTTTAGTTGAGAAATGCGTCTAGCATTGGTGGCTTTTGTCGTCCTGAGTTCATCCAATACCCGTTGTATCTTGTACCGTTCAGCATCAAGTAAGGTGGCAAGTGAATCGTTTCCGATACGTAATCCGTACCCTTCGTATTGCAAAGACAACTGAGAGTACTCATCGGTCAACGCTTCTTTTTGCATTTCAAATTCTTGTGACATTTCATGAATGACCACATCTTTGTTGCGGAGGCTTAAGGTTAAATAGACCGATCCTCCTATAAGCAATACGACCAAAACGATCAATATGATGGATATCTTTTTATGCATAATTTCTCTGGAGATAAGCTAAAAACGTCCTTTTTGTGATAGTCTGCGTTAGTAGTCGCAAAAATACAAATTTCCGCACGCTGTGTCAACTGAAATAAAGCATGCAATGCTTAATTTTGTCAATTTTTACTAAAATCAATTACGGAAAATTTTCGTCAATAAAAAGAATGAGTACCTTTGTATTTCAGAAAATAGGATTTTTCAATCGGATTAGGTATCACATTAAATCAGATAAAAATGTCAAAAGTAACTGTTGTAGGTGCAGGTAACGTAGGAGCTACTTGTGCCAATGTAATGGCAATTAATGAAGTTGCCGATGAAATTGTATTGTTGGACATCAAAGCGGGCGTTTCAGAAGGAAAGGCTATCGATATGATGCAAACGGTCACCTTGTTGGATGTAGATTCCAAGATTATTGGCTGCACCAGCGATTATGCCCGTACGGCCAATTCCGATGTTGTCGTGATTACTTCCGGTCTGCCCCGCAAACCGGGTATGACGCGTGAAGAGTTGATCGGTGTCAACGCCGGTATTGTGAAGTCTGTGGCAGACAACATTTTGGCCCACTCTCCCAATGCGATCATCATTATCATCAGTAACCCGATGGATACGATGACCTATTTGACATTGAAAGCCACCGGCCTTCCCAAGAACCGCGTAATCGGTATGGGTGGTACGTTGGACAGCTCACGTTTCCGTTACTACCTGAGCACAGCCTTGGGTGCCAATGCCCGTGAGATCGATGGTATTGTAATTGGTGGCCATGGTGATACAACCATGATTCCCTTGAAGCGTTATGCAAACCTGAAAGGTATTCCCGTTTCAACCTTGTTGGATAAGGATACGTTGGACAAGGTGGTAGCTGATACCATGGTTGGAGGAGCTACGTTGACCGGTTTATTGGGCACATCCGCTTGGTATGCTCCCGGTGCTGCAGGTGCATACTTGGTAGAATCGATTCTCCATGACCAAAAGAAAGTGATACCTTGCTGTGTTTTGTTGGAAGGCGAATACGGTCAGAACGATATTTGTATCGGTGTACCCGTGGTCATTGGCCGTAACGGCTGTGAATCCATCATTGACTATGCCTTGAACGACGAGGAAAAGGCGATGTTCGAAAAGAGCGCAGGTGCGGTTCGTAACATGAACAACGTATTGAAGGAATTGGGCGTTTTGGCTTAATTCTTGTTGTCAGCATATAAAAAGGTGTTTCGACCACAGTGTCGGAGCACCTTTTTTCTTGTAACACCAATTGGATCAATGTAAGGTATGGCGGTTGGTCTCTTAAAAAAGTGTATTTTTGCAGTTCAATTCGAATACTGTATGAAACGTATCCTGTCTATTGTTGGTTTATTCCTTTTTTTCTGCACGATGCATGCTCAGGTAAACTCGACGCCGAGTGACAAACAGACTGGCGATGGTGATACGGCAGAGGGAATGTTGCCTTCAATTGTGGATAAAATAAACTCGGCTGAACCGGGAAAAGGTGTGGTAAGGGTTATTCAGGATAAATCCGTAAGCGACCGTATAGGACGTCCAAAAAAACAGGCAGCGGTTCAGAATAACGATTATGTAGAGATGAGTGGTTGGCGCATTCAGGTATTTACCGGCAACAATCAGCGACTTTCTAAAGAGGAGGCGTTTAAAAAAGAAACTGACATTAAGTTGACTTTTCCTGAATTGGACACTTATGTTCAGTATACAGCTCCTTTTTGGCGGTTACGGGTTGGAGACTGTAGAACCTATAAAGAAGCCAATGATGTGATGATTAAGCTCAAGCGTGCTTTTCCCGCTTTTGGTCGTGAAATGTCCATCATTAAGGAAACGATTTTGATTAAGAAATGAAACCAATATGGTAGATAAGCATGTAATCCTCGCAACGGAATCGAATCCGGTTCAGGAAGAATTGGCTATGCATTACCGGGAAATCATACGCTTGCTTGGCGAAGATCCGGATAGGGAAGGGTTATTGAAGACGCCCAAGCGGGTGGCAAAGGCCATGCAATTCCTCACTTATGGGTACGAGATTGATCCGTCAGAGATTCTGCGTTCAGCCATGTTTAAGGAGGAATATCGCCAGATGGTCATCGTTAAGGACATTGACTTTTATTCGATGTGTGAACACCACATGCTGCCATTCTATGGCAAGGCTCATGTGGCATACATCCCCAACAATTACATCACGGGCCTGAGTAAAATTGCACGCGTGGTGGACATTTTTGCGCGTCGGTTGCAAATTCAAGAGCGTATGACCACGCAAATCAAGCACTGTCTTCAGGAAACACTCAATCCGCTGGGAGTCATGGTTGTCATTGAGGCTCAGCATCTGTGTATGCAAATGCGTGGTGTGGAGAAACAGAATTCCATCACTACGACATCCGATTTTACCGGTGTCTTTCAGCAGGCCAAGACCCGCGAGGAATTTATCAATCTGATTCGAAAATAATCGATTTCTGGCGGTGGCGTACCTGTAAATAGCTGACGATTTATTACCTATTAAGTTTAAACATAATGGGCATATTATAATAAACTGGAACGTTGACGCCATTTTTCTGACCCGGAATCCATTTGGGCATACCTCTTAATGCCTGAATGGCGGCATCGTCAAGGTCTGGATTTACACTTTTTACTACCTCGAATTTTTTTGCAAAGCCATCTGTATCAATGACAAAACGGAGGGTCACGCGCCCTTCAATTTTCTGTTCCACGGCTGAGTTCGGATACGTTAAATGACTGTTGATGTATTCGAGTAGGGCATTATCACCACCGGGAAAGACAGGTATGATATCTGGGGTTGTTGTCGGTGCAGCTGTCAGCGTTTCATTTTTGACGACCTTGTCGCTTTGCTTGGTTACGGTTCGACTTTGACCACAGCCTTGGATGGTTAGCAGGCATGCAAGAATAGGGATAATCAGGATAGACCTGGCTATTCCTGATAGAAATTCATGTTGTTTGTGTATCATGGGTATCAGTTAATTTATAGTAACTGTTTTTTTCTTGGTGGTGATTAGGATGATACCGTTTTTACCACGCACACCTTTTAGTTGTTCGGCTGCCTCGCCTTTGATGACAGTTGTGGATTCAATTTCAGGCACTTCAGACATTGACGGATTGATTGCTTGTAGGATTTCTTTCGCTGTTGAAGATGTATAATCTAATCCAACAATTTGATACGGTTTGTTGTCGATGATGATCAACGGCAGGTCCTTGTTGATGGTCGCATTGTTGGCGACAACAGATTTTCCGTCAATAAGTTGAATCAAGGTAAGAGGGGGAAGTTTAAGCGCAGTTCCATCCAGTTTGTACACGATGGGGATGGTGTAGTATACAGCTACAACTACCCCATTTTGACGACCTGGAATCCATTTTGGCATGGACTTGATAACCCTTACGGCTTCCTGGTCACAGTCAGGGTTGAGGCTTCGTATGACCTCAACGTCTTTAATCGAACCATCTTTGTTCACAATAAAACGAATGGCGTCGCGCCCTTGTATGCCTTGTAGCTGCGCGGATAATGGATAGTGCACGTTCTTGCTGATGTAATTCATCAAGGCCACCTCTCCACCGATAAATTCGGGCATCACCTCTACTGCAGTTAACGGCTTATTTAATAGGATTTCGGTGATGTCCGGCTGAGTACCTTGACTCCAGGCATGCATGCTTAAAAGTAAGCATGCAAAGAATGGAAGGTACAGCGCATAGGTTGTTAATCTCCGTCGGGTTTTCATTTCTTCTTGGTTGGGCTCAGAGATTATTCTGGTTTATTGAGACTGAACCTAATGGGTAAATAATAATAAACTGGCACGTTTTCGCCATTCTTTATTCCCGGTATCCATTTTGGCGTGTTTTTAACTACCCGGATGGCTTCCTCGTCGCACGTTCGATCAACACTTCTTATTACCGTGAAGTTCTTGATTGTGCCATCCTTGTCGATGACAAAACGGAGGTTCACCATCCCTTGAATGCCCGACTCTATGGCGGATTTCGGATATATCATGTTTCTACTGATATAGGTCAACAAGGCAGTTTCTCCACCGGGGAAGCTGGGCATGACATCAGGCTGTGTTACTGGGATGATGGTGGAATCGTGTGTGCCATAGTCGTAGCCTTTGACCACGTTGGAGCTTTGACTGCAGGCTACGTTGACCAGCAAGCATGCGCATATGGGTATAAACAGAAAATGCCGGGCAATTCTTGATAAGGATCTTTTTTCTTTGTGTATCATGGGTATCAGTTAATTAATCGTATCTGATATTTTCTTGGTGGTGATCATGATAATACCGTTTTTCCCACGTTCACCTTGCATTTGTCCGGCGGCTTTACCTTTGATGATAATCGTGGATTCCATTTCTGCATTTGGAAGGTTGACGGCTTTGAGAATCTCGTTCTCGGAAGTTTTTAAAACATCAAGTCCATCTATTTGATACTGTTTGTTGTCAACGATGATTAATGGAAGGTCTTTGTTGGTGGCTGCGTTGGCAGTGATGATAGACTGTCCGTTCTTGATTTGAATCAGGGTGAGGGGCGTGGGGGAAGTTGGTGGTAGTGTTTCCTTTCTCAGTTGGTACTTGATAGGGATGGTGTAGTACACCGCCACGTTGACTCCCTTGTCGCGACCTGGTGTCCATTTGGGCATTGCTTTGATAACCCGAGTGGCTTCTTCATCGCAGGCTGGATCGAGAGCACGAATAACCTCCACGTTTTTAATCGAACCATCTTGGTCGACGACAAAACGAATCGTGACGCGTCCTTCTATTCCCGCTTCTTGGGCAGAAATAGGATAGCGCAGGTTATTACTGATGTATTGCATCAAGGCGGCATCACCGCCGGGGAAGACAGGCATGCTCTCAACGGCAAGTCTTGGCGTGTTTTCTGATTGGGTACCTTGACTCCAGGCATGGATGCTCAACAGGAGGCATGCAAGGAATGGTAGGTACAGCGCATACGTTGTCAATCCCAGCCGGTTTTTTTTCGTTTTTTCCATGGTAATAGTTGGTATAGTTTAACAAAGGTAGATACGTCAACAAATCTACAATTAAAATGCAGGAAACAAACGTATCAACAAAAAATAGAAGGAATTAATACAAAAAGACAATAGTGCCTCCCCGTCTGTGACCGAGAGGCACTATTTATAAGTACGACACGCTGTTTGCTCAGCAATTAAAGTTGTTCGTCGATCAGTTTGATTTTCTTGTAGATGATCTCGCGGTCTTCCTTCAAAGCCTCAATCTTTTTGGTCATTTCATCAAGAAGAGAGCTTCCCGAAGATTTTGACGTGGTGAAGAATCCGATGTTGTTCTCTGCTGTTTTGATTTCGCTCGAGAGGCTGTCGAATTGGCGCAGCAAACGTTCCCTTTCGTGAAGCACTTTGCCTTGTCCCTTGCCTGACATGTCTTCCAAGTTGCTTTGGGATTTGTTGAGCCGGTGCGATCCTTTTGATGTGTGAAGTCGATCATCGAGAGCCGACAGGCTGTCGTGCCATTGCTTGTAGATGGTGTCTTTTTCCTTGAAGGGCACATGACCTATTGCATTCCACTTGCCAATCAGTTCATGGAACGTAGTTTGCAACTCTTCTTCCGGCATGTCCTTGGGAATGGCTTGCAGCTGTGCAATCAATGCCTGTTTGGCTTCCATGTTTTTGGCTTCCTCGTTTTTCTGGGAGGGTGCGAATTTTTCTTTTTGTTCAAAGAAATAATCGCAGGCTTTGATGAACCGTTTCCAAATGGCGTCAGACACTTTTTTGGGAACCGGACCGATGGTTTTCCATTCTTTTTGAATCTGAATGAGTGTTTCGGCAGTGGTCTTCCAGTCGGTGCTTTCCTTCAAGGCTTCCGCTTTTTCGCAGAGTTGTTTCTTTTTTTCAAGATTCTGGTTCAACACATCTTTGGCAGCCTTATAAAACTCGCTTTTTTGTTGGAAAAAGGAGTCACAGGCAGCTCTGAATCGTTCAAATATCTTATTGTTTACTTTTTTAGGGGCAAATCCGACGGATTTCCATTGTTCTTGAAACTGAAGAATCTCGGCCGTTTTTTCATCCCATTCCTTGTAGGTGGTCAATTTGCTGAAGTCAATCGCTTCTACCTTTTCAAAAATGGCTGTTTTCTGGGAGAGGTTATCACTTTCAGCCGATTTTAGCCGTTCAAAGAATAGTTGGTGATTCTTGTTGATGATGCTGGATGCATTTTTGAAACGGTTCCAACTATCTTCTCGGAATTCTCTGGCTACCGGACCTGTTTCGCGCCATTCTTCGTGGAGTTTTTGCAACTGCCTGAACGCAACTACCACATCGGATTCTTCTGTCAATCGTTCCGCGTTTTCACACAGACCGGTCTTAATCTCAAGGTTTTTTTTGAAATCGTATTCGCGGAATTCGTTGTTGATTTTAAGCAGGTCGTAGAAACGTTCAACCTGTATCTGGTAATTTTTCCACAGTTCGTTTACCTGTTCCTGAGATACGTTGCCGGTTTCTTTCCATGTCTGCTGCAGCCGCCTGAATTCGGGCAATGTACGTCCAATATCTTCAGTACTTTCGGTAAGCGACTTGATGCTTTCGATGATCTGCTGTTTCTTTATCAGGTTTTCCTGACGCTGTTTTTCCAACTCTGCAATCTGTCCGGCACGTTTCTCCTTCCAGCTGCTCAGCAATTCTTTCAAGTTGGTTTCCAAAGGGTCAGCACCTTCCTCTTGGGGCGTGTCGGTCTTTTTTTCTGTTTCTAAAACCTCTTTTGTTTCGGCTTCCGATTTTTGAATCCGGTAAAAAGTTTGCTTTAGAAAGTCGATGCGTTCCTTTTTGTCGTTGCTCACCAATTCGATCAAGCTTTTCAACTGTTCGATTACTTCTTGTCTGGAAGTTGGAGCAGGCAAGGCTGTTTCTTCAATGTGGCTTTCCTGTAAGGTTTCAGCCTGTTCTGACGATTCAGCCGTCAATGTGACGGCATCGGTGAGAGTCTCTTCCAACCCTGTTTCAGGAACCAGGTCGTTGGTTTCATTGTTGTCCATATTCATAGTGACGTTCTATTTCCACGCTTAAGTAGCGGTATTTCTACAAATTAAGTCAAAAGTTTTTGCAATGTATCATTGTTGCATTCATTTTTTGTCTCATAGCCATTTCTTTTTCTTGAAAAAGAGTAGGATAAGACCTGAAAAAACAAACATCAACAACAAGGAGAGCCAAAAGCCCCAAGCTTTATTAATATAGGGCATATTGGGAAAATTCTGTCCGAAGATACTGGCAACCAACGTGGGAGGCATAAAAATAACCGACACAATGGTGAATATCTTAATGATTTTATTTTGTTCAATGTTGACCAAACCAAGAAAGGTATCTTGCAGGTAATCGAGTCTTTCAAAACTAAACTTGGCGTGTTCAACCAGGGAGTTTACGTCTCTGAGCACGATGGTAATCTTTGGGTGTAGTTCCTTGGGCATGAGTTCACTTCTGAGCAAGTTTGAGAGCAATCGTTGTTTTTCGATGATGTTCTGTCGGATTACCATAATTTGTTCCTGCAGTGCGGTGATATCCATCAGCACATCCTCGTTCGCACTTCGGATGGAGTCGCTCAGTTTTGTGATTTCATCGATGACGTCCTCAATCAAGTCGGCGTCGCGTTCTACCCTGGTTTCCAACAGGGCGACCATTACGTGATATCCCGTGGGGAAGTTACGCGGGTTGGTCATCAGCTTTTTCTGGGTTTCGTGAAAAGTGGGCAGTTCTTCGTTGTGAACGGTTACCAGAATGTCATTCTTCAGAATAAAGGAAACGGTTTCCAATTCGTAATCGGCCAACATGAACTTGGAATTCACCACCAAGGAATCGGATGTCTCGATGTAACGAGACGACATCTCGATTTCTTCCATTTCTTCCTCTTCCTGAATGTAGATTTTTAGAAAATCCTCAAGCTGGTTTTCCACTTCCTCGTCTACATCGTGTAAATCAATCCAAAGGAAATTATCGATGGGGGTGCTTTTCAAGAAGTCGAAACTGCGACTCATCTTGATGCGTCCTGCTTCGTGATAGAATAACTTGATTTCTGCCATGGCGTTTGCTTGTTGTTTGCTTCGGTTTCATCACGCTGGAAAACCGAAAGGTTGAACGCTGGTTTTTGTTCTTTGTAAAGCCGTCAGGGGGTTGAGAGGTGTGGCTCTATCAGGTTTGTCAGTTCCACAAACTCCTGTACGGACAATTGTTCCGGCCGTTTGTCGAAAATGCTTAGGCCGCGTATCGGAATATCTGTTCCAATCAGTGGCTTTAACGAATTTCTCAGGGTTTTCCGCCGTTGATTGAAACCGGTTTTAATAACCTGTTTGAACAACACTTCGTTGCATTCCAGGTGGTTTGCCTTGTTTCTGACCAGACGAATTACGGCCGATTGGACAGCTGGCGGAGGGTCGAAGTTTTCTTTGTCAACGGTAAACAGATACTCGATGTCGTAATAAGCTTGTAGCAGCACGCTGATAATGCCGTATGCTTTTTTCCCCGGTTTTGATGCGATGCGCTCAGCCACCTCTTTTTGGAACATGCCTGTGCAACAAGGTATGCGGTCTTTGTGATCCAGCACCTTAAACAAGATCTGGGATGAAATGTTGTAGGGGTAATTTCCGATGACACAGAAAGGGGTGGGAAACAATTCGTCCAGATTCAGCTTCAAGAAATCGCCTTCAATAATGTGACCCTGCAACGCAGGAATCGTTGATTGAATGTAACGAACAGATTCGTTATCCAGTTCAATGACGGTAAGGTTGTGGTTGTTTTGTAGTAAGATGCGAGTTAATACGCCCATGCCCGGTCCGATTTCCAGAACAGGCAATCCCCTGTACGCGTCAACGGTACCGGCTATTTGGGCAGCTATATCCAGGTTTTTTAGGAAATGCTGTCCAAGGGATTTTTTGGGTTTTACAGGAATCATCCACCTCTGTACGAAAAAATGAGTACATTTATGCCCTTGTGTACGGGCTTGACGTACAAAAGTACTACTTTTTGTTGAAGAGTATGCCGCTACTAAAAAAAATACTTCAGGTTGTCGTACCGCTTGCATTGGCCATTGTCCTGTTTTGGCTGGTGTACAGGAATATGGATTTTGATCGATTGGTTGACGTATTTAAGCGTGGATTGAATTATGGTTGGTTGGTTGTGGCCGTTGTGTTGAGCGCAATCAGTAATGTATTGCGTGGGTTGAGGTGGCGGCAACTAATAGAACCCATCTCGGGTCAACGTAAAAACTCAACGACGATTTTGGCCGTTTTTGTGGGCTATGCGGTTAACTTGTTGTTCCCGCGTGCCGGTGAAGTGGTACGGTGCGGTCTTGTAACCAAATATGATGGGGTTTCCTTTTCCCGTACGTTGGGAACTGTCATCGCTGAACGAATCTTTGACGTTGCCTGTCTGTTTCTTATTGCAATTAGTGCCATTCTGCTGCAACTTGGTTTTTTTGGTGATTTTTTTAAGCAAAACCCCGATTCCTTGAACAAGTTGACTCGGGTAATCACCTCTCCTGCTCTTTGGGGCAGCTTGCTGTTGTTGCTTGTTGTATTGATTCTTCTCAAAGGGCAATTGAAAAAGAGTCGTTTGTATAAAAGGACCACCGATTTTTTGATGAAAATTTGGGAAGGGATGAAAACCATGGGTACACTGCGTAATCCCCTGCTGTTTGTCGGCTATTCCCTGCTAATTTGGATTCTTTATTTTCTGATGTTTTATGTCGGACGATTTTTCTTTCCTTTTGACATCAACGTGGGCGTAGTGCCCATGCTGAGTGCTTTTGTGATGGGTAGCCTCGGTTTCTTAGCCCCTGTTCAGGGTGGGATTGGTGCGTATCATTTTATGGTTATATATGCATTAACATTCTATGGCGTAAACGAACCGGATGCTGCCCTCTTTGCACTTGTGGTTCATGGGGTTCAGACTATTCAGTCGCTGCTTTTTGGTTTTCTGGCCTGGGTTTGGCTATCTTCAAATAAGTATGCACGTAAAACGGTATAGCTGCCTATTTTTTCTTTTTGCTTCCCCCAATCTAAAGAAAGACCTACATTTGTAGTAACCCTGATCTGAGTACCATGAACCGATATCTATACATTATTCCCCTGCTAATCGTATCTTTTTTCGTTTCCTGCGAAGACGATGGTGTCTATTCGCCACCTTATCTTGTTTCTGAGCCCTCGGACGGATCCATTGAGACCGGTGTATCGGGTACCTTCCCCTATTTCTTGAGTGAGGATATCTCGGGACATCGTTTGACAATGGGCATTAAAGATCAGGCTGGCATCTATTCGATGGATCAGATAGCACACATTGAGTTGACGTTTGCTGCTTCAAATTGGGAGGAACAATTGAGAGCCATGGCCAGTGGGGACAACGAACTTAATGCGACCCTCACCTATGAAGGTAGTGTATTGCCGGCAAAAGTCGGCGTCAGAATAAAAGGAGGATTGGCCGGCTCAACGGTCAAATCTTCTTATTACGTGGCCATCGATGCCGTAAATAATCATCAACTGCTTAACGGATATTATACGTTGATGCTGAATAGTATCGAAGAGGATCCGTCCTGCCTGCGTGAAGCAATCTATAGGCAGTGCATCAGGCGATATATTCCAGCCGCTCAGGTGAATTTTGTAAATGTTCGTATCAATGGGGTGGATCAAGGCTTGTATATAAATACGGAGCACATTAAATCGTCCTTCATTGATGAGTGGTTTGTATCGTCCAACGGATCAAGGTGGCGTGCTGAGCCTACCAGCAAGGCGGATCCCAACAAGGTTGGAGCAAATGGCACCGGGTATTGCGGATTGAATTATTTGGGAGAGACAGCTGCCGATTATGCTCCGTATTACAACTTGAAAAACAAATCATCAGAGGTTGAACCGTTGGATGATATTATCGCCGTTTGCCGAATTCTTGAAAAAACACCTACAGATTCACTCGAAACGGCTATTCGAAAGGTCTTAGAGTTGGATAGGACTTTGTGGTTTCTTGCCTGTGAAAATGTTTTCACCGATGAGGGCGGGTATGTAAACAAAGGCGGAACCGATTACTATCTATTCTGGAATAAGGAAACGGGCCTGCTGACGCCCCTTGAGTTTGACGGAAAAGATACGTTCCATGGCAAGAATGTGAGTTGGGATCCGTTCTATCATGCCGATGACACGCGCTTTCCCTTGCTGAATAAATTATTGGCTGTTCCTTCCATCCGTCAGCGTTATCTGGCTCATTATCGAACCATCTTGAAAGAGGTGTATAACCCGGAATACCTTAACCCGTTGATTGATGAGTTTGCGTCAAAGATTGATTCAGCCGTAATTGCCGATCCGAGGAAAACGTTCACTCACAGCGATTTTACGACGGAAATTTCCACGTTGAAACAGACGATTATGCAACGCTCCACTTTCTTGAATAACCACGCATCCATCAACGTGGCTGGTATGACCATTTCTACGGCTGAATGGGAGGTTCACGGAACAGCCTGGAAGCAACCAGCCTCCACCGATTCGGTGATGGTCACGGCAACTGTTGGAGGGACGGGCTATGCAAGTAGTGTGTTTTTGTGTGCTGGAACCGGTATGTTTGGGGGATTCAAGCGGTTACAAATGTTTGACAACGGTGAACACGGTGACCGTATTGCCGATGATGGTGTTTTTACAGCACTCATCAATCCCCAACGCGCAGGAGTCCGGGTTCGTTTTTACATTGAGGCGGTAAAAGGAAACGCTGCCAAAACTCGTTCTTATATGCCTGCTGGAGCTGAACACGATGTCTTCACGTATGTAGTACATTACTAATGGAAAAAACCCTGATAAAACTGCAGCTGTTGGTATTTTTTTGTTTCCTGTGTACGCTTTTGGTTGCACAGGACACTGATTTTGGCAGTTGGTCCAGTTTGGAAGTGAGCAAGAAAATTGATAATAGAATGAAGTTGATTGTGGGGGAAGAATTTCGTTTACGAAATGACTTACGAACAACCGACAAATTTGAAACAGCCATTGGGCTGGAGTATGGCCTTGGTTCGTATGTGAAAGCTGGCGTATCGTATTCGATGATTAATTATTTTCACCCTAGGGATGATTATCATGAACACAACTTTTTTGAATTGAGGCATCGATTCAACGTCTACGGCGAAGGCGAATATACCCTGGGGCGTTTTGACTTTACCCTTAGAGAACGTGTGCAAAGCACGTATACGGTGTTGGATTCATTGTCAACTGCCAAGATCAATCCAAAATTTGTCTTGCGTTCAAAAGCAGGAGTATCGTACAATATAAAGGGGTCGCCCTTGGAACCTTTCGCTTTTTTTGAATTTTTCAATTCACTGGATAAGGGTTCCAGCGCGTTGAAGTTTACTAGTTACCGATGGAGTACGGGTTTGAAGTACGCTTTAAACAAAAAACTATCGGTGAAACTGGGATACTTGTTCACTTCCGATGTGGATAACGACGAGGCAAACCGTTCAAATGTACTTACTATAGGTTTTGGATATAAATTGTAACAACACCGTGTCTGAAGGAATTACCCGCATACAGTTGCAAGCCGCTTGCGATCTATTGAAGCCAATAACCTTGGACGAGATGAATGGTGTTTGCCTGATGAACCGGATAGATACCAAATACATAGCACCTATCTGGGTATTGCCCAAATTGTTGGAATTTGCAGCTACGGATTTTCGCATCCAGCAAGTAAACGGTTTTTCAATCAGTCAGTATTATACTCAGTATTACGACACGCAGAATCTTGAGATGTACATGGCACATCAAAACGGAAAACTGCCCCGTCAAAAAGTACGGTTAAGAACCTATGTTGATTCCAACCTGCATTTTTTGGAAATAAAACAAAAAAGCAACAAAGGACGCACGGACAAGGTTAGGGTAGAAATGAACGATAATCTGGGAACCAGAGGGCGGTTTAACGCCGAATGGCATGAGTTTTTGACGAATAATTCACCCTACGACGAATTAAAGCTATTTCCACACGTGAATACCAACTTTGAACGCATCACGTTGGTGAACAACAACCTTTCTGAACGCATCACCATTGATACAAACTTGCAATTCATAAACTGTCGCAATGGAAAGCAGGTAAATATGCCGGAATTGATCATCATCGAGCTCAAGCAAGATGGAAGGGTTCATTCAAAAATAAAGGATCACTTGTTTGATTGCAGGATACCACTCGGAGGTATCAGCAAGTACTGCCTTGGAACAGTCCTGACTGACCCTACAGCGAAAAGCAACAGCTTCAGGTTAAAAATTAGATATATCAATAAATTAATCAATACTGAAAAATGATGTCCACTGGTCAGATCTTAAAAGGTCAATTACTCTCAACCGGAGCCATAGATGATGCGCCCATTAGCGATGTCTTAAACATTCCTCTTTTTGATGGTCAAAGTCTCTTTCAATTGTTGATCCGTTTTGGCTTCAACTTGTTGATTTGTTGGGTGATCATACAAGTGTTTTATTATAAGAAAAGTGGACGAAGGGACTATTATTTTACCTTTTTGCTTTTTAGTGTAACCATTTTCTTGTTGATTTTCCTGTTGGACAACGTCAAGCTGCAAATGGGTTTTGCGTTGGGACTTTTTGCTATTTTCGGTATGATTCGCTATCGGACCGAATCGGTACCCATCAGGGAGATGACCTATCTTTTTGAAATCATTGGTATCTCAGTTATCAACGGTTTGGCAATGACTGTGAGTTATGCCGAGATCGTTGTTACAAATGTATTATTCTTACTGGTCACTTGGGTATTGGAAAACAACAAGGTGCTCAAGCATACCGCCTCAAAAATTATCCTGTACGATAAAATACAAAATGTGGTTCCTGAGCGTGAGAAAGAGCTTATCGACGACTTGAAGGCACGAACGGGGTTAGAAATACAGAAAGTGGAAGTGGGAAATATTGACTTCCTGCGCGATGTTGCGTATATTAAGGTGTTCTACAAGCCTCTTAATGAGGTGCTTGCAAGCAATGTTACTTCTAAGGAGCTCAAACCGGAGGAGTTTAATCCTGAAAGCTATTGATTTATGGAACAACTATTCAGTCAACTTCAGCCCACGGCGTTGTGGGGCTATTTTTATGATCTGACCCAACTACCAAGACCATCAGGATTTATGGGTCCGATTCAGGAACACATGCTGCAATTTGGACAATCGTTGGGTCTGCAAACGAGTAAGGATAAAGCGGGCAATATACTCATCCGTAAAGCAGCAACCCCGGGAATGGAAAACAGACCAACCGTGGTGTTGCAGGCACATTTAGACATGGTGCCGCAAAAAAACAGCCATGTGCTCCATGATTTTACCAAAGATTCCATTAAACCAAGGCTGGTTGACGGCTGGGTGCACGCTACCGAAACAACGCTGGGAGCCGATAATGGAATCGGGGTGGCAGCCATCATGGCTGTTTTGGCCTCCGATTCGCTGGAACATGGGCCTATCGAGGCGCTGTTCACCATCGATGAAGAAACAGGGATGGATGGTGCTTTTGCATTGACCAGTGACTCGATTATGGGTCGTACTCTGATTAATCTTGATTCTGAAGACGAAGGAGAATTGTTCGTGGGGTGTGCCGGAGGTGTCAATGTAAATGCGGTGTTTTCTTTTAACCAATTTGCTGCCGTTCCCAAGAACCATGTCGCGTTCACACTTTCCTTGACAGGTTTGAAGGGTGGTCATTCGGGTGTAGATATCCAATTAGGTAGAGCCAATGCCAATAAGCTGCTGTTTCACTTGATCAAGCAATTGGTGCGGGTGTGTGGGGCGAGGCTTTCTTCGTACAAGGGAGGAACCCTGCGCAATGCCATTCCACGAGAGGCATTTGCTGTTATAACCCTGCCCGATTCTAAAGTGGAGGTGCTAAGTCAACAGGTGAAGGCGTTCGAGTCAACGATTCGGGAACTGTATAAAGGCATCGAAGTTGCTGTATCCATAACGGTTACGTCCATTGAAATTCCGTCCGGTTTGTTACCCGAGGAAGTACAGGATGATGTCATAAACGCGATGGTAGCGGTACACGATGGCGTCCTGCGTTTCATGCCTGAACTGCCGAAAACGGTTGAGACTTCGTCTAATTTATCCATCGTGGAGACACGCAATCTTGAAGTTGAGTGTCAATTTTTGGTTCGGAGTGCTTCTTCTTTTATGAAAGATCAACTGGTCTCAATGATTCAAAGTACGTGCTCGTTGGCAGGGGCAAAAGTAAGCACCTCCGGGGAGTATCCCGGATGGATGCCAGACCTGCAATCACATGTGATGGATGTCTGCGTTGATACCTACGAACGTTTGTTTACTGTCAAGTCGGCCGTCAGTGTCATTCACGCCGGATTGGAATGTGGCATCATTCAAGATGGGGTGGGTAAAATGGAAATGATTTCATTTGGTCCCAACATCTCGTTTCCACATTCCCCTGACGAGAAAGTCGAGGTTGCCAGCGTAGATCGTTTTTGGAAATACCTGACAACCGTTTTGACTTCAATTTAAGTGCATAAATAGCACTATTTTGGCATTATCTTCCCGCCGTTTTCGAGCAGGAAATTCACGTTTTTGACAACAGCGTTGGCTGTGTATGTGGCACCGGTGTATCCGTCTACTTTGTCCTTTTTTGCCTCACGTACCTTTTTTTCTGACCAGTTCTTAAAGAATCCTCCGGTATTTAGGCGTTGAACAAAGTTGGCTGATTCATAATTGGAAAGCAGGGCTACCTTTTTGATCACAAACTTCTTGTCGGTAACAATCATGACAGGCGTGGTGTTGGCAAAGCCTTTCACGTCCTTGCAAAAGTTGGAGCTGGTCATGGCATAACCCAGGGTTTTCCCCTTGGAGTCGATGATTTTATACCAGTAATCGTTCGCTTTTTTCAGCTCGGTACCTTCCGGATAAATGTCTTGAAACACGGATTGCGTCGATACTTCCTGAAGGATGGCCGGTCTACCATAGCGGCGTTGCTGCTGTTGTTGCCCTAAGGCCGATAGGCTGGTCAGTAAGAGGAAGTAGGCGAAAAGGGTGCTTTTATTCATAGTTATAGTTGGAGGTTGACTACTTGACACGTTTATAACCGTATACGGCGGTAGTTCCCAGTTCCTCTTCGATGCGGAGCAATTGGTTATACTTGGCCATGCGGTCTGAGCGGCTCAAGGACCCGGTCTTAATCTGACCGGAATTAGTGGCCACGGCTATGTCGGCGATGGTACTGTCTTCCGTCTCACCGGAACGGTGGGAAGTGACTGAGGTATAACCGTGACGGTGAGCCATCTCGATGGCGTTTAATGTTTCGGTCAGCGTACCAATCTGGTTCACCTTAATGAGTATGGAGTTGGCGCACCCTTCGGCAATGCCGCGACGCAGAAACTCAACATTGGTTACAAACAGGTCGTCGCCTACCAACTGGCAGCGGTTGCCAAGTTTGTCGGTGAGCAGCTTCCAGCCCGTCCAATCGTTTTCACTCATGCCGTCCTCGATGGAATCGATGGGATACTTGGTGATCAACTCTTCCAGGTAAGCAGCCTGCTGTTCGGAAGTGCGTTTGGCGCCGTAGGGCCCTTCGAACTTCGAATAGTCGTAGATGCCGTCTTTGTAGAATTCAGAAGCGGCGCAGTCGAGTCCAATGTGGATTTGTTCGGTGGTATAACCGGCAACCTTAATGGCTTCGATGATAGATTCCAGCGCATCTTCCGTGCCCTTTAAGGTAGGAGCAAAGCCACCTTCGTCACCAACGGCCGTGCTCAATCCGCGATTGTGTAGTACTTTTTTTAGGGAATGGAATACTTCTGAACCCATGCGTAGGGCTTCCTTGAAGCAACAGGCACCAACGGGCCGGATCATGAATTCCTGAAACGCGATGGGCGCGTCAGAGTGCGAGCCACCGTTGATGATGTTCATCATAGGGACGGGCAAGACGTAAGCATTGGTGCCACCGATGTAGCGGTACAAAGGAATGTCCAGGTAATTGGCGGCGGCTTTTGCTACGGCAAGCGAGACACCCAGTAAAGCATTCGCACCCAGGTTCGATTTTGTTTTGGTGCCGTCCAGGCGGATCAATTCGTTGTCAATAGCCGTTTGCTGCAGGGCAGACCAGCCTTCGAGAGCCGGCGCGATGATGGTGTTGATGTTGGCAACAGCTTTGTTGACTCCTTTTCCCAGGTAACGTTTTGGATCACCGTCCCGCAACTCGATGGCTTCATTTTCTCCCGTGGAAGCACCTGAGGGTACGGAAGCCCTGCCAAAGGCACCGGACTCCAAATATACATCAACCTCTACTGTCGGGTTGCCACGTGAGTCTAAGATCTCGCGGCCTACAATCTTTTCAATTCTCATTGTTGCAGTTATTTTTGATTAAATAGATTCAATGCGAACAAGATACTGATTTATTTGTCACAATCTCAACTGACTGGCCAACTCTTCAGCCATTTTTTCTCCTCGGAATTGTTGTACGATGTTCAAGGCAAATCGAATGGCTACTCCGGGTCCGTTACCCGTTAACAGCAAGCCGTCTTGAACCAGTGATTTCTTGGAGAGTTTGGCACCAACCAATTGCTGTTCATATCCGGGGTAACACGTTGCCTCTTTTTTCATCAGCAAACCAAGTTGACCCAAAATCAAGGGTGCTGCGCAGATGGCAGCGATGGGTTTTTCGGCTGCTGCGTGGTCTTTCAAGGCCTTTTTTAATCCTTCATGGACATTCAGGTTGTTGGTGCCCGGCATGCCTCCGGGAAGGATAAGCATGGCCGCATCTTCCAGGTTCACGTCGGGGTAAAGAGCGTCGGCTTGAACCGTAATCCCGTGCGATCCGGTAACCGATGTGTCACCGGTAAGAGATACACTAATAATGTTTAGTTGAGCCCGCCTGAGTACATCGATGATGCTGATGGCTTCAATTTCTTCAAATCCAGGTGCCAGGAAAATAAAGAGTGGTTTCATGAGCGTGAGTGTTAGCGTAGTCTGAACCGATACGTAATGGTGCCGCTTTGGTTTTGTGTGCCTGTAATATCGTTGAATCGCGCCAGTTTCGCAGCATTTAAGGCCGCTGAACGCAGGGTTGAGTTATCGGTCGTGGTACCTTGCAAGTTGACCGTAGCTGTGACGACCGATCCCTTTGGATTTACCATTATTTTGACAACAACAATGCCTTCTTCTTGGATGGCATAGGATGGCCGTGGAAGTGAACCCTCAACGCTGCGTTTGTCAAGAGAAAAGTTGCCATATCCTTGCCCTCCTCCTGATGTGTTCGTGGCGTTTGGGTCACCGTTCGGGTCTCCTTGGTTTCCCGATCCGAAAGAAGCGGTTCCCTGGCTGCTCGACTCAGTGGATGAACGGGCGAAGACATTGGCTGTTTGTAGCCGAATCTCAGATGCTTTCCGTTGCTGTTCAGTATTCACTTTTTCCACTGCTTGTGCTTTTTTCTTTTCCTCCAGGTTGACGGATTGTTCCATGTCCTGTGTAATCAGTTCTTCCGATGGGCTTTCGGGTGCAGCTTCGGTTAATTGTTCCTGCTGTTGCGCACCCATGGGCTCGAACAGTCCGGTAGAGGCTTCAACGGTTCCGAAATTAACAAACAACCCTTCTTCCTGATCGTTGGGAAGGGTACGTTCCAGCCCAAAAAACAGCAGAAATGCGGCAAGAATTAGGTATATCCCGCAGGTTGTCGCTAAGGCGGTATGGTTAATTCTGTGGGGTGTCATCCTTTTGTGGGCGGGTGGCCAATACCAGCTTGAACTTGTTGTTGTTGCAAATATTCAGCACTTTCACCAATTCCTTGTAGGGAATGGACTCGTCGGCGTAAAGAGCCACATACATGTCGGGCTCTTTCAGGATCATGGATTGCAGGAAAGGTTCGATGTTTTCAAAGGCTACCTTGCGTTCTTTTTCTTTCCCGAATGCAACGTAATAGTTGAGGTCTTTATCAATCGTTACCCGCGTCAGGGGCTTGGCCGATGTTTGCTGCTTACTTTCGGGTAATAGTATTTTGATGGCATTCGGATTGACCACCGTCGAGGTGATCATGAAAAACAGCAGCAGCAGGAAGATGATGTCGGTCATGGACGACATGCTGAAGCTGGCATCTATCCGATTTTGTTGTTTCAAGGCCATGGATTCACTGTTTTGCAGGTTCGTGCAAGAGATCCATAAATTCCATTGTTTTGGATTCCAGGTTATTGACAATTCTTTTTATTCTGGAAACCAAGTAATTGTAGGCAAAGTAAGCGGAAATACCTACAATAAGTCCGCCAACCGTGGTTACCATAGCAACATAAATGCCGGAAGATAGAACGGTAATATCCACGTTGCTTCCGGCAGTGGACATGTCAAAAAATGCTTGAACCATACCCATTACAGTGCCTAGAAAACCTATCATCGGAGCTCCTCCGGCTGCTGAAGCCAAAACGGGTAGTCCTTTTTCCAGTTTTGCCACCTCAATGTTTCCTACATTTTCGATGGCAATTTGGACGTCGTTCATGGGGCGTCCAATTCGGGTGATGCCCTTTTCTATCATCCTGGAGGAGGGTGTTTGGTTCTTTTTGCACAACTTGATGGCAGCATCAAGGTTCCCGGTTTGAATGTAATCCTTGATTCTGTCCATGAACGATGGGTCTTCAACAGAGGCCTTGTTGATTACCAGTAAGCGTTCGATAAAAATGTAGATGGCCAGAAATAGTAGAAGCGCCAGCGGAATCATCAGCCAACCGCCTTTGACGGCCATGTCAAAGAAGCGTAAAGAAGGTGCATGGGTGGCAGCGTCCTGGACAGAGGAAAGAACGGGTAGTGTTTCTCCTGTGGACTGAAGGAACAGGAACAGGTTCATCATGTGTATTATTTAATGCAGTTTTTGTACGATTCAATGGTCTTTTTCAATCCTAGGTACAGCGCATCGGCTATCAGGGCGTGACCAATGGACACTTCTTCTATCCAAGGAATGTTCTCGTGAAAATACGACAAATTTTCCAAGCTGAGGTCATGACCGGCATTTACGCCCAACCCTAGACTTTTGGCAATTTTTGCTGCCTCAATAAACGGTTTAATGGCAGCTTCCTTGTTTTTAAGATACCCGGAGGCATAAGGTTCCGTGTACAGTTCAATGCGGTCGGCACCAATCTTGGCTGCATTTTGAATGTCTTTACTATCGGTTCCTACAAAGATGGAACTACGGATACCGTTGTTCCTCAATATATCGATGATGTCGGATAGAAACGAAAAATGGGTGGTTGTATCCCAACCTGCGTTGGAGGTGATGGCTTCGTTTGAATCGGGTACCAAGGTTACCTGATTAGGCTTCACCTTGATGACCAAGTCCATAAAACGCTTTTCCGGATTGCCTTCGATGTTGAATTCGGTTGTAATCAGTGACCTGAGTTGCAATACATCGTCGTAACGGATGTGTCGTTCATCGGGTCTTGGGTGTACGGTAATACCTTCAGCTCCAAAGGCCTCGCAGTCAATGGCTGTTTTCAGTACATCTGGCACATTGCCTCCTCGTGCATTACGAAGTGTGGCTATTTTATTGATGTTTACGCTCAGTTTTGTCATGTCGCGATTATTTCTCACTTTTGTGTATCAACCATCAAACTGATGGGAATTTTAGCAGTGGTTGGAACCACCTCTCTCGCAAAGTTACATCTTTTTTTAGGTATGTGGGTATTGGGTTTTAATCAATTCGCGTTTTAGCTGTTAAATCGATTTAAAAAATGGACACATTGAGGATTGCCCTGTTTGGGAGTCGTTTTCATTCAGAAAAACGTTGCCACGTGATTAGTTTGTTCGACGTTTTTCGCAAGGCGGGTTGTTCGTTATTTGTTTGCCGAAATTTTTATAATTTCCTGACTACTGTCATGACAGACCCTCCAGTTGTGGATGGATTGATTGACGGAGATGACTTTGACGCCGACTTTGTAGTGAGTGTGGGAGGGGATGGCACCTACCTACGTACTGCACACCGAATTGGAAATAAGGGAATCCCTATTTTAGGCGTCAATACCGGTCGATTGGGTTTTTTGGCTGATACTGAATGTGTCGATTTGTCTGTATTTCTTATGGATATTGGTAAGGGGAGCTATTCCATCGACGAGTTGAGGCTGGTTCAATTGCGTGTGGATGGACAGGTGTTTGACAAGTATCCCTGCGCGTTGAATGAGATTGCCGTCCTCAAGGGCGATAATTCTTCGATGATTAACATTCATGCGTCTGTCAACGGTGAATACCTGAACGGATACCAAGCTGACGGCTTGCTGATTTCGACTCCGGCCGGTTCTACGGCATACGCCTTAAGTGTAGGAGGGCCGATACTTATGCCCAACAGCCGTGATTTGCTGATTGCTGCCGTAGCACCCCATAACCTGGCTGTTCGCCCCATCGTTGTAGATGACTCTTCCGTTATTGACTTGGAAATTGAAAGTCGAAGCCACAACTTTTTGGTCTCGCTGGATGGGGCATCGTTTCAATTGCCTTGCTCGGCCCATCTACAGGTATCCTTGGCTGATTTTACCATCAGGTCTGTAAAGCCCTTGAACCATTCTTTCCTTCAAACGTTACGGCAGAAATTGTACTGGGGTATGGATCCAAGGCATGATCCCCGATAAACAACGACCTCTTTCGGTTTATTTTTTGGCGTTTACCTTTCCTTGGTAACGGATGATTTTACCCTCTGGAGTTACCCCTTCGATGGTGAGTGTGCAGGGGCCTTGACCGTCACCCAAAAAGAAGTTGACGGTGGCTTTTCCGTTGGCATCGCACACGACATTCGGTTTCCAGTACAAGGTGCTTCGTGCATCGGGAATACCATTCATTCGTACTTCTGATTTCAGGTAGTTGGGTTCGGGGAAAGTCAGCGGCACGCAATAGCCAAGCGGTTGGGCCACAGCCTGGTTCGCTTCAGGTTCTTTGGAACGGTTCAGTGCTTCGCCCCTTTTCAGGTGAATGAAAATGACACCATCGGATCCGTTTACACCATAAGCAGCCAAATCGGTGGGATCCTTGAGGATGTCGATTAATTCGACTTCAGAGGGTGTGAGTATTGTCAATTCGTTCATGTCACGTTTGATGTTGTCCACGATGATCAAGGGCTCTTTATTGCGCATCATGACACCTTTTCCATCGGCATTTCCTGTCACCCCCGGTATCGTAATTAAAAGATCAATCAATGAATTTGCAGTTTCCAACCGGTCTTGCTTGATGGTTTGACTGGGATTAAAATAGAGAGCACCCCGATTGAGTCTGAATCGTTGCAGTTTTTCTTCTTCCATTTTTTGGGCAACAACTGCCACTTCTTTCAAGTTGACAGTTCTCATACCATTTTCTTGAAGGTACCGTTCCTTGCTTTTGTCCATAAATGATTTCAGGGTCGTTGTCACGTCGGATCCTTTATCAATGGGAGCCTTCAATCTAATTTCAGGGAATGTGTCGCTGTTAACAAGCATGCGGATAAAACTGGATACCGCCATCTTGGCTTCCAACATGATTTTCGTGCTATCCGGAAATTCAAAACCATCAAAATAAAAGCGCCCGTTCTTATCCGTGTTCATGGCGTCTATGTGACTGGAGTTTTGAATAAATAACGAGACATGATTGCCGGCCAATCCTCTTTTACTTGGATAGCTCACCACCTGACCCGAAATCGACGACCCTCGTTCCAACGGAAATTGATCCCCTTTTTCTATGTGACCTTTTATTACCGAAGGAAGATTATAGCGTTTCCAAGGAGAGGTCAGCATCAGGATATCCAAATCGGATGCCGCTTGTTTATTTTCCTGGTTGAAATAATAGTTGGGATGAAGCAGCATGCCGAAAATGTCCGATTGAAGCATTAAACGGCTTTCTATGGTTTCATCGTCTTGATTGTAACTCACATCTGAATCATCTGTTACGCTGATGGAGAAGTTTCCTTTGACGGGCTTTCCTGAAGTATCAGCTAACTGGATGGTCGCGCTGACACGTTCTCGGCTTCGGTAAGAGAGTTTGTCGGTAGCTACCGTTATCTGAACCTTTTCCTGCTCTTGAACAAATACCTGACGTTCGCTCAGTACGTTGTATTCGCGGTCAATCAATAAAAACTGCAACAATCCTTCAGCAATACCCTTTTTGGAAAAGGTTACCTCCTTTTTATCTGCAGTAAAATACTCCTGGTATAAGGGAACGCCTCGCTGATGAATCAGCAACAGGAGGGTGTCTGTGGGTAAATTTAGGCCCGGTGTGTTGAGGGTTATCTGTATCGCAGCTTTGTTTTGCTCAACTGTGAAAGTGTAGCCTTTTTTCGAAACTGAAGGGAGCTGCGCTGTCAATGAGTTGCCTTGGTTGTCCTTGCAGGTTGCCGCATAGTGTTGCCCCTCATCCGGCAAGAGGTGAATCAGCCCAAGTCCCAGGTTGGTATTGAATGAACCGACTTCGTTGTTGTTCGCATCCAACAGCTTTCCGGTAACAACAGCTGGTGTTCCGTCTGACTTTGTGCTCCGAATGCCCACCGATTGGATGTTTCCAGGTAAAAGGAGTCCGCCTTCCGGATAAAAATTTACCTGAAACGGAGTCTTCTCGCTATTTTCTTCTTGTTTGGTGTACGTGTCTTTTTTCGCTTTCTCCTGTTCACGCAGATTGTTGCCAATGTAGATCGATCTCCGGTAAAAATAGGCCTCATCCACGTTGCGCATGTAGTTGGTGTATGCCCTGATGGAATACCACCCCTCTTTCAAATCGGGCGACAGGGAAAGTTGGCCGTAGTACATGCCGTCTATCGGCCTGATTTTTTCACGTGTTATCACTTCGTTTCTGCTGTCGATCAGTTCTACGTAGATGTAGCGGCTCAATGCATAAGGAAGCCCTAAGGCGGCGTGTATCATGTATGCCCTGAACCAGATATGCTCGCCAACAGCATAGTACGGCTTGTCAAGGTGCAAGTAAATCTTTTCTTGTGGAAAGCTTTTCAATTGGTTGGTTAACCTTGACACTGCGATTTTTGCCACTTCGGCGATGGAAGGGCGATCCTGCGCGAACGTGGAAAGGCACACTATGGCCAAGAACAAGGTGGTGATTTTTAGTTGCTTCAACATGTATGTTGTTTGTCAAATGAAGGCCAAAAATACGCAAAAACAATAAAAAATGGCATCCCTTTTAAAAAAGGATGCCATTTCTATGGGTAAAGACAGCCACACTAAATCGATGGCGTTGTCTTGATCAAGAGCGTTTTTCCTTGATACGTGCTTTCTTACCGGTCAGTTTGCGCAGGTAGTACAATTTTGCACGACGCACCTTGCCAACCTTGTTGACAGTGATGCTTTCAATAAATGGAGACTCAAGCGGGAAAATACGTTCCACGCCTACGTTCTCCGACATCTTGCGAACGATGAAGCGTTTCTTTTCGCCGTGACCGCTAATCCTGATAACAACACCGCGGTATTGCTGAATACGTTCCTTGTTACCTTCTTTGATGCGGTAAGCAATGGTCACGGTGTCACCACTTTTAAATGCGGGGTGTTCCATCCCTGTGGCGAAGGCCTGTTCGGCCACTTTCATTAAATCCATGATAAACGGAATTATAGATTACTACTGGCGCAATATAACAGGCTACTCTGATTCCTGCCAGCGATTACGCAAAGCGGATGCAAAGGAAGAAAAAAAAAAATCGCATCCACAAGTG
>Ga0302288_1000167_pt1 | contig 61529 bp, 54 predicted proteins | sample III_Fen_N1_1_FD_194549 | JGI IMG/M metagenome (GOLD analysis project Ga0302288, IMG submission 194549) | Peat permafrost microbial communities from Stordalen Mire near Abisko, Sweden - III_Fen_N1_1 | ecosystem: Environmental > Terrestrial > Soil > Wetlands > Permafrost | place: Sweden: Abisko... | reverse complement strand
TATCCATCAAATAACGATTTTATAGGATTTGAATGAAGCAGGGAGTTAGGATTATATCTATATCGAATTAAATATTCTGGTAATAACTGTAAAGTATATCCCTTGTTAAATAGATTAATCCAAAGAGCCTGATCTTCGCCTACTTTTAGGTTAGAATCGAAGAGTAAATCACTTGTTTTTTTTACTAATACCGAAGATGTTGAAACTGGATTTCTCATTAATATTGAAAACAAAGAGGATATATTACGTGTTTTTATAAAGAATTCTTTCCCACTAGCATAAAAGTAAATTATGTTTGTATATATCAAATCGGAATTTGTTTTTTGTAAAAATGCTAATTGTTTCTCAAGTTTCAAAGGTGACCACAGATCATCAGCATCTATAAATGCAATATATTCACCTTTAGCTTTTTGAATTCCATAATTCCTCGGAATCCCTGCAACTCCCGAATTTATTTCTAGTTTGAAATAATATATTCGAGAATCAATATCTTTGTAGTAATTTACAATTGATGCCGTACTATCTGTTGAACAATCATCTACAATAATCATCTCCCAGTTTAAATACGATTGATTACGAACCGAATCAATCGTTTCAGCAATATATTTCCCCGCATTAAATGCAGGAGTAATTATAGAAATGAGTGAATCTTGAGACATTCCTTTGGGCTTATTTGTAATGGATTATTTTTTTAAGAAAATCTATAGTAGAATGTAAATAATAATGGCGATACGCATTTATAATACCTTTACGATAAATTGGCTCATTTCTAAATTGCTTTAGCACTGCAATTCGAGCTTCATGCATTGGTTTTCTGCTTTTCGAAATATTGGTAGAATGGCGACGATAAAAAGCCATTAAGTCCTTTAGGCAAGCAATTTGATATCCTGAATGAGTTAGTTTTAGCCATAAATTTAAATCTTCGCACATATATCTTTCATCAAATGGACCAATTTTTTCGAAAACATCTTTTCGTAACATTTCGGTTATTGAATAGATATATTGCCTTCCCATTACTACATCATCAAAGCTATAAGTATTATAATTTGAGAAATATTGATTGTAAAAAGGTAAAATATCACCATCTTGATTTATTCGTAGGATGTTTCCATAACAAGCAGCAATTTTTGGATTCTCCTCCATAAAGATTACTTGTTTTTCTACTTTATCAAGTGTCCAAATATCGTCGGATGCTATACAACATATATATTTGCCTTTACAAAGAGCATATAGTTCATTTGATGTAGGTAAATGCCCTTTGTTTTCACGAAGTAGATAGTAAAAATTGTATTTATCTCCCAATTCACTTATTATTGCAGGACTATTATCCTTTGAACCATCGTCTATTACTAACAATTCAATGTTTTTATAGGTCTGTTTAATTACAGACTCAATTGATTCTTTAATGTATTTTTCGTGATTGTAACTTGGAATTACGACAGAAACTAGGGGTTGGGTATTCATGGGAATAAGTATTTTAAAATCTAAAATCCAGCAAAATTACATTAAAATTTGACTTTCTTTATATGATTTTTTTACCGATAGTCGATTTATTAAAACAGACTTTTGGGATAATGATCATTTGAATTTTATAGGCGCTAAAAAATTAACCGTTTTGTTAAATGATACATTGAAAAATGTAAAGGAATAGAATTGATAATTATTTCAAGCAGACCATTTTTCGAAAGGCAAAGAGTAAGAAAATCAAGTACAGAATGTAATTAAAGCAAAATGCTATAGTTGTACCTTCTAGTCCCCAAAAATGAATGCAGAAAACCGTCAGTGCTATAAATGTAAGGTTAAATATAATTTCGGTGATGATAAATAATCTTGTCATTGCTTTTGCCAGCATTTGGAAAGAAAGTAACCAACAAGCAATCTTAATAATATCACCTAGAAGTTGGTATTTAAACAGGGGTATCATAGGCGAAAATTCTGCAGTGAATAAAATTCCAATCATTACGTTTTTACAGATATAGATTATCAGTGCACATGCAACTACAATCGGTAGAATTATTTTTGAGGTTTTCCAAATTTCTTTTTTTATTTCATGATCGTCTTTTAATTCAGATAATTTAGGCAAATAATAAACCGCTAATGTTGAGGTTATAAATGTTAAATAAACCTCTGAAATTGTCCATATGCCTTGCCAATAACCTGCATCTTTCAACGATAAGCGGCTAGAAATATAATTTCGAATAACTAATAGGGTTAGCGGAGTCATGATTGCAGACGTAAGGGTCATTAAGGAATAATTGGATAATTTTTGAAGAATATTTCGATTGAAATTCCCGACAAAAAAAGAAAGTTGAAACCAATTAGTCTTTACTACAAATGTTAGCGTGATTAAAAAAATTATAGATTGACCAGCAATTATTGCAATTAAAACACCAGTAATTTTATATTTTATAACTAAAAGTATTGATAAAAAAAGGATAATACTATTGCTGCCAATATTTGCAATTGTATATTTTTTAATTTCTTTAAAGCCATTTAAAATGGACATCATCAAAGTATTTAATGATGTAAAAAGCAATGAAAAAGCAATTGTTTTAAAAATAAAATGGTATTCTATTGTTTTGAATATGAGGAAAGATAACGATGATGAAAATAGATAAATAATTAATCCCGTAAGTACAGAAAATACGGAAATAAATATAAACGCAGTTGAGATTATTTTTTTTGTCTCATTTTTATCCGTTTTATTTTCGGCAATATATTTCACAACTCCAGTTGAAATACCACCAGAACCAATTGTGTTAGCTATGCTAAAAAAATTATTAAATTGACCAATTATTGCAATACCCGTTGGACCAATATATAAGGCAACAATTTTATTTAAAACAAAAGCAGTTGCAATTTTAATGGTAGTTGCAATTGAAGTGAATAAGGATGTTTTTATTAAATCCGTTTTTAATATTTGTTTAATCTTATTAATCAAAGCATTTCATTGTTTAAATTCATAATCGTTAAGAATAATTAATTCTTTAAATCATGAATAATTAATTCAATGAGCCGAAGGTTAATAAGATTGTCGACTTCTTCATCTGGAATTGTAATATCAAACTCTTCTTCTAAAGCCATTATTAAATTCAAATGTCTTAATGAATCCCAATTTTCAAGAGTATCTTTCGATGAGGTTTCAGTAATGTGTTCTTGGGGAACTTCGAAAACTATACTCATTATATTTTTAATTTTGTCTTGTGTACTAATCATGTAACGATCTTTTGATATGCATTTATTTTTAAAATTCCGTAGTAATATAATCAATCTTTTTAAAGTTATAATCTAGTAAATTTAATGAATATTTTGTAACCGATTTTGTCTTTTCGAGCACGGTAAAACCAAGATTATCATAAAAAGATTCAACTTGAGAATTTTTATTTGTTGGAATATATTCCGCGTATATTGTTTTAAAGTTTTGTTCTAAAAGCTTTTGGATTAAAAAATCCATAAAAGCGAATTCAATATTTCGTCCTATTATTCTACAACTCATAAGAAGAGTATCAATAATTGCTGTCGATTTATTCGAATTATCAGTCTGTAAAATACAAATCAAAGTTAGCCCATTATCACCAAATTTATCAGTTATCGAAGCTGAGAATACTTGATGAATTGAACTTTCAATAATAGTTGCGATCTGGTTTTCTGTAAATCGTTTTGTTGTTAAATTAAACTGATTGGTTTTTTGTGTTAATTGAGAAATCCTTGCAATTTGAGATTTTTCATTTCGAAAAATACTAACAACTATCCCTAATGATGCTAAATATTCATCTATTGATTTATAATTATTTCGGACATTTTCGCGCAAAAACTGCTGTTTGTAGATTTCAGTTTTTTGTATGTCATCTTTGTTTATTGTTATATTGAAATAGCTATAAACAAGTTTTAAAAGGGAATTAGGATATTCCGTAAGTGTATTCGGAACTTGTAAATAAACAATTTCTGGTAGTTGTTCTTTTATTAAATTAATTTCAAATGATGAGTCATCTACAAATACAATACTGTCTAATCCAATATTTAATTCTTTGGCAATTGATCTTAGATTTGTTGCTTTATCATCCCAATTTATTTTTTTTATAATTATGTGTTCATCTTTTAAAATACAATCGGAATGATTTGCAAATATCTCAGCAATATCCGATTCGTTATTCTTACTGCAAATACCTATAATTACACCTTGTCTACTTAGATAAACGGCTAATTGTTGGATTCTTTTAAAGATACTACCGTCCTTTGTTCGATTAGACATTTCAAGAGTGTCGGCATTTTGTTCGCCAATAATTCCTTTCCAAAGAGTGTTGTCGCAGTCAAAGACTAATGCTTTTTTTAGTTTTCCTGTATTTCGAAGTATAATTGGTTCTATTGCTAATACGTATTTTTTTAAAAAGGCTATAGTATAAGGTGCTTTTGAAGAATGGAAAAGTCTAAAATCGAAGGCCTGATTTATGCCTAGTTGAGCTATGATTTTATCAAGAGAAAGAAATGAAACATTGTTCTGGGTTTTCTCTGTTATATACTTGTTAAGGTCTGTTACAAATAAATCCAAGTTGTTTTTAAACACAAAACTACTAATAAAAGCTGTTGATGAAAAGCTATTGAAAATTACCGAGGGACAATCCTTTAAATTATCAAAAAGAATATCAATTTCGGAGAAAATTTTATTTTTTAATGTAATAAAAAAATCATCGGGTAAGGATTCGAAAAAATCGGATAATCCATTTACAATAGTAAGCATGTCGTAAAAAATGATGACTAAATTAGAGTCTTTACAGTTCATGCTATCTTGAACGATAGTGTCAAAGTTACCAAATGCAACAATAGGATTTAAATTATTTATTCGTAATTGATATTCGAGAAGTTCCTTTATTGAATTGGTCGTGATATTCGCTAAAATAGTAACCTTGTAAGTCGCTCCATTATCATTTTGACTCATCGCACGATTTTGTTGGAGAATTTCAGAATATTTTAGATTTTCCATCATCCTTTTTTTCTGGAATTAAAGCATAATTTGTCCACCATTGATACGTATATTTTCTCCTGCAAGAAAATCAGACTTTTCTGAAGCTAAAAAGCTTATTGCACCAGCTACATCATAGCTCGTTGCTAATCGTCGAAGTGGCGTTTGTGCTGCGGTTAATAATTTTGTTTTTTCAGGGATATCAGCGGTAAGTTCAGAATCTAATAAACTAGGGGAAACCATATTTATATGTATGCCTTTAGGAGCAAATTCTAATGCTAGAGATTTAGTGAGACCAATAAGTGCCGATTTCGCTGTAATATAATGACTCCATTGATTATTGGGTTTATCTGTTGCAAAACTTCCGATAGTTATAATTTTCCCATAACTGTTTTGCAACATACTTGGCAACACATTTTGGATTATTAGCATAGTTGATTTAATAGTAAATTCTAGTTGCTTAAGAAAATCAGACCAGTCTAAATCTTCAAACCGAATATTCGGAATAACCGTTGCAGCACAATTTACAAGAACATCTATTTTTTCAAACGAACGGAGACTTTTGGTTATTAATTCTTTTATTTCATCTTCGTTTACAATATTCGCTTTTATAAGAATTGCTTTGCGATTAATTTTTTCGACTTCCGTTTTTATTTCTTCTGCTTGTTTTATATTTTTATTGTAATGAATAATAATATCAAAACCATCTTTTGCTAATTGAATACAGGTAGCAAAACCAATAGCTCCAGTGCTACCAATAACTAATGCCACTTTTGTCGATTCTTTTTTATCTATAATTAATTGTTTCTTTATTGGTTCCGGTTCAATTACTTTTACTTTTGAAATGCCTCTAGTAACTAATTGTTTGTTCTGATTATAAATATCTGTTTTTAATTCAATAATTTTTTCACTTTCAATTTTCTTTACAACTTCTGCAGTAATTCTAAGATAATCGCCAACCCGAACGGGCAACAAAAATTCTAGTGATTGTGAAAACCATAGTGCACCATCTCCAGGTAGTTTTGTGCCTATTATTGTCGATATAAATGATGCACCAAGCATACCATGAACAACTGGTTTTTTGAAATGAGTAGTCTTGGCAAATGTTTCGTTTATATGAAGTTTATTATCATCACCAGTAAGTTCAACAAATTTCTCTATATCTGCAGATGTTATTTCATGAAATAATTCTGCTATATCTCCAATTTTAATTTCTTCATATTTCATGCTTGTTTTCCATTTTATATTGGTTTATAACGCTAACAATCTGTTTTGTTTGTTCTATTGTTTGAACTGGACTTATTGGCAAACTCAGCACTTCATTAGCTATTTGTTCCGTTATAGGGAAGCTTTTATTATTCCATTCTTTGTAACAAGCTTGTTTATGTGGAGGAGTAGGGTAATGAATTAAGGTTTGTATTCCATTATCGGTCAAAAATTGTTGAAGCTTATTTCGTTTATTTGTACGTATGACAAACAAATGCCAAACATGATTATCCGAAATATAGCTATCAACGGGAAGTGCTATTTCTGTATTTTTAATATTCTCGAGGTAATAGTTTGCTACATTTCGTCTCTTTTGATTATCGTCATCAAGGTATTTAAGTTTAACTTTTAAAACAGCTGCTTGCATTTCATCTAATCGAGAGTTTACACCTGTGTAAAGGTTCTCATATTTTTTTTCTGAACCATAATTCCCTAAAATGCGGCAAATTTTTGCTAACGCATCGTTGTCTGTTGTGATAGCACCACCATCGCCCATAGCTCCTAGATTTTTGCCTGGATAAAAACTAAATCCACTTACATCGCCCAAGTTACCAGCTTTTTTGTTTTTATATATTGCTCCATGAGCTTGAGCACTATCTTCAATAACTTTGAGATTATATTTTTTAGCAATGGTACAAATTATATCCATTTCAGCTATTTGACCATAAAGATGAACAGGTATTATTGCTTTAGTTCTTTTCGATATTTTCTCTTCAATTTTTGAACAGTCAATATTAAAGGTATTTCTGTCTGGTTCAATCAAGATAGCCGTTAGTTTATTCTGTGTTATGGCTAAAATTGTCGCTATATAGGTATTGGCTGGTACAATAATTTCATCTCCATCGGAGAATAATCCCATTTCTTTATAAGCACGAATAATAAGAATAAGTGCATCAAGACCATTTGCAACAGCGATGCAATGTTTTGTACCAATATAATTTGCAAAATCTTGTTCAAATGTTTTAACCTCATCGCCCAACAAATACCAACCAGAATTTATAACTCTGGTAATAGATTCATTAATTTCTGATTTATATTTCAGATTTATCTTTTGTAAATCAAGAAAGGGTATCATCGTTTAATCCCATTTTAAGTAATTCATCTTTGGTTAATTTTCTTATTAATCGAGCTGGATAGCCTCCTATAACAGAAAAGGAGTCAAAACTTTTATCGACAACACTGTTTGTTGCAACAATACAAAATGAGCCTAAAGTAACATTGGGCATAATAATGGTATCTGCTCCAATCCAACAATCGTTTCCAATTTTAACTGGTCCAATCTGTATTGGAAATATTTTTTGTAGCATTGGTGATGCACTTGGACCAGAATCGGTCATAATATTTACATGTTGTGCAATGCTAACTCGTTCTTCAATAGTAATCGCTGCATTATATCCATTAATTATTGACATCATAGCAATAACAACGCTATCTCCTATAACAACTGGATGTTTTTCTGAACCAAAGATACTGCATAGTTTAGCAATTCTTACATCATTGCCAATTGTAATGTTATTTATTGAAGTTGAAGAATCTATGTTTACATTTTCTCCAAGTTTTATATTTGCTGTAATCATTTTTATAAAAAAAACTTAATTCAATTAATAAAATATTCATATACCTCATATATAATTCCTCTTCCGCCAAATCCTTCTTTTTGAAAAATAAGATTTTCATTGAGATATTTACCCATATCCTCGGTTGATTGTCCAAAATCAAATATTTTGATAGTAAAAAGGTTATCATTTATTAAATGATTAAAAAGATAATCTAAAGCACCTAAAGATTTGCCATGTTCATTTGCAGCTATATATTGAACATGTACAACACTTTCAGTTAGATATAGAACTACACCAGCAATAGTTTCGTTGTCTTTAAGTGCAGTATATAATTTAATATTATTGGGAAACGTATCTTTGAGGGCATTAATTTCATCTAGTGAATGTACTGCTTTTTTATTGTATTTATTCTCAAGATTCTGATTTAGAATTAACCAAAATGTATCAAATTGATTAGATTCAACGATTGTAACACCTGTATTACTACTTTTTTTAACGCCCCGTCGTCTCAATTCATTGAATCGTATTTTATTGTCTTGGAATATAGTAGACGAAATATTACAGCCAATTTTTACCGCATTTAGTTTAAAAAGAGCATAAATATCTTCTTGAGCTGGTATTTGATGATAAATCAGTGGAATTGGTTTATAAACAACTCGTTCTATTCCAATATCTTGTAAATTTTGATTTAAAATAGTAAAGATCGTGAGAACATCAATTGTTGAAAGTTTCGTCGATTGTATTAATCCACCATACGTAAGTCCTTGATGTGAAAAAAAAGTTTTATCTTTAATATTACCAGGTATTACAGCTTCTAATCTATTTTTTTTGTAAAAAAGAAAAGAAGAATCGTCAAAACGATCCGAATGGTAATCCATATAATCTCTTAAAAGTAAAAAGGTTCCATTTTTAGATTTTTGAATAAAACTGTCCCAATCCGACTTTAAATCAGAAGTATATCTTTTTATTTCAAACATTTCTTATCTTTTAAAAAATCTTCATAGTTTCTATAGTAATCATCTTCACTAAAATAATGTGAAGCAAGTACAAGACAAACAGAGTTTGATGAAAAATTATTCAACTCCCGCCAAGTCATTTTAGGTACAAATAAGCCATTATAAGATCTATTTAAATGATAGCTCTTCTTTTCATTTCCATCATCTAAAATTACATCAAAACTGCCGCTAATTGCAATAATTAATTGTTGTAATTCTTTATGTGCATGCCCTCCACGTTCTGCACCGCCTGGAACATCGTATAAATAATAGACTCGTTTTATATCAAAAGGAATTTGATTTTTCGATTCTATTACACTTAAATTTCCTCTATTATCTTTTATTTGTGGAAGGTCTATTATATGAGCTTTGGTCAATTCCATAATCTTTCTTTATTGCGCTTACGCAAAGCTATAAAATTTCACGAATCTCGATATATTAATTGATTGAGAAATGCATTTTGTCTTCATATTCGTATGTACTTTCTAAAAAGCATATTCTTATTCCCAAAAATATAGAATATATTTGCTTAAAACAATGTGTTTAGAATGATTGATATTCCAGTAACTGTTTTAATGCCTGTTTATAATGCTGAATCGTATCTTAGAGAAGCGATTGAAAGCATCTTGAATCAAACATTTACCAATTTTGAGTTTTTAATTATTAATGATGGTTCTACCGATAATTCGAAATCAATCATTCTATCTTATACTGATTCTCGGATTCGATTTGTTGAAAATGAAACGAATATTAAATTAATTGCTACCTTAAATAACGGGATTGATTTAGCAAAAGGAAAATATATTGCAAGAATGGATGCCGATGATATTAGTATTCTTACAAGACTCGAAAAACAAGTTGCTTTTCTCGATAAGCATCCAGAATACGTTGCATGCAGCTCATGGGTTGAAACTTTTAGTGAAACGAATAAATCAAACACTATTAAATACGAAGAAAGTCATGATCTTATAAAAGTAAAATCGTTATATCAAAATCATTTTTGCCATGGAGCATCTCTTTTTAGAAAAGATGTTCTTGCAGAATCCAATTTGCGTTTCGAGAGTAAATTTATTCATTCTGAGGATTATTATTTCTTTGTAAAATTATCGGAACTAGGAAAGCTTTTTAATATTCAAGAAACATTATTGCGAGTTCGACATCACGATAGTAATGTGTCTGTTTTAAGTCGAAATATTCAATATGAAAACTCAATTATAGTAATTAAATATCAATTACATAAGATAGGTTTAAATACCGATGCCATTGATTTTGCCTTATATTTTCGATTTTTTTGCTCAAGCTTTGATTTGTCAAAAAGTGAAATAATGCACATTGAGAAATTGATTAAGACAATTATTTCAGCAAACAAAAAATCAAATTATATTCAACATCAATTAATAGGAGATTATTTTTCTGGAAAATGGTTCGCATTATGTTTAAATTCCACTAATCTTGGTTTTTGGATATTTCGTACATTTATGAAATCGGAAATTTTAAAACAAAGTAAAACGAATACAAAGGATATTTTAAAATTGTTTATAAAAGCAATGTTTAAAATATAATGATAGTAATATCACAATTAATAAAACAATCGCTTAGGTAATTTTGCAATGATAACTATTAAAAAAGTATTTTCCGAAGATTTTCAGTCTGTTCTAGAACTACTTGATTTGTTTGGAAATAAAGACATCGATAGGAATCAGTGGCAACGATTATGTAATCCTGTTTGTCGAAAACTGGCAAACGATTTTCATGGATTTGCTTTGGTCGATGATGGCAAATTTGTAGGTTTTATTGCAGGTATTCAGAGTCAACGTGAAATAAATGGGAAAACGCACAAGTTTTGTAATATCAGTAGCTGGATAGTTCATCAAAATTATAGAAACGAGAAAAAAGGTTTGCTACTCTTTAAGGCTTTAATGGAATTAGAAGATTTCAATTTTTTTGTATTATCACCTGTTAGACATACTTTAGATTATTATACAAAACTCTATGGATTTAAGGAAAATACATCGAAATGGAATACCGTTTTAGCTTTACCTTCAATAAGGAATATTGCTTTCAAATCGACCGTTTTAATAAATACTACTGAGATACCAAATCACTTAAATACACTAGATTCCGATATATATAAAGATCATCAATTTCCCAATGTATTTCATGTATTATATCTTTATAAAGGGGAATGGATTTATTCTATTATTAAACCAACATTATATTCATCTTACGTTTTAAATAGTTCATTTATAATTAAATATTTTACAAAAGCTTGGTTTAAAATCTTTAAGAAAGATTTTTTTACATCGAATATTCTCTTAGGCTTAGTTCACTATACTAATAAACCGAAATATTTTTCAGAATCTTTAGGCTATTTTAGAAATACAATTTGCAAACAAATAGGCGTAAAAGGGTTAAGTATAAACGATAAATATTTACTAGATAAACCAATATTTTCAATCAAAAACACTTTAAATTATTCTGGACTTTTTAAATCTAACAATCTTTGTCAGGAAGATTTTGATACTCTTTATTCGGAACTAATTCTTTTGCAGTTAAAACACTTTCAGTTATGAGTTTTATTAAGGATAAAACACTTGGTTTTTTTGTAAAAACAAATGGAATGTTTTCTAAACCATTATATGGTGGTAAAGGATTAGCACTTATGTTTCACCGCGTTCGGCCACAAAATATAATGTCGAAGTTCGAGCAAAATAGGAGATGGGAGATAACTCCCGAAAAACTTGAAAGTATACTACTGTTTTTTCTAAAGAACAAATTTGATATAATTCCAGCGCATCAAGTTGAAAATTATATGAATTCGCAGAACAATCGACCATTTGTTGTATTTACTTTCGATGACGGTTATGCAGATAATCTCGATTTTGCCTATCCAATTTTTAAAAAACATAATGTTCCTTTTTCTATTTTTTTAACAACGGCATATATTCAAGGGACGCGTTATCCTTACGAATTCTTAATTGAAAATTTTATTACTGATGTTAATCATTTTTCATTTAATTTTGAAAATAAAGAATTTACCTTCAAAAACCTTAATGATAATGATAAATCAAAAGTTTTTAATCTGATTTACAATATTGTAAAAGATAATAACAATGGAAAAAATATTGATAGAATTCAAGAATTAATTTTTGGTAAATATTTACAAAATAACTACAAAACAATAAAAATAATTGAACCACAAATAGTTCGTGAATTGAGTTGCGATTCAATTGTTTCATTTGGTTTACATACAATTAATCATTATGTTATGTCACAATTATCGTATCAGGAACAATTAGACGAAATTTATATTTCGAAAGACTATTTAAGAACATTAGATATTGATATTCATACAACAATGGCTTATCCTTATGGTGGTAAAAATGATATTAATGCTGATACATTAAAAATTATGAATGTAACAGATTGTAAATATTGTTATACAACATGGCCAGGAAATATTTCTAAAAATACTGTTGCGACTTTATATCCGAGGTATTGTATCGATTCGAGAACCGATGAAAAGGAATTACAGTATATGATTAATGGAATAAGGCATTTTTCTTATAATGGTTTTTCGGATAAAACAGAAATAGAAAAACAGTTCGAAACTAAAGTAAATGGATAATTATAAATGAATAATATTCAACAAAATATAGCATTGCTTAATAATTATTACGATAAAATATATCTTGTAATAATCGAAAGAAATATACCCGAAAGACTTGATAAAATAAATGAGTCGCTTAAAGGTTTGAATTTCGAATTATTTAAAGGAGTTGATGGTCGTTTGATAAGTGATGTTGAATTAAATCAAATCTATGATTTTGAAAAATCTATGTTTTATATGGATAAAGTATCACAATTTAGATATGACAAATCCGATAAAAATGGATTATGCGTAGGAAATATTGGATGTTCAAAGTCACATTTGAATATTTATAAAGATATGATTCAGAATGATTATAAAAGAATACTTGTATTAGAAGATGATGCTAGGTTTAATTTTGGTACTATAAATCAAATTCCTGAAATTTTAAAACAAATGCCTTTAGATACAGATCTTTTTTATTGGGGATATCGTTGGTATGACTGCGAAAGTATTTTGTCAAGAGTGAAACGAAAATATTTAATTCCAATTAAGCAATTACTTTCGGGTAAAAATGTACAAAAATATATTTCTGAAAATCGAATAAAATATCCAACAAAACAAACAAAACAAATATGGAATGCGGGTTATCATGCAGGAACACATGCCTATGCAATAACTCAAGATACTGCAAAAAAAATAATACAATTGAATGATCCAGTTATTTATGCTGCTGATATGGCTTTAGCTCATCTTGTTAAGAATAAGAGCGTAAAAGCGTATATAGCAGTACCTAAGATTTTTAGAGAAGACCAGTCATTAACATCATCAATTTTATATAGTGAATATAAAAAATAACAAATTATTAAATCCTTTTTTTTCGGTTATTGTACCAACATATAACAGAGTTCATTTCCTTTCAACGACAATAGAAAGTGTTTTATATCAGACATTTAATGATTGGGAATTAATAATTGTCGATGACGGATCAACCGATAATACAAAGGAGCTAATTGAAAAATATACAGATTCTCGAATAAGGTATATTTGGCAAGAAAATCAAGAAAGAAGTGCTGCACGAAATAATGGAATTTCAATTTCTAAAGGTCAATATATTTGTTTTTTAGATAGTGATGATTATTTTTTAAAGAATAGACTAGAGTTATTACATAAAGAAATTATTGCTAGAGAGAATCTAGTTGCATTTTTTTACACTGGAATCTTATACGAAAAAAATGGAATATTTGATAAAAAAGAAGAATGGGATAATAATTGTAAAAATACATTAGATTACATTGTTTATAATGTAATTGGGAATCCTCAAGTATGCGTTCATCGCACTATTTTAGACCAACATAAATATAATATTCAATTTTCAATTTCAGAAGATATGGAATTGTGGATTAGAATAAAAAGTGCTGGTTATATTTTTATTTTTCTCGAATGTTATACTGTTGTTGCGACAAATCATGATGAACGATCAGTAAACATCGCTACTGGAAATAATTATGGAAAAATGATAACACTCTATAAGTTTATTTTTTCAAAAGAACATCCAGGAAATGCAATTTCAAAATCAATGCAGAATTTTGTTTTAAGTAATGCATTTTATGGTCAAGCTAGATATTATATCTTTAAAAATGATAAGTGGAAAGCTGTTTTTTCTTTAATACAATCGCTACTGTTATTTTTTAAAAGCGAACAAACTAAGCATAAAATATTTTTATTATATAAGTTATTATTTGTAAAACATTCGAATACAAGTAAATTGTTTCGATATATAGGAGGCAAATGAAAAAAGATGAAACGTTTGGTATAATTATTACCTGTTACATTGGCGATTACTTTTTAACAAAAGGATTATTGGCAAGTCTAAATAGATTTATGCCAAGTATTCCAATTTGTTTAATTCAAGATGGCGATTTTTTTATTGAGCCTGAACGGAAAAAGTATAACATTCAATTTGTAATTAAAAAAACGGATGTTAAAAATGATTTTTTACGTGAAAATTGTTTTGGATCACGTTGTACAAGTATGGTTGCTTTTTGGGAAAGCCCTTTTGATCGCTTTTTATATCTTGATTCCGATACAATTCTATGGGGTGATATCTTAAAAAATGTCGATTATAATCAAAGTGATTTTATCCATAATAGTCCACATGAAGAATATACCGATTTTATAATTAAACAACAATATATAAATTATGATAGTCTCTTTAAATTAGTTAAACCTATATCCATTAAGGATCATCATTTTTTTAATTCTGGAGTGTTTATTTCTCGAAAAGGTATATTTTCTCTTGAGCTTTTTGAAAACCTTTTTATGCTAGGAAAGACAAATAATAAATTATTTGGGTATATTGGACTTGGGCCTCAAGGTTTTTTAAATTATATAATTTTTAGTCTAGTAGAAGAAAAGCAAATTAAAGTTAGTGAATTTCCACTTCAAACAATCGTTCCAATGTTTGAAAAGAAAGAATTACAAAAACGGTTTTCGTTACATAATTCAGAAATTACACCAACAATTATTCATTGGGCAGGTAAGAAACCTACATATTTAAATAGAAAAGTCGTATACTCTGATATTGCTCTTTATTTTAGAAAACAAAACTTGAAAGATATTACCAGTATAGCGGTATTATTTAGTTCTTTATTCTTTCAATATGAGGAATATAAGAATATTTTAAGAATACATTTTAAATCTTCGATTCTCAATTATATTCATTCGAAATTGAAACAAATGTATAATCAAAAAATTCATCGTTTTATAAAAAGAATTGGATGGAAATTATTTCCACTAAATCAAAATGCTAGATTACAAAAATTAAAGAAAATACATATACAATCGATATATCCAAAAGTAGATTCGATTGATGAAACGATAGATAAAATAATTTCTGAACATAAATCGATTGCTCGTTTTGGCGATGGTGAATTTAACTTATGTTTTGATAGAAGCATATTTTTTCAGGAAAAAGATTTACAATTGCGATATAGATTGCAATCGATACTTGGGTTTACAAATAATAAACACTGTTTAATTGCAATACCAGAATTTACAATCGAAAACATGTATCCTTTTTGGATAGATTATTGGTATGAAAATATTAATGATGTTTCGAAATTGCTGAACAAGCAGCATATTTACCCAAATATGGGTGTAACTCGACAATGTTCGTTGGACCAAATTCAGAAATTGTCGAAAGTTTGGCAAAATCGGAATGTGATATTTGTATATGGAGAAAAAGGTCGATTCTCGCTTGATCATCCAATTTTTAAAGGAATAAAATCATTTGAAGAAGTTATTGGACCAGCTCAAAATGCTTGGTCGGTTTATAATACTATTCAAAAGGAAGTTATTAATAAAACTTGCAATATAGATGATCCATTAATAATTATTTCTTTAGGTCCAACTGCAACGGTATTAGCTTACGATTTATCGAATTTAGGCTTTCAGTCACTCGATATCGGCCATATCACAAATGTTTACGATCGTTTGATGGGTTCGGGAATTAGACCAGAAGATATTAAATAATGAAGGGAATAATTCTAAAAATAAAAGGATTAATAAATACTATTTGTTGGAACAAGGTATCAAATCATCCATCACTAAAATATTACTTTCAACGATCCGAAAAGCCTTTCGAAAGCGATATTCCAACTTTCGAAAACGAACAATTAAATTCTTCATTTTTAGATGATAATCGAAAATGGTTTCATAATGAATTTATTATTGATATTAACGAACCTTCTGTTGTTGAACCAACATATGGAAATGTAATTATCGGACAAAATAAGATACTTAAAGAGTCAATATATTTCCCCAAATTAGTACCTTCATTTACAAGGTTTTTATTGAATAAAATAAGTAAAAAAAGAGTTGTAATGGAAAATGCAATTCTTTTTGATGTTTTTGTTGGTGAAAATTATTTTCATTTTTTTTCAGACATTATCAATAAAATTTGGTTACTTGAAAATTACGCATTAACAGAAAATCGTCCACTAATTATTGGAGAATCGATTTATTCGTTAGAATATTTTCAATTTTTTTTAAACAACAAATTGTTGAAAGAAAAGAATTGGTATGTTTTACGAAGAAACGAATATTTAAAAGTAAATCGTTTAACGATTTGCAGAGCAATGCCATACGATTTAAAATATTGGAAAAGAACAATTTCTCTTTTCGAATTACAGAAGAATAAAAAACGAAGAATTTTCTTAAATCGGTCACCACAATCAGGTCGAAATATTGTTAACGTTAAAGAAATAGAACCAATTCTATTAAAATACAATTTCGAAATTATTGATACCTTAGAAACGAGCATTGAATATCAAAAAAATCTATTCTCCGAAACCGAATTTATTATTGCAATTCATGGTGCAGGCGAGACTAATTCAATGTTTTCGTGCAATAATAACCTTCGATTATTAGAAATTATACCATCAAATCGAATTGCTTGTCATTATTATTGGTTATCATTGATGTTCAACTTTCGATATGATTGTATCGTTGGTGGGGAATTAATTAAAAATAGACTTTATAATCAAGCATGTTTTAATTTAAATCCTGATATACTCGAAAGTGCTATAAATAAAATGAATACTTATAATTCATGAGTCAGAATTATACATATGAAAGAATTACAAAAAATACATTAATCGATTTTTATAAACTATTTAAAACTCGAAGAAAGGATTTTTCTTTTGATTTTTTTGAAAAAAAATATAATACAAAGTGGTTAGGGAAGGAATATCTGGGTGTTTTAGCGTTTGATATTAAAAGAAATGCAGTTGGACATATTTGTATATTACCAATGAAATTACAATATAATGGCAAAGAATACCTCTGTGGTCAAATTTGTGATATTGTTGTCCATCCAGAACATAAAAGAAAAGGAATATTCGAAGAATTAATTGCAAAGGGCAAAGTAATTGCAAAGGAAGAAGGTATTGCCTTTTTATTTGTTTCACCAAACCAAAATGCACAACCAATTTTTAATAAATGGAATTGGTATTCAAATCATTGTTTTAATGTATATACCTTTAATACAAAATGTTTCCCATTAAATAAAATTGCAAATAAATACAAATTATTAAAATTACACGATTTGTATATTAAAATAGTATTAAAGTTATTTGCAGACAATAAGAAAACAGCATTTAAAAATTCTGTAATAGAAAATGGTATAGGAGGAATAATTCGAGGTCAAGAATATGTCTCACATAAAAATTATACTTATAATTATATTACAAAAATTGGTGGATTTAAAATTTGGTGGAAAATAGATGATGGAATTTCTATCGGAGATATTGAAAGATTTGATTCTATAAACTTAGAGCGATTATTTAAAAGACTTAGATTTTTATGTTTAATACTTGGTTTTCATAATTTTAAAATAGTTGCAAATAATAATACATTTATCGATCAACTGTTAAAAGATAAATTCCCATTCGAAAAAGGAAATAATGTTTATTTTTGGGATATTTCATCTGGAATTGATTTTTTAAATATTAAGTTTATGCAATCTGATCTAAATACATTTTAGTGTAAAATGGAAAATGACAAACTAAGAATAATGTATTTTGTTCAAAGCCTAGGAAAAGGTGGCGCTGAACGATTGATTTTAGACATATGCGATGAATTAAATAACAGAACCAACGTTGAATATCTTCTTGTAAGTTTCTCCAAATTAAACGAATATGTAAATTTATCTCAAAATATTAGATGGATTTATGTTGACGCTCAAATATCATTATCATTATTGAGAAAAAATAAAGTTAAAATTCAAGCTCTTCAGGACGTAATTTCCGAATTTAAACCAAATATAATTCATAGTAATGTTTATGTCTGCGAATTACTAACAAGAGAAATTATATTGCCAAATGTTAAATATTTTTCACATTGTCATAATAATATGCCTGAGTTTGCTTCATTTACATTTAAAACTCTTTTGAGCAAACAACTATTAACAAAATGGTATGAGAAAAAAAGAATAGAAATTCGATATAAACAATGTAACAATAAGTTTATTGCTATTTCGAACGATACGTATACCTATTTTAAAAAGAATTTAACAAAATCTTTGAGCCAAAATATTACTATTCTTCCTAATGCGATTAATTATAACAAATTCATTAATAATGGAATAAAAAACATTTCGGATAAATTGAATTTAATAATGATTGGTCACATGGCCGATTACAAAAACCAAACATTTTTAATCGATGTCTTAGAAATTTTAAAATCAAAAGGATTAGATGTTCATTTAACATTAATAGGTGATTGGCGAGAAAATGGCGAGAAAATTTTGCAAAAAGCACAGCAAAAAGGGTTAAGTGGTTGTTTATTAATGCCGGGAATGGTTGAAGATGTAGAATCGTATTTATTCGATCAACATATTTATGTTCATAGTGCATATTACGAACCTTTTGGATTAGTTATATTGGAAGCAATGGCATCGGGATTACCAGTAGTTTGTCTTGATGGTGGCGGTAATCGTGATATTATTGAAAATGGTAAGAATGGTTTTATCATTAAAGAACTAAATCCGATTACATTTGCTGATAAAATTATTAATCTTTCAACAAATCAAAATGTATATAACTCTATGAGCCTGTATGCTAAAGAATATGCAAAAAAATTTGATATTAAAGAATATGTTGATACTTTATTAAAATTGTATTTAATATAGCTATTAAATGAATAAAATTTTACTTTCTATTCTTAAGCTTGAATCATCACAATAAAAATATTATATATTTGATTTTTATATAAAAATGATTCCATTTAATAAACCATATTTAACGGGTGTAGAACTTAAATATATATCTGAAGCTGTCCAAATCAATGGACATATTTCAGGCAATGGAGAATTTACAAAAAAATGCCAATATTTTTTTGAACAACGTTGGGGTTTTAAAAAGTGTTTACTTACCACCTCGTGTACCGATGCCTTGGAAATGAGCTCGTTATTGCTTAATATTCAACCTGGTGATGAGGTTATAATACCATCATTTACCTTTGTTTCAACAGCACTGGCATTTGTGCGTCAAGGTGCAATTATTCGATTTGTTGATAGTAAAAATGAACATCCTGGGATGGATGAATTAAAAGTTGAGGAACTTATTACTCCAAAAACAAAAGCAATCATAGTCGTTCATTATGCTGGAATCGCTTGCGATATGGATATTATAATGGATATTGCAAAAAGGCATAATCTTTTTGTTGTAGAAGATGCTGCACAAGCAATCGATTCTTATTATAAAGGGAAACCATTAGGAAGAATTGGTCATTTGGGTTGTTTTTCCTTTCATGAAACAAAAAATATTCAATGTGGAGAAGGAGGAATGCTTTGCATTAATGACGAACAATTTATAAAACGAGCTGAAATTTTATGGGAAAAGGGAACGAATAGAGCTGCATTCTTCCGTGGTGAAATTAATAAATATGGTTGGGTCGATGTTGGATCTTCATTTTTACCTTCGGAAATTAATGCCGCATTTTTGTGGGCTCAATTAGAACAATTACCTGAAATTCAAATTCGAAGAGCGTTTATCTGGAATCAGTATTTTACTCGTTTAAATGATAATCAGAGTCGTTTACCGGTTATACCACAATATGCAAGTAATAATTTTCATATGTTTTATCTTGTTTGTCGGTCACTTGACCAAAGAACGAAACTAATTGCACATTTGAAAAAGGCAGGTATATCGGCAGTATTTCATTATCAGTCATTACACACTAGTGAATTTTATAAAACAAAACATGATGGTAGAATTTTATCGAATTCAGATTTTTATACTGATTGTTTAGTTCGATTACCATTGTATTATGACATACTTGATACTGATATTAATTACATTATTTCATCGTTTAATTCATTCGATAAGAGTTTTTAATTTTAAAATAATAATAATAAATGGGTACAAGCATAATTTATAGAAATATATATATATATCGTATCGTGATGAATATTTTATATCGAATGAAATATCAAGCAAGGTTTAATGATATTATTGATTTGATAAAAGATTCAGATACAACAATATTGGAATTATGCTTTGGAGATACCCTCATTGCTCAAACGTGTAAGGAACGAGGTATTGAATGGATTGGATATGATATTAATGAGTATTTTGTTTCAAATGCAAAGGCTAAAGGGTTTAATGCAACAAAACAAGATATCAGTGAACTTGAAAAATTACCACAAGCAGACCTTTGCATTATGTGTGGTTCTCTCTATCATTTTATCCCTGAAATTGAAATGACTCTCAATAAGATGCTTACTTCATCATCTAGGATAATTATTTCAGAACCAATCAAAAATCTGTCATCAAATAATGGGATGATCGGGAAAATTTCAAGAATTCTTACAAATGCAGGAAAAGGTCATGAGAATTTTAGATTCGATCGATCATCAATTATTGAAACGCTGGAAAAGTATAAAAAAAGTCAAAATTATACCTACAAAATTATTAGTACAAAACGTGATATTTTAATCGAAATTAATCATGATAGAAATTAGTATTGTTGTACCAGTATATAATAGCGAAGAAAATCTTGTTGAATTGTATACTCAAATAAGTGAGGCTCTTAAAGAAATTTCTCATGAAGTCGTTTTTGTAAATGATTGCAGTAAGGATAACAGTTGGTTGGTTCTAAAAGAATTGGCTAAAAACAATAAAAATATTACAGCTATTAATTTAAGAAAAAATGCAGGTCAGGATAATGCCCTTATGGCTGGATTTGGCATGATTAAGGGCAAATACACCATTATTATGGATGATGATTTGCAACATTCACCGTATGATATCATCAAATTGTATACTAAAGTTGAAGAAGGATTTGATATTTGTTATGCAAATTTTAGTATTAGAAAACATGCAGCTTGGAAAAATATAGGAAGTCGATTCAATGGATATTTAGCTGATATTTTATTAAAAAAGCCTAAGGGTATTTATTTGTCGCCTTTTAAAATCATTAATTCAGAAGTGATAAAAGCGATTAAATATACGGGACCCTATCCCTATGTTGATGGTCTTATTCTTGAAGTTACGCATAATATCACAACAATTGATGTCGATCATTTTGACAGATACCGTGGTAAGAGTAATTATAGTTTATTAGCTTCAATTATTGTATTCTTAAAATTATTTACTGGATTTTCAATTATACCTTTACGGATTGCTACTGTTGTCGGTTTTATTGTATCGATATTTGGTTTTAGTTTAGGCTTCTATTTTATCGTACAATATTTTATTGGCGTGAATCCTCAAGGATGGACTTCATTGATCGTTACAGTACTTGTATTAGGAGGTCTTTTATTGATGTCTATAGGATTACTTGGAGAATATTTAGGGCGAGTATATTCTATTATTAATAAAAAACCACAATTCACAATCAAAGAAATTGTTTAATCCTTAATAATTGGGTTTAATTAGCTTTGTCCTCATTTAAATAGTTTTATGATAAGTATCAAATCCTTTCTTCTTTATTATAGCATTATCGTTTTGATGACAATTGTGGTCTATGTTTTTGGTCATCTGAGTTTACTCATTGTAAAGCAAGATCATTCAAATACGGCAAAATCGTTGTCGTTAAAATTATTTACTGGAATTATTTTACAAGTGAGTCTTTTTGCGATTTTCAAAACACACGGAAATACTATATATAGTGGGCTCGTTTTATTACTTCTTTTCATTCTCTATTATTATAAACGCACACAGAAAATATCTCTAGCAAATATTCGACAGAATTCAATGTTTTTTGAGTTTAAAGAGTTGCTCTATCTCATTGTTGTTATAAGTATCATGGTTTCCTTTTTTTCTTTTTTATTTGGGCGCTTTTTTGATCATTCAGAAGGTCTTTATGATTTTTCATACTATGCTGCGTTAAGTAATACGTTAAATATTCATGGCATTGAAAGTACTCAATTCTATTCCAATATGCCAGGTAATACATTAGGTTCTTCACCTGTATTTTATCATTATTTTGAACTGTGGTTTACTGCGATTGTAAAATCATTGTTTAACATAAGTTCGTTTAATGCACTTATGTATATAGTTCAACCATTCTTTTTTTCTTTAATTATCCTTTTAGCAAAAAGTTATATCGTCCAAAATAAAATAGGTAAAACTAAATTTGTCTTACTTGTTGTTCCCTTCTTGATTATAATAACGTCTTCTAATGCAAAAATTTTAAATATATTCTTGGCTCAGGATCATTTACGTTTTATAACAACTCAGCTAGTCTATTATTTCAATATAAAATTGTCAGTTGTATATTTATGCATATTCTGGTTTATATTAAATAAAGAAAATTCTTGGTTTGAAAGACTTATACCTTTGGGTATTCTCTGTTTTATTTATCCAACAACACTACCTGCAATTGTTGTAGGTAGTATTTGTTTTTTACTTTATCTTCGATTTATTGAGAAAAAACCATTTTCATGGATAAGCCTTTTATATATTCTTATTCCAGCTATTTATATTGCAATTTTTTATTCAATCCAATATAAAGATGTTCAAGGTATTAATTCCGTTGGAGTTAGTTCGATTATTGTTAATAAAATAGTACATTATTCCATTCTCGATCTTAAAAAAATTATAGGGGATACCTTTTATTTTTATGGCGCTTATTTGTTGTTTCTTTTACCTCTTTATTTAATACTCAAAGATAATCGCATAAAATTAATGTTGCATTCATATAAGTTAACTTTAATATTTGTATTAATTCTTTTTGTCATTACTACAGTTGCACATTCAGTAACATTTGGAATATGGGATGCCGATCAATTTCAATATAATTTGTTTTTTCCTATTTTTAATATAATTTGTTTTTTATTACTCATTCAAATAGTGGAAAAACATATCAATATCTTTTTATTATTTGTCATTTTAAATCTTTCTACACTTTATATTTATTTGAATAGTATATATCAGTATAAGGCATTATACAATTCAACACAATATATGATTTTAGACAATGAATTTTCAAATAAATTATTTTCATCTGCATATATTAAAAATAAATCAAGTTATAAAGGAAGAGGAGATAGTTATCTTGATATGAAAATACCATTTTCATATTTACGTCGACATACTGATTCATATTATCCAGTATGTTTATCCGTTTTTGAAATTCCCAAATCGCACAATGATATTGAATCGGAATTGATAGGTCAAAATGAACATGTTTCTCCTTTTTATCGTTTTGTTGGTGATACCGCAGGGAAATCGATTGATTCTTTGAAAATGGAATATTTAAAGAGGTATAAGATCGATTATTTGTTTATAGAAAAGGGGAATTTATTCTATAAAGAATTAGGAAAAATGCCAATAGAAAAAAGAATTTCTTTCGATAATGAACCTTACGATATCATTAAATTCAACTGGAAATGATATGATATTGCAAACTATCCAAATGGTTGATCTAAACAGTCAATACAACAAAATAAAGACAGAAGTAGATACTGCCTTTCAAGAAGTAATTGATAGTTCGGTATTTATCAATGGGAAAGCGGTGAATACGTTTGAACAATCATTAGCAATCTATTTACAGTCGAAACATGTTATAGCTTGTGCAAATGGGACCGATGCTTTGCAAATTGCATTAATGGCTTTAGAGTTGGAACAAGAAGATGAAATAATCGTTCCTGCATATACCTATGCTGCAACAGCAGAAGTTGTTTCTTTATTAGGACTTAAACTCGTTATGGTTGATGTTGAAATGGATAGTTTCAATATTTCTGTTTCAGCTATTGAACAGGCCATTACCTCAAAAACGAAAGTCATTGTTCCCGTACATTTGTTTGGACAAAGTGCCGATATGGAACCAATAATGGAAATAGCATCAAAATATAATCTTTGGGTTATAGAAGATAATGCTCAATCTTTAGGTTCTGAGTATACATTCTCTGATGGTAAAACAGTTAAAACAGGAACTATCGGACATATTGGATGTACATCGTTTTTTCCATCAAAAAATCTTGGATGTTTTGGCGATGGTGGTGCGATTTGTTCGAATAATGATAGCCTTTCCGAAAAGATTAAAATGATTGCTAACCATGGTCAAAAGATTAAAGATCATCACAGTGTCATAGGTTGCAATTCGCGACTTGATACCATCCAAGCTGCCGTTCTCAATGTAAAATTAAAGTATTTCGAAGAACATTTGTTAGCACGTGAAAATGCTGCAAAATTTTATGATAATACATTGCAACATTGCGAATTCATTGAACTTCCTTCAAAAATGTTGAATGCAAAACATACCTATAATCAATATACTATAAAAGTTAAAAATGGTAGACGCGATGCATTACAAAAATATCTTTTGGAGAACAACATTCCAAGTATGATTTATTATCCAATTCCTTTATATAAACAAGATGCATTTAAAAAATATGTAACTTGCAACACAGAAATGGAAAATACGAAAGCTTTGTGTGAATCTGTTTTATCAATTCCAATTCATACAGAAATGAATGATGAAATACAGAACTATATTGTACAAACGATAATGAATTTCAATGGATAGCAAAAGTATTAAAAAAGATTTTTTTGCACATGAAACAGCCATTGTTGATGAAGGTTGTACTATTGGGAATGGAACAAAAATCTGGCATTTTTCTCATATAATGTCGAATTGTGTAATTGGAGAATCATGCAATATTGGACAAAATGTTGTTGTATCGCCAAATGTTATTTTAGGTCGAAATGTAAAAGTTCAGAATAATGTTTCGATTTATACAGGTGTTATTTGCGAAGATGATGTTTTTCTAGGTCCATCTATGGTTTTTACGAATGTAACCAATCCGCGTTCAGCAGTTAATCGTAAGAATGCATATAAACAAACGATTGTTAAAAAAGGAGCAACCATTGGAGCTAATGCAACCATTGTTTGTGGTCACGATATTGGTCGTTATGCATTTATTGGTGCTGGTGCAGTTGTCACGAAAACGATAGCTGACTATGCTTTAGTCATTGGAAATCCTGCTCGTCAAACAGGGTGGGTTAGTGAATACGGCCATAAATTACTTTTCGATGCTAATGGCTTAGGTATTTGTCCTGAAACATTAGATAAATACATTTTATTTAAAGGTTTGGTTACAAAAAAATAGTGTTAGAAATGGTAGATGAAAATTTGCTAAAATTTGCTATCATTGGAATGGGACATATTGGTAAACGTCATGCTGAATTGATTCGTCGAAATGAAGCGTGTGAGTTAGTTGCTGTTTGTGATTGTAAAACACAAGAAGAAGTTGGTCTTACCGACATTAAAGAATCATATTATACTTCGATTGATGAATTACTTAAAAATGAAGTTAATCTTATTGATGTTATAAATATTTGTGTTCCTAATGGCTTACATTTTTCGTATTCAATGAAAGCTTTGGAACATAAAAAACATGTAGTAATTGAAAAACCAATGGCATTGTCGAAAGCTGATGCTGAGAAAATTATTTTTAAATCGCTTGATGTTTCTAAACATGTGTTTTGTGTGATGCAAAATCGTTATTCTCCTCCATCTGAATGGTTAAAAGAAGTTGTTGATCAAAAGTTATTGGGTTCGATATATGTTGTTCAACTTAATTGTTATTGGAATCGTGATGATAGATATTACAAACCAGGCAATTGGCATGGTACTGCCGATATGGATGGTGGAGTACTATTTACCCAATTCTCTCATTTTATCGATATAATGTATTGGTTATTTGGAGATATTGAAAATATTCGTGCCGATTTTAAAGACTTTTGTCATCAACAGTCAACAGCTTTCGAAGATTCTGGATTTGTATCTTTCGATTTTGTGAATGGTGGTAAAGGACTTTTAAATTATTCAACAGCTATTTGGAATCAAAACTTAGAATCGAGTATTACTATAATCGGTGAAAAAGGAACACTAAAAGTTGCTGGGCAATATATGAACGAAGTTGTTTATTGCGATATAAAAGATTATGTAATGCCTGAATTAGCTCCATCAAATCCTCCTAACGATTATGGTTTATATAAAGGGTCTGCTCAAAATCATCATTATGTGATTGAGAATGTTGTAGATAAATTATGCAAGGACAAGTCTATTTCGACAAATGCATTAGAAGGTTTGAAGGTTGTAGAAATAATTGAAAGAATATATGCATTGAGAGATAAATCTTTGTTAAAAGACGAGCCGAAATTTATTAAAGATTAAGAATTTTATTAACGAAATCTTGATAGTTTTTCTCAGCATTATAATTTTCATTCCACGATTTATAAGCATTTTCTTTCATTTCTAACCGTTGTGATTCCGAAAGAATTTTGAAAGAAGTAATGGCTTGAGCGATTTCTTCCGGGCTAGGATTTGACGAAAGAAATAAACCATTTTGATTGTTAATTATTTCAGCATTTCCACCAACATTACTTGCAATTACAGGAATACCACAAGATATTGCTTCCATAATCGAAACAGGAATTCCTTCCGATAAACTTATATTTACAAAAACCGATATTGCAGTATTTTGAAGAAAAGCAATAACTTCTATATTCGACATTTGACCTAAAAAATGAAATTTGTTAGGAATTGTTTTCTGAGATAAATCCTCTAGTTCTTCTCGTAATGGACCATTCCCAATATGATACCAAGTAAAATCGAAATTCAACTTAGAAAGAGCAAGGATTAAAGACTTAATATTTTTTACAGGAATAATATTGCTAATCGATACAATTATAAAATCGTCTTTTGGAACTGGAGAAATAGAATGTGGTTTAACACCCAAACGTGAAATTTTTAAAGATGAAAATTCTGACTTTAAAAGAGATTCGATATACATTTTCCCATCTTGAGAAATAACAAATAGATTATCTAGTTTTTTTAAAATAGGTAAACGGTATGGCAAATAGTCTGCTTTGTTTTCTTCGAAATAGATATCCCATCGATGTGCTCTTGCTATCATTCTTATTCTCGGAAAATCAGATTTCATTTGAGACAATGCAAAAGCCGTATCGTTTGCCCAATATGAATAAGCAACAATTGTATCTTCCGATGAGCTATTTTCGTTAATTATTTTCGAAAAATGACTTTTGAAAACTATCGATTTTTGTAAAGAAATTAATGCTGTTTTTACAATTAACAATGTAAGTATTTTATTGTAAACGTTTTTTATATAAGCTATTTCTTTCCAAAATAGAGGATTGAAAACGTTTAAGATTGACGATAAACTTTGTACTTTGTTTAGTTCGTATGGAAAACGTTTTATAATGACATTATCAGGAACTTGTCTAGTCTGTTTTCCCTCGCAATTATTAGAAATAATAACGATTTTATCGAATGCTTGAGCAAGAAATGGCATTTCATTTTCGATAAATGTTTCGCCAGTTCCAAATGGATATTCGCTAGTAAAAAAGAAAAGTACCTTGCTCATCTTAGATTTTAAAACAGACCGTGAAATTAGTTAAAATTATTGAATAAATATTTCCCAAAGACTTTCGATACATTCTAATTTAAATGTATTTTTGTTCCAATCCAAAATGGTAAAACTATAAATTAAATTTTCATGAAAGAAGTAGCAATAGGCATTGATATAGGCGGAACAAATACTGCAATCGGAATTGTTGATCGCGATGGACATTGTTTAGTTGAAACATCAATACCAACCGATACTCACGATGATGTTACGAAATACGTTGCCGATGTTAGTAAGAAAATTCAAGATATAATCGCATTTAGCGAAGGTGCACTCGATATAAAAGGAATTGGAATTGGTGCTCCAAATGCGAATTACCATAAAGGAACAATCGAAAATGCGCCAAACCTTCGATGGAAAGGAATTATTAAATTCAGCGAACTTTTTCAAAGCCATTTCCCAGGAATAACTGTTGCTTTAACAAACGATGCAAATGCTGCCGCAATGGGAGAAATGATGTATGGCGGAGCTAAAGGAATGAAAGATTTTATCGTTATAACGCTTGGAACTGGACTCGGAAGTGGTGTCGTTTCTAATGGAGAATTAGTTTATGGACACGATGGGTTTGCAGGCGAAATTGGTCATACAACAGCTGTTTATAATGGGCGTATGTGTGGTTGCGGTCGTAAAGGTTGTTTGGAAACCTATGCATCGGCAACTGGTGTGAAACGTAGCATTTTTCAACTAATGTGCGATTCAAATAAACCATCAACATTAAGAGATATTCCTTTTTCAAAAATGACTTCGAGCGATGTTTACAAGGCAGCTGTTGCTGGCGATGAACTAGCTTTAGAATGTTTCGAATATACTGGCAAAATTCTTGGTGAAAAAATGGCCGATACCGTTGCTCATACAAGTCCAGAAGCTATTTTCCTCTTTGGTGGAATGGCTAAATCGGGCGAATTAATCATTAACCCAACTAAAAAATATATGGAAGAAGCAATGTTGCCTATTTTTAAAAATAAGGTAAAAATTCTACCATCAGCTTTAGGTGATGTTAATGCTGCCGTTCTTGGTGCAAGCGCTTTAGTTTGGAATGAATTGGATAAATAGTAATTCCAAATTTTTAGTTTTTAATTTTTAGTTTTTAATTTGAATGAAACAATATCTCGACCTACTCGATCGGGTTTTAACCGAAGGAGTTCAGAAAAGCGATAGAACGGGAACGGGAACTATAAGTGTTTTCGGTCATCAAATGCGATTTAATTTGCAAGATGGTTTTCCTATGATGACTACCAAAAAATTGCACACTCGTTCTATCTTTATCGAGCTATTGTGGTTTTTAACGGGTAATACAAATATTAAATATTTAAAGGATAATAAAGTAACCATTTGGGATGAATGGGCCGATGCTGATGGAAATCTTGGTCCAGTTTACGGCTATCAATGGCGTTCGTGGCCCGATTATAAGGGTGGACATGTTGATCAAATTGCACAAATTATCCATTCACTTAAAACGAATCCCGATTCACGTCGCCACATTTTAAGTGCTTGGAATGTTGGGTTGATAGACGAAATGGCTTTGCCTCCATGTCATGTGTTGTTCCAATTTTATGTGGCAAATGGAACCTTGTCTTGTCAGTTATATCAAAGAAGTGCTGATATTTTTCTTGGTGTTCCTTTCAATATTGCATCGTATGCTTTGCTAACACAAATGATAGCTCAAGAATGTGGCCTTAAAGCAGGTGAATTTATTCATACATTGGGCGATGCTCATATTTATTTAAATCATATCGATCAATGTAAATTGCAATTAACACGCAAACCACGTGCATTGCCAACACTTACATTGAATCCCGAAAAGAAATCGATTTTCGATTTTGTATATGAAGATATTTCAATTACTGGCTACGATCCACATCCACATATTAAAGGTGAAATTTCTGTATAATGGATATCTCAATTATTGTAGCAATAACCGAAAACAATATCATTGGAAAAGCGAATGGCATGCCTTGGCATTTACCAGCCGATTTGAAGTTTTTCAGAGAAAAGACAACCGGACATTATATTGTAATGGGACGTAAAACATTTGAATCTATAGGTGGAGGACGACCATTACCTAATCGTGTTTCGATAATTATTACCAAACAAAAAAATTATAAAGCCGAAGGTTGTATTATAGCTCATTCATTGGAAGAAGCTATTGAAATAGCAAAAGATCAGGATGAATTATTTATTATTGGGGGGAAACAAATATACGATCAGGCTCTCGCATTTGCCAATAAAATGTATATAACTCGCATTCATACTTCGATAGATGGTGATACTTCTTTTCCACAATATGATGATTCGAATTGGGAAATGAAATCTTATACGGAAAGAGAAGCAGATGAGAAAAACGCATATTCATTATCGTTTTTAGTATTTGAAAAAAAGCAATAAACAATGACAGAAATCGAAAAATTTAATAAAGAATTTGACGAGTTAATTGCTTTACTTAAGAAAATTCGTACAATGGCCGACAATGGTCAGTTACAAAAAATTGATGTAGATTTTGTTGATGAATGCAATATCCTTTTAGATAATTATAAGCTAATAAAATCGACATTAAACCCCGACTTAATAAAGGTTGTAGGGAATCCTGTTTTCGAAATGGTACAAGAATTTATTACTACTTTGAAACAAGAATTACTGCAATTGTATCGCGATAATAACGGAAGTCCAGAACTTGACGAAATGCGCGAACTTGATGAAATGTTGAATAAACCTAATCTTTCGGTCGAAGATATAGATGCAATTCTTGATAAACGGATAGCATTGATGGAAAAACTGAAATAAAATTCGGGTTCTATTTTATTCAATACCTACCAATTCCTCGAATCTTGGAATTTCTCTAATAAAATCATATTTCTTATTCACAAAATCTATTTTGCAGAAAAAATGATTAATGCCATTGGTAATGAGTAAATAATCGACCACTAATGTCATATTATAAACTGCTGCCTGATCAAATGTTATTTGAGTTAATTGTACCGATGGAGCTTTACATTCAACAATAATTAATGGTTTTGCATCTCTATTAAATAGAACAATATCGCAACGTTTTGCTGTTTGATTTACAGTTATTGACATCTCGACTGCAATAAGCGATTTCGGATATTTTTTCTCATCAATTAAATATTGAATCATGTGTTGACGAACCCATTCCTCTGGTGTAATCGTTATCCATTTATTGCGAATGGTATCGAAAATCTGAATCGTATTATTCGATTTTTTTAGTTTGAAATTGTATTTTGGGAAATTGAGATTCTGCACAAATAAATCTTTTGGCAAAGATAATTTATTTACCGTATTTATTTTGAATTTTAGTAAAGGGTAAAGCAATTTCTATTTGTCACTTTGTAAACAAAGTGCTATTAATTTTAGAATTCTTTTATGGTTCAAAATTAGTACATTCTTGGATAAATAGTATCACGTTCGTTTCTGTATTATTTGCGAATTTTACAAATTAAGGTACTGAATTTAAAAATCTTACAAAATGAAAAATTTTACACGAAAGCTGTTTTTTATTTTAACATTTTATGTTGGATTTGTATGTTCAACTTTTGGTCAAAATATTAAAACAAATCAAATTGCATTTTTTACTGGTTCGATTAAACAAGCGGTAGTTCCTGGTGCTGAAACTGGAAATTTCACTGTAAAAGATGCAACATCAAATGTTGTAGTTTTTACGGGTACCTTAGGTACTTCTGCAACATGGAATCCATCTGGAGAAACGGTCAAAATAGCTGATTTTTCGACAGTTAAAACTATCGGCTCATATTATATTCAAACGACAAACGAAAAATCTAATACCTTCGATATTAAGGATCAAAAAGCGCTTTACGACTTGTCGGTTTGGACAGCAAAATCATTTTATATCTGGCGAGCATCAACTGCATTAGATGCAAAATACGCAACAATAAGTGGACAAAGCTATGCTCGAGCCGCTGGACATCTCGACGATCAGGTTTTAATTCACTCATCGGCTGCTTCAACCGCACGTCCAGCTGGTACAAAAGTTTCGGCACCTAAAGGTTGGTACGATGCTGGCGATTATGGATTATATGTTGTAAATGCTGGAATGTCGATTCACTCCATGATGTTAGCTTACGAAACTATGCCCAATTATTTCGATACTTTAAATCTTAATATTCCCGAAAGTGGCAATGGTGTTCCCGATATTTTAGATGAGCTAAAATGGGAATATGATTGGATGTTAAATATGCAAGATCCAAACGATGGTGGAGTATATTTTAAACTTACTTCATTACAATTTGATGGTTTCGAATTGCCAAGTGCAGACAAACTTACTCGTTACATGATTGGAAAAACAACAACATCGGCACTCGATTTTGCTGCAATGACAGCAATGGCTGCCAGAGTATATACAAAATACGAGACGGTATTTCCAGGATTTGCTGCAAAATGTTTAGCGGCATCGAAAAGTGCATATGCTTGGGCAAAAGCTAATCCATCAAAAGCATTTACAAATCCAGCTGATGTTGGAACAGGAGAATATGGAGATGGTACATTTTCCGATGAATTTTTTTGGGCAGCAAGCGAACTTTATATTACTACACAAGATGCAACGTATTATTCTGATATAAATTTAAATATCTCAGTTGTTGCTCCTTCGTGGGCTGATGTAAGTGGTTGTGGTTTAATGTCGCTAAAAGCTCATGTAAACGAATTACCTGCAACAGCCAATAAAGCTACAATAAATTCAAAATTTTTAACCTTTGCCGATGGAATTTATTCAACATATAATTCATCGGCTTATAAAGTTCCAATTGCAAGTTTCTATTGGGGAAGTAATGGTGTTGTAGCATCAAATGGTAGTGTTTTATCTTTAGCATTTAGAACATTAAAAGACAAAAAATACCTAGATGCAATGGTCGCAGCAACCGATTATATTTTAGGTCGAAATGCTGTTAATTATAGCTTTGTTACTTGGTTTGGCGACAAAACGCCGATGAATATTCATCATCGTCAATCGGGTTCCGATGGAATTACAAAACCTTGTCCAGGATATCTTGCTGGAGGACCTTGTACCGATGCTGTTACAGATTGTGGGGCCGCAAATTATCCAACAACATCATTAAAGGCAAAATGTTATCTCGATTCACAATGTAGCTATTCTACAAACGAGGTAGCAATTAACTGGCAAGCACCTTTAGTTAACCTTATATCATCGATGGAGGATGCCTTTTCTCCTGCTTTAAACGATAGTGCAATTACAAATAATTCTACATCGTTTACCGTTTATTTTAGTAAATCGTTAAATGTAGCAACAATATCAGATTTAACTATATTTTCAGTAACGGTTAATGGTGTTGCTCAAACTATTTCGTCGGTAGTTATTAATACATCAAATCCAAATCAAGTAACATTAACACTTGGAAGTGCTATTTCGGCAGGAACAACCATTTTATTCACTTACAACGGTGCAAGTCTTTCAACAATTCTTAACAATACACCTGTAACTAAATTTACTGGAATGACGGTAAAAAATACCTTAATATCAGCACCTGTTACTCAAAATATTTCATTCGTAAAAGGGTGGAATTTAATTTCGTTTTATGTATTACCATCCAATACAGCAATTTCAAATGTATTTGCTTCTGTATTATCAAATGTAACAACAATTAAAACGATTGATGCTTTTTATGATCCCAAACAAACAGCAGCATATAATAGTTTAAAAACAATCGAAGCTGGGAAAGGATATCTTGTAAACATGGCTGCTGCTGGTACATTATCAGTTATAGGTCAAGCTGTTTCTACGGTTTCATATTCATTAAAAACTGGATGGAATTTAATAGGATATCCAAGTAATACTATTGGGGCAATTTCCACAAAACTTAATTCTATTTGGACTCCATTTGTGTCGATTAAAAACTTCGATGGATTTTACATCAAAAATGGCACAACTAATAGCTTAACGAACCTTGTACCAAATTATGGGTATTATGTAAATGTTTCGGCAACATCGACACTTTCTCTACCATAAAAACAATCTTACAAATATTTTTCTACATTTGATTTTACTTTCATTTTAAACAATTCTATGCAAACTTTTAAAGCTATAATATTAAGTCTTTTTCTCCTTTTATCATTTAGACTTTTTTCTCAAGACACAATTATCGAAAAAAAAATTGATAAATTACTTTCTCAGATGACTTTTGAAGAAAAACTTGGTCAAATGAGTCAGTATCACACGTTCAATGCAACTTTAATTGAAACTGCAATTAGAAAAGGAGAAATTGGTTCTATCTTAAATGTTAATTCTCCGCAAGATGTTTTAAAATTTCAAAAAATAGCATTATCAGAATCTCGTCTTAAAATTCCACTTATAATTGGTCGCGATGTAATTCACGGTTATAGAACAATTCTACCAATTCCTCTTGCCGAAGCTGCAACTTGGAATCCCGAAATAGTTCAAAAAGGAGCAGAAATCGCTGCAAAGGAGGCATCTTCTCAAGGCATAAAATGGACATTTGCACCAATGATGGATATTAGTCGCGATCCGCGTTGGGGACGCGTTGCCGAAAGTCTTGGCGAAGACCCTATTTTGGCTGGTATAATGGCTGCAGCTATGGTAAGAGGTTATCAAGGAAATAAAGAAAAATGGAATATTGCTGCTTGTTCAAAACATTTTGTAGGTTATGGAGCAGCCGAAGGTGGGCGCGATTATAATACCACATTAATTCCAGAATCGGAATTGAGAAATGTCTATTTAGTTCCATTCAAATCGGCAAATGATGCTGGCGTTTTAACCGTTATGAGCGCATTTAGCGATTTGAATGGAATACCTGCTTCGGCAAATAAACATACTATGACGGATATTCTCAGAGGCGAATGGCAATTTAAAGGATTTGTTGTAAGTGATTGGAAAGTACCAATAGAACTGCCAATTCATGGTTATTGTGAAACAGAAAAAGAAGCTGCCGAAAAATGTATAAACGCTGGTCTCGATATGGAAATGGTATCGCAAACCTATTACAATAATGGTAAAAAATTGCTCGAAGAAAATAAAATTACGGGATATCAAATTGATGAAGCAGTACGAAGAATTTTAAGAGTAAAATTCGAACTTGGCTTATTCGAAAACCCTTACGAAATTCCAAAAACGAACCAACTTTTAATGCCCGAATATTTAGCTTCAGCCAAAGAAATGGCGACACAATCGATTGTTCTCCTTAAGAACGAAAAAGATATTTTGCCAATAAAAAATAAGAAAACAATAGCCGTTGTTGGTCCAATGGCCGATGCTAAATTAGATCAACTTGGTTGTTGGGCACTCGATGGAAAGGCAGAAGATACCCAAACGCCATTGATGGCTTTGAAAAAAGATTGTAAAGATGCTAAAATACTTTATGCAAAAGGATCTTTGAATTGTAAATCGGATGATGAAAGTAGTATTGCCGAAGCCGTTTCTATGGCATCGCAAGCCGATATAGTTTTATTTTTTTGTGGAGAGGATGCAAAAATGAGCGGCGAAGCACATAGTAGAGCTTTTCTCGATTTACCTGGTGTGCAAAATAAATTATTAGCTTCGTTAGCTAAAACGGGAAAACCAATAGTTACTATAATTATGTCGGGACGACCATTAGCTTTGGAATCGATTAGTACATTAAGCAATGCAATTTTATATGCATGGCATCCAGGAACGATGGGTGGTCCAGCTATTTCAGATATTTTACTTGGGAAATCGAATCCCTCTGGACGACTTCCCATAACATTTCCTCGATCTGTTGGACAAATACCAATGTATTATAATCACAAAAATACTGGACGACCAGCACGTTTAAATGATCGTGAATTCGCACCAACAGGAACACCGCTCGATCCTAAAGATTTTACATCTAGCTATATTGATATTAGCATGAAACCAATGTATTCCTTTGGGTTTGGGTTAAGTTACACAACTTTCGAATATTCTAAGCTAGAACTTTCTGCACCAAGTATTAGTATGGAAGGCGAGTTGACAGTTACTTGTACAATTACGAACAAAGGTAAAAGTGATGGATACGAAACTCCGCAACTTTATATTCACGATAAAGTTGCAAGTTTAACTCGACCTGTAAAAGAATTAAAAGCGTTTCAAAAACTATTTTTAAATGCAGGAGAAAGTAAAAATGTAGAGTTTAAAATTAAATCATCGGATCTGGGTTTTTATAATAACGACAATGTCTTTGTAATTGAACCTGGTGCATTCGAAATATGGGTTGGACCAAATTCCGATGAAGGTTTAAAAGGCAATTTTAGTATTGCTAATCCGATGAAATAATCATTAGAAAGACTTTTCTCAAAATGTTTTCATAAAACAGTTTTTATAAAACGAGAGATTCAGTACTTTTGTGCTTTATCAAAATGAATTATGAAACCCACAAGATAGTGAAAACACTATCATACAAAAAAGTTTTAATTTGTGGGTTAGCATACGACCTTTGAAAAACAAATAAAAATATACGGATGAAAATATCTCACAATTGGTTAAAACAGTTTATTGCTGTAGAACAATCGCCCGAAGAAATCTCTAAAATACTTACCAGTATTGGTCTAGAAGTTGAATCTATCGAAGCATTCCAAACCATAAAAGGTGGTTTGAAAGGAATTGTAATTGGAAAGGTTTTAATTCGCGAAAAACATCCTGGAGCCGATAAATTAAGTTGTACAACGGTAAATATTGGTACGGGTGAACCATTGAAAATTGTATGTGGAGCACCAAATGTTGCTACTGGTCAAACGGTATTGGTTGCTACAATTGGAACGAAACTATACGATGGAGATAAAGAATTCGAGATAAAAAAATCGCAAATTCGTGGCGAAGATTCTTTTGGAATGATTTGCGCCGAAGACGAACTTGGACTAGGAACAAGTCACGAAGGAATAATGGTTTTACCAGATTCAATTCCTGCTGGAACATTAGCCAAAGATTATTTTGGAATAGAATCGGACTTTGTTTACGAAATTGGATTAACACCAAATCGTGTTGATGCTGCAAGTCATTTAGGTGTAGCTCGCGATTTATGTGCTTATTTTAATCAAACACAACCTACAGAAATTACTTTACCCAAAACAGGAGATATAAACTCAACAAAACAAAGCAAGGTAACGGTAACAGTTGACGATGCAGAGCGTTGTCCACGTTATGCTGGCGTTGTAATTGAAGGCGTAAAAGTAGCTCAATCGCCCGATTGGTTACAAAATAGATTAAAAGCAATTGGCTTAAAACCAATTAATAATATTGTTGATATCACAAATTACATTCTTCATGAACTTGGTCAACCATTGCATGCATTCGATTTGGCTAAAGTTGGAAGCAAAGTAATTGTTGGAACATTACCCGATAAAACAAAATTCAAAACTTTAGATGGCATTGAACGCGAACTTTCGTCAGACGATTTGATGATTTGTAACGAACAAGGTGGAATGTGTATTGCAGGTGTTTTCGGTGGATTAGAATCGGGAGTTAGCGATTCGACAACTTCTATTTTCCTTGAAAGTGCATATTTCAATCCAGTTAGCATTCGCAAATCGGCTCGTCGTCATCAATTAAGTACCGATGCATCGTTCCGTTTCGAAAGAGGAATCGATCCAAATATTACCATTTTTGCATTGAAACGTGCAATAGGTTTAATCCAAGAAATCGCAGGTGGAACAATTACATCCGATATTTTCGATACAAAACCCGAAGGATTCCCAGCATTTTCTGTTGAGGTTCCTTATGCAAAAGTAGACTCGTTAATTGGTCAAAAAATCGAGCGAGATATTATTAAGAAAATCCTTGTTGGACTTGGTATAGCAATCCAAAAAGAAGAAAACGAAACACTCTTTTTGCAAGTTCCACAATTCAAAGTAGATGTTCAACGTCCAGAAGATGTTATTGAAGAAATTCTTCGTGTTTACGGTTATAATTCGATTGCAATTCCAACAATTTTGAATTCCTCTATCACTTTCGAAGATGGAAGTGACGATACAAAACAACGCAATGTAATTTCTAACATGCTTTGTGCAAGTGGATTCAACGAAATAATGTGTAACTCGATTACCAAAGCCGATTATTTCGAAAGTTTAGACGGTTTCAATAAAGATTCGTTGGTTCGTATTCTAAATCCATTAAGTTCCGACTTAAATGTAATGCGTGCATCGCTTTTATTTGGAATGTTGGAAACGGTTCAACATAATAGTAACCGTCAATCGGAAAATTTAAAATTGTACGAATTTGGACGCTCATATACATTAGTTCCAGAACAACAAGGCACAAAAAAATACAATGAAAAACGATGTTTATCGATAGCTGTTACTGGTAATAAAACCGGAAAATCGTGGAATGTTAAAGATGCAGATGCCGATTTCTATTTCCTAAAATCGCATGTCGAAAATGTTTTGGCACGTGTTGGAATTAAAGCAGGAAGTTGCAAGCAAGAATCGATAAATACAAACGAATTGCAAGGCTTACAATACGTAATTGGACGATCAGTAATTGTTGAAATGGGTGCTGTAAAATCGGCAATTTTAGCAAAATTAGGAATAGACAAAACGGTTTATTATGCAAATATCCTCTGGGATAATGTATTAACAATGTCGGGCAAACCTGCTAAATATAAAGAACTACCTAAATTCTTCGAAGTAAAACGCGATCTATCAATGTTGATTGAAAGTGCAGTAACTTTCGATCAAATTAAAAAACTAGCTTTAGAAACCGAACGCAATTATTTAAAGGAAATTAACGTTTTCGACGTGTATCAAGGAAAAGGAATTCCCGAAGGTAAGAAATCGTATGCCGTTAGTTTTATTCTTCAAGACGAAAAAGAAACAATGAAGGATAGCAAAATCGAGGGTATTATGAATAATCTTATTCGGGTTTATAAAGAAAAACTTGCTGCTGAATTGCGATAGTTGCAAATCGATTTTAGATATTAATTTATATAGATTACGTGGGCGTTGTCATAAAACAATCCATCAGAGCTACCATTCATGTTTACGTGGGTGTGGTAATTGGTTTTATTACTGCGGTGGTTGTTTTTCCACGAATATTTACTCCCGAGCAAGTTGGTTTATTAAATATTCTTACTCAAATATCTTTACTTATTTCTCAGTTTGGGATTTTTGGATTGCCAGGAATCATCACTTACTATTTTTTCCATTTTCAAAATAAGGAAAAAGGGCACAATGGATTTCCTGTGATAATTGCATGGGGAACGATTTTCGGAAGTGTTATAAGTATATTATTTCTTGTTTTTGGGAAATCGTGGATTATGTCGAAATATCCTAATCCATTATTTGGAGAACATTATTATCAACTAATTACTTTAACAACATTTTCTATTATTTATATTAATCTAGATAGTTACTACAAAGGATTTTACAATGTCGTTTTATCAACATTTTTAAAAGAAACATTTCAGCGATTACTCCTTTTAGTTGCTGCATTTTTCTATTTTTATAAATTTTGTTCTTTCAACGGATATGTTATTTTGTATAGTCTAGCAGCCGTAATTCCTGTTGTTTGGTTATTTCTTGCAATAGTTAAAGACGGGCATTTCCCGTGGAAACCAGATTGGAGTTTTGTTACTCCAAGTCTTAGAACTGGAATGTTAACCGTTGGTTTTTACAATATATTGGCAAGCATTTCGGCTTATTCGAATGGCATTATCGATAATATTATGATTAGTTCGATGTGTGGTTTGCCGAAAGGTGGAATCTATACAACGACCATTTTATTTGGAATGTTGGTTTCAATACCATCGAGAACGGTACGCAAAATAACATCGGCATTATTGGCCGAAGCATGGAAAGACGATAACAAAGAAAAAGTCTTTGATATTTATAAAAAAAGCTGCGTAACGCTTTATATTATTGGATTTCTAATATTTCTTGGAGTTTGGACAAATATTGATAACATCCTTCAAATTCTTCCCAAGGCTTATTCAATTGGGAAATGGGCAATATTCTGGAGCTGTCTAACTAATTTACTTGAGATGACAGTTGGTTCTGCCGGTTCGTTACTTGGAACCTCGAAACATTACAAAGTTCAAACATATCAAAGCATTTTATTGGTTGGATTTTTAGTTATTGCAAACTATATTTTTATACCAATATGGGGATTAACAGGTGCTGCTTTTGCTACAACAATGTCGTTTTTAACGTATAATTCTATTCGTCATTTTTATATTGTATATCGTTGGAGAATGCAACCTTACGGTAAAGAAATAGTATATGTAACCATAATTGGAATTGCAACTTTTGGAATTATATACCTTGTTCCACATTTTACATATTTTATGGTAGATGCTGTAATGCGTGGTATTTTGGTTATTGCATTTTTTGGATTATCGGTTTATTTCCTCAAAATTTCACCCGAAATTAATACAACTGTAGATGGGATTATCAAAAAAGTTCCTGTCTTAAATAAGCTGATAAAAATTAAATAATACCTTTGCATTCAACAAAAGCAAAAGAATAATGGAATTAAGAGTCGCAATTCAAGGTTTTGAAGCAAGTTTTCACGAGGTGGCAGCTCGTAAGTTTTTTCATGGTACAAAGATAAAGCTAGTGTTTTGCGAGAGTTTTCCAAAACTATTTGAAGTGCTTAATAACAATGAAGCGGATTACGCTCTAATGGCAATAGAAAATACGCTTGCAGGAAGTTTGTTGCAGAATTACAATATGTTACGCGAAAATGATTTTCCAGTTGTTGGTGAAATTCTTTTACATATTGTTCAGAATTTAATGGCTTTGCCTGGAACAAAGATCGAAGATATTACTGAAGTTCATTCTCATCCAATTGCGATTGCTCAAGTTGTTCCTTTCTTCAAACAATATCCACATATTAAGTTAGTTGAAAGTGATGATACAGCATTAAGTGCTAAAGAAATTGCTGATAATAAAATACAAGGTCGTGGTGGTGTTGCAAGCCGACATGCTGCTAGAGTTTTTGGTCTAGATTTATTAGCCGAAAGTATCGAAACACATAAAAAGAATTATACTCGTTTCTTAGTTTTAGCAAATAATGTTAGCAAAGATTATATCCCTACAGAAATGGATAAAGCATCGCTTTGTTTTTCGTTACCTCACGAAGAAGGAAGTTTAGCAAGCATCTTAGCAATATTATCTTTCTATAAAATTAACCTCACTAAAATACAATCGATGCCAATTTTGGGACAAGAATTCGAGTACTTTTTCTATATCGATGTTACTTATTCTAATTTTGAAAAGTATAAACAGGCAATAGAAGCAGTTAAACCTTTAACCCATAATTTTAGATTATTAGGCGAATATAAAAAGGCAGAAAAGATAGAAAGTTAATTGTACTTTAAATATTTATAAAACAAAAAAGAGAAGCGTTAAACTTCTCTTTTTTATTTTATAAAGTATTATTTCTTTGTTAAATAGTATACATATTCACCATCATCCCAAATCATTTCATTATCATATAATTTTTGTATTTGGTATGTATTGTATCCAATAGTTAAAACGCCTTTTGTCGATAAACTCCATTTTTCTTTTTGTGGAGAATATGTGTTTTCTGTTATAGTTACTGAATCAGAAGCAAAAACATAATCAATATTTTCTGGAGTAAAATCTGATGTCCCAAAGAACCAGCCCATTAAACTCATATTCGATTTGTATAAATTCCATGAACCCAACACTTCAGCTTTTTCTATATCTTTAACTGTTATTGTTGTACTAACTTCATCTTCTTTATCTTTATCGGTTGTAGCTGTTAATTTTACATTGTAAGTACCTGGTAAAGTATAAATATGTGTAAATGTAGCACCAACACCTTTTTCGGTTTTATCATCACCATAATCTACATTGCTTTTATCAGCATTTTGCGAACAGTTTTTAAATGTAATTTCTTGTCCAACGCTAACTTTCGAAGCACTTGGTTCAACACAAGCTTCTGGTTTTTTAGCGCAAGACGCAAATAAAAAAGCAATCGCAACAAATAATAGATTTTTTTTCATGTTATTAATTTTTTTTCTTTCCTACTCGTATGGCTTTTCGGCTTCACCCCGTTTTTTAAAATGGATTCTGGTCTCCATTTTTCCCATTTCAAATATATGCAAATTGAATCTAAAAAACAGCGTTTTCGCTATAATCTTATGCCTTAAATATCTTTTAAAGTAAGCTTAGAGGAAATTAATTAAATGCATCTTGTTATATATATTAATAATTGATTTCGTAGTATTATTAAACTTTTTTTGCGAAATAAATAGCTTTTAGTTGCAGGCAATCGAAAATTTAGTATTTTTGTAATCACAAATTAATTGAATGAAATGAAACTTTTTGCAAACATATTTAGCTTTTATTACTACTATTTTACAAAATAGTACCTTGGGGCTTTATAGATATATGTAAAAAGAAAATATAAAAAATATCAATGAAAGTCCCGCTAAGTCGGGACTTTTTTTATGTTATAAAGTTTAAAAGCAAAAAAATGATTATTTCACCTGCTCAAAGGTTAAACGCAGTTAGTGAGTATTATTTCTCAAAGAAATTGAAAGAAATAGCTCAAATGAATGCTGAAAGTAAAAATGTGTTAAATCTGGGTATTGGAAATCCCGATAATCCACCTTCATCAGCAACTATTAGTAAATTAGTAGAAGCATCGCAAAATCCAAAGTCGCATGGCTATCAAAGTTATGTAGGAACACCTACATTGAGGGCTGCATTTACAGATTGGTATAAAACCTATTTTGGTGTAGAACTTAATCCGTTAAATGAAATACTCCCATTAATGGGATCTAAAGAAGGAGTGATGCATATTTCATTGGCTTTCATTAACAAAGGCGATGGAGTCTTAGTTCCAAATCCTGGTTATCCAACCTATGCTTCAGTTTCGAATATTGTTGAGGCGAATATTATTACCTACGATTTAAAAGATGAAAACGGATGGTTACCCGATTTTGATGCAATAGAAAAAAACGATCTTTCGAGTGTAAAAATAATGTGGGTAAATTATCCAAACATGCCTACTGGAACAAGAGCTACAATGCAATTGTTCGAGAAATTGGTCGCATTTGGACGTAAACATAAAATTCTAATTGTAAATGACAACCCATATAGCTTTATACAGAACAACGAACAGTTAAGCATACTTGCTGTTGCAGGTGCCAAAGATGTAGCTTTGGAATTAAACTCATTATCGAAATCGCAAAATATGCCAGGTTGGAGAATGGGGATGATTGCTGGTCGTGCCGATTATATTCAAACAATTTTAACCGTAAAAAGCAATATGGATAGCGGAATGTTCCTTCCAATGATGGAAGCTGCTACCGTTGCATTGCAAAATCCAAAATCGTGGTACGATGAAATTAATGCTGATTATACACGTCGAAGAGTAAAAGCAATCGAAATAATGAAATATATTGGTTGTGAATTGAATGAAAATCAGGTAGGTATGTTTATTTGGGCAAAAATTTCTGATAAATATAATTCAGTCGAAGAATTATCAGATTTCATTCTTTACAATGCTAATGTATTTGTAACTCCAGGATTTATTTTTGGATCGAACGGTGCTCGATATTTACGAATATCACTTTGTACATCAGAATTGCTTTTACAAGAGTCTTTAGAAAGAATTAAAAAAATATTATAAATTAAAAAAATGGAATTAAAATTAGACATAGAACCCGTTTCATCTTGGGGTGTAGACGATAAAAGACCTCTTATATTAGCAGGTCCTTGTAGTGCAGAAACAGAAGAACAAGTATTGGAAACTGCTCGTGGATTAAAGAAACAAGGAATTCAAATATTCCGTGCAGGAATATGGAAACCACGTACTCGACCAAACATGTTCGAAGGTGTTGGTTCAATTGGTTTGCAGTGGATGAAAAAAGCAAAACAAGAAACAGGAATGCTTACTGCAACTGAAGTTGCCAATGTAAAACATGTGTACGAAGCATTGAAAAATGGAATCGATATTTTGTGGATTGGTGCTCGTACTACAGCAAATCCATTTGCAGTTCAAGAAATTGCTGATGCTCTTCAAGGTGTTGATATTCCTGTTTTAATTAAAAATCCGGTTAATCCCGATTTGGAATTATGGATTGGTGCTATCGAGAGAATTTATAATGCTGGAATCAGAAAAATTGGAGCTATTCATCGTGGATTTTCTAGCTTCGAAAAAACAAATTATAGAAATGCACCAATGTGGCAAATTGCCATCGATTTAAACCAACGCATTCCTAATTTACCAATTATTTGCGATCCTAGTCATATTTCTGGTAAATCGGAAATGATTTTCGAAGTGTCACAAAAAGCTATGGATCTTGGTCAGTATGGATTAATAATTGAATCACATCCAAATCCAAAAGTAGCATTAAGCGATGCTCGTCAACAAGTTACTCCCGATCAATTAGGCGATATTATTCGTCGTCTTGTTATTCGCGATTCGGAATATGAACATCCAGAAACAAAACATACTCTGGAACAATTACGTTTGACAATTAATCAATTCGATGAGGAACTTCTGAAAATTATTAACAAACGTATGGAAGTTGTTAAACAGATTGGTCAACACAAAAAGGATAATAATATTCGTATTATTCAAACTAAACGCTGGGACGAAATAATTCATGCAATGGAACAAAAAGGAGCTTCGTATGGTTTAAGTTCAGAGTTGGTCGACCAAGTCTTTAAAGCAATTCATCAAGAATCTATTAATATTCAAACGAACATTTTAAATTCATAACAATGGCAAAGGAAACAAAAAACGTAGGTCGATTAGATCGAGTTATTCGTATGGTAATTGCTGTAATCTTAGCTATAATAATACTTTCAAACTATGTTGGAGATTGGGGAAATATTATCCTTTTTGCATTAGTTGCATTATTAGGATATACTAGTTTAGCATCAACTTGTCCTATATATAGTATTTTGGGTAAAAGTACTTTTAAGAAAAAGTAATAACTTTGTAAAATACACTAAGCGTTATATTTTCTACTAGAAATATAACGCTTTTTTTCGTTAATACCACTATATTTGCTGTTAACCAAAAAGAATCATGAAATCTTTAAAACAATCTAAACAGATTGAAATTCAATAATATGAAAAATGTAACGTATTATGTGTTGTTACTTGTAATTGGCTTATCTTTTTCGTGTAAAAAAGATGAAAAAAAAGCAACAGATAAAGAAATTATTAGCTTCAAAATAGTTGGTCAAATTGGCGATTCGAAAAGAGATTCTGTTGCAGCTACAATTTCGGTAGTAATGCCAGCAGGAACAGATCTTGCAGCGATTAAACCATCTATTATCGTTTCAGATAAGGCAACGATTACTCCGGCATCCGATGTTGAAACAAATTTTGCAAATGCAGTAGTAGAATATACCGTTACAGCTGAGGATGGTAGTACAAAAAAATGGATAGTTACTGTAGTAAATGCCAAAAGATCTGATGCTGATATTTTAGGATTTGCTATTCAAAATCAATCGTTTCCGACTAAATACACTCCCGATTCTGTGTATGTCTTAATGCCTGCCGGAACGGTTTTAACGGCTTTAGCTCCTACGATTATTATATCGCCCGAAGCTTCAATTACACCTTCCGGAACTTTAGCTGTTGATTTTAGTAAAGGTCCGATTGTATATACAATTACTGCTGCCGATGGAACCGTAAAAACTTGGTATGTTTCGGTTCGTATAATTAGAAGAGACACAAAAATTTTATCGTTAATTATTCCTGCTTTAAACGATACAGCTACTGTAAATGAATCTACAGTTACTGTTACCGTACCTTATGGAACAGATTTAACAAAAGTTGTTTCTACAATTGCAGTTTCGCCGGGAGCTACGATTAGTCCTGCTAGTGGAACTACTGTCGATTATTCTAAAGGTGGAGTAAGATTTACGGTAACTGCCGAAGATAAATCGTATAAAAAGGTTTATGTCGTTGTTGTAACACCTAATGTTCCCGTTTTTAAAGTAGCCGACTTTCCAAACAATTTCAATCTTGTTGGTCGGTTTGTCAATGTTTCAACAATACCTAAAACATGGGCATCGGGCTCATATATCTCAGCGAATTTTATAGGAACATATTGTGATGTAATATTGAACGATGAGGTTTTAAAGGGGAATTATTATAATTATATTGAAATCATTATTGACGATACACTTATAATGAGAGTTAAAAATACTGCGAAAACTAATACAATAAGAGTCTCAAGTACATTAGCAAATAAAAAACATAAAATAACAATTTGTAAAGATACTGAAGCGTTTATTGGTTATATTGAATTTGTAGGTTTGCGATGTAAAGCAATGGATGCACCACCGGTATTACCAACACATAAAATTGAATGTATTGGAAACTCAATAACTTCTGGAAATGGAAGCGATCAAAGTGAATTTGATTGTAAATCTGGCGGCTGGTATGACAAGCACAATGCATATTTTAGTTATGGTGCTATAACGGCTCGAAGTCTTAATGCACAATGGCATCTCTCATCAGCATCAGGAATTGGGTTAATTCATAGTTGCTGTATCGATACTGTAGATATGCCTTATGTATTTGATAAAACTAATTTGCAGTTAAATGGACCATCATGGGATTTTTCGCAATATATACCGGATGTTTTAACCATTGGTCTTGGTTCTAACGATGGTATAATTGCTGATGCAGATACTTCAAATTTTTATGGAACATTTGTTTCATTTATAAAAACAATACGAATAAATTATCCAAATACCCAGATTATTTTAATTTCAAGTCCTATGGCAAGCGGAACGTTGTTAGCAAATATAATTCAAAATAATGCTGCCGTAGCAAGAAGAATGAAAGAATCTGGAGATTCAAAAGTAAGTACATTTGTCTTTAGCACATCAAAAAGTTGGAATGCTGGTTGTGGCTTACATCCATCATTGGTTCAACATGTTGAAATTGCCAATCTATTAAGCAAATATATCAAATCGCTAATGAATTGGTAATTTAAATAGCCAAAAATGAACAAGAATTTTAAGTTTGGAGTAGTTTCGTTATTGTTTTTAAGCTATATTCAATGTTTTTCGCAAGGTTACGATATAACTAGAATGTTTCATGTAATGGCAATACTCGACGAGGTGAAACAGTAATAATTGTTGTTTTAGACGTTCCCATTACTGCAGGTTCCTTAATTTTTGTTGAAAGCAAAAGATAAGTAAATTTATTACCGATAAGTGGAAAACTAAATTTCCCCAAAGTACAATTACCTTAATAAATTCTGGAATTGGTGGAACCGGTTTCGATTTTTCCAGTAAATCCAAAATGATATTCGAGCTGTCGCAAAAGGTAATAGATTTAGGTCAATATGGTTCAAGTTCAGAGTTGGTCGACCAAGTATTTAAAGCAATTCATCAAGAATCAATTAATATTCAAACGAACATTTTAAATTCATAACTATGGCAAAGGAAACAAAAAATGTGGGTCGAATTGACCGAATAATTCGAATGGTAATTGCAGTAATTTTAGCAATAATTATCCTTTCAAATTATGATGGAGATTGGGGAAATATTATCCTTTTTGCATTAGTTGCAATATTAGGATATACTAGTTTAGCATCTACTTGTCCTATATATAGTGTTTTGGGTAAAAGCACATTTAAGAAAAAATAAATACTTTAAATATTGAATAAGTTTAGATACGAAAACGTTTGTGTAAACTAACTAATTTTCAATCTCAAATGCTTCAATTTCCTTAAGAAACTGCTCGGTATTTTTAATTTTCTTTTCGTACCAATGTTTGTAAACCCACATCATCAGAGTATATCAAATTACTAACGTAGCAATAACGGCAATTGTAAGTAATTTTAGATGTTGGTATATATCAAGGTTTTTTAATGTCTTTTTAATTAGCATATTAGCATATTTTCAAATTAGAATTATTTCTGAACTTTTACCTTATCTTTTTCAGTTACACCCGATAAAATTTGTGTGTAAATGCCATCCGAAATACCAATTTCAACTGGCACTTTTTTGAATGTTGTAGAATCAACTCTTAACTCGACAAAGGTTTTTTGATTTTCGAAGATAACGTTTTTCTCTTCTAAAGAAAGTACGCTATCTTTTTTATCAAGCACGATGTCTGCATTTGCGCTATAACCAGCACGAATAAAATAATCGTTACGGAGTTTTACATTTGCTTTAATCTCAAACTGAATAGCACCATTTTCCAATACACCTTTTGGCGAAATATACGATAAAGTTGCATCGAAAGTAATTCCATCAATTGCTCCAATCGTTAGTAGGAGAGGCATTCCAATTTTAATTTTTCCAACCTCGGTTTCATCTGCTTTCCCTTGAAATTCAATCTCAGTCATATCGGCAATATTTGCTATAGTTGTTCCTGCATTAAAAGCATTGGTTTCGATTACTGAATGTCCAACTTTCACTGGAACATCCAATACCATTCCATCAATCGTTGAACAAACTATGGTGTTCGATGCCATAGCCGATTCTTTATTTATTCCATCACGAACAATAGATAGGTTGTTTTTTGCGGCTTCTAATTCTTGTTTCGATTGATTAAATGCTAATTCATATTTTTGAAAATCAGCCTTTGCAGTTACACCTTTTTGCGTAAGTTCTTTTTGTCTATCGAAGTCGATTTTACTATTTGCAAATCCAATTTCGGCTTGTTTTACTCGCATTTCGGCAGAATTTAGTTCTGCCATGTTTGGCACAATTCTAATCTTTGCTATTTTCTCGCCTTTTCTTATTTTCTGACCAGCAACGACATACAATTCTTCGATAATTCCCGAAACTCGTGGACGAATATCAGTCTCATTTTTTGGCACAACAGTTCCCGTTGCAATTGTCTTTTTTATAATAGTTCGTTTCTGTACTTGAACCGTTTGAAATACTTCGGGAGCTTTTTGCGATTTTTTATAAAGGAACACAAATGTCCAAACCACAATACTTGCGATTAAGATTCCAACAATGATTTTAATTGCTTTTTTCATATTTGTAAATTTAATTATTCTCTAATTGCATCAATTGGTTTTATTGAAACGGCTCGTCTTGCTGGGATTAGTCCAGCCAAAATACCACCAATTATTAATATTGTTATACAGCCCATTGCCATCCCAAAACTAACTCCAGGATTTTTGAAAATGGGAACATTTGCGTTTTTCATACCTTGATTTACTATCTCCAAAAGTCCAACAGCTAGTAAAAATCCAAAATATCCCGAAATGGTTGTCAAAAATGCCGATTCTAAAAGAATTTGCGAAATAATATTTCGTGGAGTTGCTCCAATTGCACGTTTTATTCCGATTTCTTTGGTTCGTTCCTTTACAACTATAAGCATGATATTACTTATTCCAATAATTCCAGCAATCAAAGTAAATGAACCTACAATCCAAATGAGAATTGAAATGCCAAGCATAACATTAGTCATTTGTTTAAAAAAGCTTGAATAATCGGTAACGTTAAACGCCTGCGTATCTTCAGGATCGATTTTATGAACTGCCGATAAAACGAGTTTTATTTTTGGAATTAAATCGGTAATGCTAACTGTATTATCAGCACTTATCGACATAAAAAACAGCTCATTACCAAAATGAAATGTACGTTGGGCAGTGGTGTGTGGAATGATAATGAGATTATTTTGCCAATCGCCCCAACCTTCGCCATGTGTTGAGGTATATTTGCCGATAATCATAAAAAAGATTCCATTTATTTTAATGTATTTGCCAGTTGGATCACCACCTTCTTTGAAAAGTTGCTCGTATGCTCTTTGTCCAAGAACAGCTACTTTTCCCATATCTTTCGATTCTTTCCAATTTATAAATCGACCATAATCGAATCTTAATTTATCAATATATTGATATTCGTCCGAAATGCCCATTACATCAAAAGCACCCGTTGAGGAATTTCTTGTTACAACACTTTGTTGAACGTAAACGCCACCAGCTATATGGCTCAATTGTGGAATTTGCTTCTTAAGAATTTCAACATCTTCGTTATATATTTTTACTTGACGATCGCGATTCATTCCTTTATAGGCACGCGTTGTTTTACTTGGATTTAAATCGATGCCATTTGTCGTAAGATTTTCGAAAATACCATTCATTCCGTTACTTAAACCATTGCCAGCTCCAAGCATTACGATTAACATAAATACTCCCCAAATAACACCAAATGCAGTAAGGAATGTTCTCAATTTATTTTTTGTGAGAACACTCATTATTTCTTGCCAGCTATCTTTGTCGAATATCAATATCATTATTCGTATCTTAATGCTTCAATTGGTTTAATCATGGCTGCTTGTCGAGCTGGGAAAAAGCCTGCAATTGCACCTGCAACAATTAATACTATTGTTGCCCAAATTGCAACTCCTATATCGGCCGATGGATTTATAAAAGCCTTATTCACTGGAATATTCTTACTAACTATTTCAAGTAAACCAACGCCAAAAACAAGTCCAATGTAACCAGCCATAGTTGTAAGAAATATCGATTCTTGAAGTACCATACTTATAATCGACCATGGCTTTGCCCCAAGTGCTTTTCTAACTCCAATTTCTTGCGTTCTTTCTTTAACGGAAATTAGCATAATGTTACTTATTCCGACGATTCCTGCTATGATTGTTCCAATTCCAATAAACCAAACAAAGATGTTTATTGCTCGAATTATCGATAAACTTCGATCCATATTTTCGAAGTTATTATTTACATTAACTGCACGTGGATCTTTCGGATCGAAGCTATGTCTTTTTGCTAGAAGTTCCTTTGCTTTTATTGCAATGTCTTTACTTTGATCAACAGTCACATCTTTTAATGTTACTGCAAGTAAAGACACATTATGTCCAGCACTAAAAATTTGTTGAGCCGTAGATATTGGGATGTAAATGCATCGATTGTTGTCCCAATTATCTTTATCTTCGAAAACACCAACAACTTGGAAGGCTATATTATTTATCTTAATGTATTTGCCAATTGGGTTTTCTTTTGGGAAATAATAATCACGAATTTCGGTACTTATAACTCCCGATTTTCGAAATTCCGCTTGGTCTCTGTCATTTAAAAATCGACCTTCCATCATTTTTATTAGTTCAATTTCGCGATAGACTGGCATTACTGTTCGAACTTCGTAACTACCATATTTTTCTTTGTAAGAAATTGTAGTACTTACGGGAATGGTATAACGAGTAGAACTTAATTCAATTTGATTTGACATTTGTTTAATTGCTGCCTGATCTTCGTTTTTAAGGTCGATTTTTCTACCTTTTTTTATGCCATTGTAATCTAGACTTGTTATTTCCGAACTCATCCAAATACTATTTGTTAATGCATCTTTAAACGACGACGACATGCCATTTTGTAATCCATTGCCACTTCCTAAAAGAACAATTAACATAAAAATTCCCCATGCAACACTAAAGCATGTTAAAAAACTTCGGAGTTTATTTTGCCGAATCGATATCAGTATTTCTTGAAAAATTTCGAAAGAAAACATTGTCTAGTCAATTAGAATTTTTGGACTATTTACTACGATTTCATCTATTAAGCCATCTTTTAAAACGATTTTCTTTTTTGTTAAATCCGCAATGTCATGTTCGTGAGTAACAATAAGTAATGTTATTCCTTCATCATTTACTCTTTTAAAAATATCCATTATTTCTAATGATGTTGTAGAATCGAGTGCCCCCGTTGGTTCATCTGCAAGAATTATTTTAGGTTGTGCTATGAGAGAACGAGCAATTGCAACTCTTTGCTTTTGACCTCCCGACATTTCGTTTGGCATATGTTCGGCCCAAGGCTTTAGACCAACCATATCGAGATATTCCATTGCTTTTATGTTCCTTTTTTTACGGCTTACGCCTTGGTAAAAAAGTGGTAACGCAACATTTTCTAATGCATTTTTATATGAAATAAGGTTGAATTGTTGGAAAACAAAACCGATTAATTCATTTCTGTATTGAGTTGCTTTTCGTTCCGAAAGACCTTTAACAAGTATATTATTTAGTAAATATTCACCTTCGTCGTAATTGTCTAATATTCCTAAAATATTTAAAAGTGTCGATTTTCCTGAGCCCGATGAACCCATTATTGATACAAACTCACCTTTATCAATATCTAGGTTAATCCCTTTTAAAACATGAAGTTTGTTCTGTCCTGTTGTATAAGTTTTGAGAATGTTCTTTAGATGAATCATTTTAAAGAGTAAATGAGTTTTGTAAACGCATAGTTACAAAATATATTTTATTTAATGCTTTTAGATTAGTGAGTAAATATGTAGAGTCCTGAATCAATTATGGGCGTTTTTGATTCAAATAGTACAAAAAAAAAGAACCCATATCTTGTATGAATTCTTTCTGTAATGAGGGGGTAGTGTTATAAATTTAACCTTTTAAACTATCGAGGTAAGCAGAAATAAAATATATACCGAACGAAAGAATTGTAAATACTGCAATACCAATCGATAGGTTTTTAATCATTTTTTGTGTTTCAGCTTTTTTTCTAACTTTTGCTTTTTCGTGTATTGCCCAAACAATATTATTTACAATTTTCTTGAAATCGTCTTCACCTTTTTTAACAAACGTTATTGCACCAAAGTGTGTTGCTGAAGCTGCGATATCTACATCATCGCTTCCTGAAAGCACAATTACTTCAATATCAGAATCATAATCTTTTAAGTTGTGTAAAACATCAATACCAGTATTTGAGTCTTCGCCATTACCCTTATCATCAAGATAATAATCGACAACAGCCATTATCATACTATTTTTTGGATATTTATGCTTTTTAATATAATTTAAACAATCTTCGCCATTTGAAAATCCTTTGGCTGTTTTAAAACTTTTTGTCGTTTTAAATTTTTCAATAAGTACTTTTAATTGCAGTGGGTTATCATCAATAACATATATGTAAACTTCAGCATTTGTATGTTTTATACCAGTATTCCCTGCTTCTGCTGGTTTATCGCCTTTAGTTCTTTTTTCTAAATTCTTTTTTAATTCTGCAATTTGTTGTTTTTCGTTTTCACGAGATTTTAAAAGTTTTTCAATTCTTTCTTTTTCCTCGTCTTTTTTCTCAATAGGTTTTTTAGGAGCTTCTACTTTCTTTTCAATTGGTGTTTCTACTTTCTTCTCTACAGGAACTTCAATCTTTTTTTCAATTGGAGCTTCTACATTTTTTTCAACTGGAGCTTCAATTAGCTCTATTTTAGAAACTTCTGGCTGAGGAACAACTGTTGTTTCATCTGAATTAAATATTGTAGCTTGTTTTCGAGCATACGATATTGCATCATCAATTTCTTTTACTTTTATAGAAGCCTCTTGCTTCATTTTTAAAAGCGATTGCTCTATTTCACTTATTTTTTCTTCAGTAAGTTTCTTTGCTTGTTCGAGCGATTCAATGTGTTCTTCGTTTGCCATAGTTTTATTATTTAAAAAACAATTCCCTTCCCCACCAATTCGAGCCATAAAAATAGTTATATTATTTAATAAATCAAAAAAAATTAATCGATATAGTAGAAAATATTTCTTGATATAAATAATATTATAGAAAGAATCACTAGTATTCCAAATGAATAGAGTACCATTTTTTTCTTGTAAACTAAATAGTATTTGTTTTGTATTTGATGAATCCTATTTATTATTCGTGCGCCGGTATTATCGTTTTTAAATACATGATATAAAATTCCAGCTTGAATAGATTCATCTTTAATTTTATTTGACGATAAATCCGACATTATTATTATTTCCCATTCGGGATATATAGCTTTTATTTCTTTCATTACCTCTAATCCATCTTTTGCATTATGGTTTTCCATTGTATCGAGAATAAAATCGACTAGGATTATTGGAATTGTATCTTCGGGAATTGGATTCGCTTGAATTTCTTGAAAAAATTCCTCAACACTATTGTCTTGAATTACAAGAGAGTCGCTGTCGTCTTCGAGTTTTAACAATAGCTGATTCGAAAATACTTTATCTATCGAGATAATGTAAATTGTAATGGTGGGTTTGAATCTATTGTAAAACATATATGCTTAAATGAAAAATAATTTTGCAATTATTATTGCTGCAATTATACCTATACCATCTGCTACTAACCCACAACTTATTGCATATCGAGTATTTTTAATTCCAACAGATCCAAAATATAGTGCAACGATATAAAACGTAGTATCACAGGCACTTTGAAAAATGCATGATAAACGAGATACAAATGCATCGGGGCCAAATGTTTTCATGGTGTCGATCATTAATCCTCGTGATCCACTTCCGCTTAATGGCTTCATTAATGCAGTAGGAAGGGCATTTACGAAATCAGGATTTATTCCAACAAGATTAAAAATCCATGTTATTCCTTTTAAAACAAAATCCATTGCACCTGCTGCTCTAAAGACTCCAATACCAACTAAGATAGCAATTAAATAAGGTATTATTTTTATTGAAGTTGTAAAACCATCTTTGGCCCCTTCAATAAATGTGTCGTAAATATTAATTTTCTTTCGAAGACCCAATAATATAAATAGTATTATTATGCCGAATATTATTCCATTACTAACAACACTCGAGAAAAAAGAAATTTGTGCTTGTGTTTTTGTCGATAAATACCAAACCAAACTTCCACAAATTGCTAAAATACCACCAATATATGCAAGTATAACTTTATCGAAAAGATTGATTTTTTGTATGATGGAAACCAAAATTATTCCCGATAAGGTCGCACATAGCGAGGTTAGTAGTATAGGAATAAATACATCCGATGGATCGGTAGCTCCAAACTGCGCGCGATACATCATTATTCCAACTGGGAGAAGTGTAAATCCTGCAGTATTTATAACAAGAAACATTATTTGAGCATTCGATGCTGTGTCTTTTTGGGGATTTGCTTCTTGAAGCGATTCCATTGCCTTTAATCCTAATGGCGTTGCTGCATTTTCAAGACCAAGCATTGTCGCTGTAAAGTTCATTGTCATGTGTCCAAATGCTGGATGGTCTTTAGGTATTTCGGGAAAAAGTCTGGTAAAAAAAGGCCCTGTTATCTTAGAAAAGATTGAGACTGCTCCACTTTTTTCGCCAATTTTCATTATCCCAAGCCAAAGGGTTAAAATTCCAGCCAATCCAAGCGAAATTTCGAAACCAGTTTTCGACATATCGAAAACACTTTTCATCATAGTTGGGAAAATGGTGAAGTCTCCAAATACAATAACTTTAATCATTGCAACGACTGCTGCAATAAGAAAGAAAGCTATCCAAATATAATTCAACACCATATAATTATACCTTTATTTTTCGACCTTTCCAATTTGGTTTTAAAAAAAGCGAAAGAATCATCATAATTGCAAAGTAAAGGAAATATAAGAAGTTAGTGACAGGTATTTGTTTTAAAAGATTTTCTTTTTTGAAAAAAGGTAAAATTTGTTTGAAAAATGCATAATCGACTATTGTTTTTGTTCCAAAGCAGGCTGCAAAAACAAATAATATATTTGAATTAATAATACTAGCGGCAAGTAAAAAGACTAGCAATAGATTCATTGCTGTTATAATTGCAATAAAAACTAATGTTTCGCTATCGTTTATTCTTGTACTTTTTGAAGCCCAACGTATTCTTTGAGCGAAAAACGATTTTAATGAATCGACACCATTAGTATATGCTATAGCATCGGTATTTTTTACAAAATGAATTAATGGATTGCTTGCATTCTTAATTTTGTGGAGTAAAAAAATATCATCGCCCGAAGATATTTTTTGATTATATGGATCTTCGAATTGCAAAAACACTTTACGTTTAAATGCTAAATTAGCACCATTACATAAAAAGGCTTGATCGTTGTTTATTGCACTAGCAGATGTCCCAACTAAACTAAGAAATTCGAGATTTTGTGTTTGGTTCCAATATCCTTTCTTGGGATGAAAATCGACTGGACCCATCAGTAATGATGAATTATTTTCTTTATAAAAACTCACCATTGTTTGAAGCCAATTTTTCCCAATTCGACAATCAGCATCAAGTGTTAAAATGAATTCGCCGTTCGATAGTTTTATACCTTCGGCTAATGCAGCTTTTTTGCCTGTATTCTCGTCGAGTAAATTTATAAGCGAAATAGCATTTCCTTGTTGGAAAAAACTAACAATATCGCCTGTATTGTCGTCCGAATGATCGTTAACTACTATTATTTCAAATAGTTCGCGAGGATAATTTTGTTGAATAATATCGGAAAGAATATTTTCTATATGTCCGGCTTCATTTCTAGCGGCTATTATTATCGAACATTTTATCTCGAATACTTGTTCTGGAACGACATATAAATCTGTCTTCATCCATCCATTAATGAAAATGAACATCAACAAACAATACGAGAATAAAGTAAAGAAAGACAGTATTATAATTATAAACATGTGTAAATTTTATATCGATATTTTCTATAAAAATACTTAAAGATTTTGATTTATGCTTTATGATTCGAAATTTTAACTGTATTATTCATCGAAACCATTCCATCCTTGGGCAATCAATGCTATTTTTTCGCCTTGTTTACTAATTAAATGAGCACCTTCGTTTGCATTGGTAATATTTCCAATTATTCGAACGTCAGTTACCATCGATACTTTGTGGAAATCGTTTATATCGACTGTAAACAGTAATTCGTAATCTTCGCCACCGCTTAATGCGCTTGTTAGAGAATCGAGATTAAATTCGTTTGCAACTTTATCAGTGTTTTCGTTTACTGGAATTTTATCGGAATATACCTTGCATCCAACTGCCGATTGTTTGCAAATGTGTAACAGTTCAGACGATAAACCATCCGAAATATCAATCATTGCTGTTGGTTGAATTTTGTATTTTGCCAATCGTTCCACAATGTCTTTTCTAGCTTCGGGTTTCAATTGTTTTTCGAGAACGTAATCGTAGCCTTCAAGTTTGGGAGTTTGAGATCCTGTTTGGGTGAACACATGTTTTTCTCTTTCCAAGATTTGCAATCCCATGTATGCTCCACCTAAATCGCCCGATACACAAATTAAATCGTTTGCTTTTGCGCCACTTCGTTTTACTGCTTTGTCTTTTGCAACTTCACCAATTGCGGTTATAGAAATTGTCATTCCTGTCATCGAGCTTGATGTATCTCCACCAATTAAATCGACAGAATGATTTTTACAGGCTAATGCTATTCCTTCGTATAATAATTCGAGTGCTTCGACCGAAAATTTAGCCGATACAGCAACCGAAACTGTAATTTGTTTTGGCGTTGCATTCATCGCATAAATATCCGATAAATTTACCATTACTGATTTGTATCCTAAATGTTTAAGTGGACAATACATCAAGTCGAAATGTATTCCTTCTATTAATAAATCGGTAGTTATAACAATGTCATTTTTATCTCCATACGATAGGATAGCACAATCATCGCCAATACCTAATTTCGTTGATGAATTTGTGCTTTTAAAATCTTTTGTAAGTCTTTCGATTAATCCAAATTCGCCTAATTCAGATAATGCTGTTTGAGCCATATTTTTCTATTTAATTTTATACAAAAGTATTAATTAATTAATTCTTAAAATGCATTTAAAATGTAGTCAATCATTTTTAGCTATCATTGTGAATAAAATGTTCGTAATGTTGGGTGTTTTACATAGCTCAAAAAGTCATACAAATAGTACCTTGCATCTGATTTTTTTGGAAATATTTTCAGAAAATGATTTAAAACTTTAAAATAGTGGCAATCAACACAGAATATGTAACAATAACCCAATCGGAACAAGCTCTTCAATCCTTACCAGAGTCTGTTTATAAAGATTTGTTTTCTCATGTTGGCGTTGCTCTTTGGATCGAAGATGCTAGCCTTTTAAAGGAAGAAATCGATAATATTCGCAATAGAGGTGTTTATAATTTTCGCACTTATTTAACTAGAAATCCTGCAGAACTAATTCGCTTTTTGAGTTTAATTCGTGTGATAGATGTTAATCCAAAGGCATTAAATCTACTACAAGCAAGTTCAAAATCGCAAATTAAAAAAGGTATTAGAAGTCATTTTACGAACGAATCTTTTAACCAAGTTCGCGAAGAAATACTGCATTATATCGAAGGTGGAAATTCGTATGAGTACGAATCTCAAAAGCAAACAATTACTGGCGAAAATACTACTTCGTCTATTAAAACAGTTATTCCCGACGATTGCAAAGACAGTTGGTCTTTATGGTACGTTACCGAAACTGATGTAACTGAAAATAAAAAATTGCAGTTGGTTCTTAATCAACATCAGCATACATACGAGGAATTTACTTCGTTCCGTAATAAATTATTATCGGCAATATCGCACGATTTGAGAAATCAATTCGGAAATTTAATTGGATTCTCAGATATTCTTGTTGATCGCTTTTCTGATTTAGACGATTCAAAGAAACTCGATTATGCTCGATTAATTCATCAAATTACAGTTCAAACACACGAACTGCTTAATAATTTATTGAATTGGGCTAAGATGAAAGACAATCATCTTAATCTTACCTATACTCGTTTTTCTTTTGCCGATTTATTACAAGAGTGCGAAAAACAAACGGTATATCTTCTTAAGTTAAAAAATATTACGGTTCAAGTTTCAAATCCAGAAAATGTTTCTTTAACTGCCGATTATAACATTGTAAGTTTTGTGCTTAGAAACATCTTGGGAAATGCAATTAAATTCTCATCGCAAAATAGCAGTATAGATATCGATATTTCTAAAGCTTTTGGCAAAGTTGTATTTGCTATAAAAGACTATGGTTCTGGAATGAGCGAAGAGGAAATAGCAAGTATTTATAATGTAAATGTTCCTTCTCGAATTGTTACAAACGAACCCGAATCGGCAGCTAAAGGTGCTGGATTAGGTTTAATACTTTGTCGTGATTTTGTAAAACGTCTTGGTGGTTCTATTAAAATCGAGAGTCAAGAAGATATTGGAACAACCTTTACTGTTTATATTCCTGAAGAACCTAGATAAGAAATTACTTTTTTTACAAATCCATTAACAAGTTCTGTGTAAAAGAAGTAGTACGTTTAACTTCGTTGAGCTCGCAAGCTCGATTGTCATGCTGAGCTTATCGAAGCATCTGCATTTCTATTTTAAAAGACTTTCAGTAAACGCTCTAGCTTCCCTATTACTTTCTATATAATCGGTTAAACTTGGATGTTTAATAAAAGATACCGTTTGCATAGTTTTCTCAATCAAATTGGTCATAGCCAAGAAACCTACTTTATCTTGTAAGAAAGCTGCAACAGCTATTTCGTTAGCAGCATTCATTATACATGGCATATTTCCACCTTGTTCTATTGCCGAAAAAGCTAATGCAAGATTCCTAAATTTTGTTAAATCGGGTTTTTCGAATGTTAGGGCAGGGTAGTCGAAAAAACTAAATCTTGGGAAATTTGTTTGTAATCGTTGAGGAAATCCAAATGCATATAGAATAGGTAATTTCATATCTGGAAGACCTAATTGAGCTTTCACAGAACCATCGGTAAATTGTACCGCCGAATGTACAATCGATTGAGGATGTATTACCACTTCGATTTGTTTTGGGTCGACACCAAATAACCATTTTGCTTCAATAACTTCCAATCCTTTATTCATCAACGAAGCCGAATCTATGGTTACTTTTGCTCCCATATCCCAGTTTGGATGTTTCAAGGCTTGTTGTTTTGTTGCTTTTTGTAGCATTGATTTATCGAACTGACGAAATGGTCCACCCGAAGCAGTAAGTATTAATTTTTCAATTTCGTTGCCATATTCTAATTCGCCTGTAAGACATTGAAAAATTGCAGAGTGTTCAGAATCGACAGGAAGTATTTTTACTTGATTTTCGATTGCTAATTTCGTCACTAATTCTCCAGCAACAACAAGTGTTTCTTTATTTGCTAAAGCTATTGTCTTTTTGTGTTTTATTGCATTAATGGTAGGTAGTAATCCAGAATAACCAACAAGCGATCCAAGTACAATGTCAATCGCATCGAGTTCAACAATTTGTTCTATCGATTTTTCTCCAGCATAAACCTTAATATCAAGATCTTGTAATGCTTCTTTAACTTGTAAATAAAGATTTTCATTAGCAATTACAACAGCATTTGGGTTAAATGTTTTAGCTTGTTCAATAAGTAAATCTGCATTATTGTTTGCAGTAATAACTTCAAGAATAAATGCTTCGGGATGATTGCTAATTACTTCGAGAGCTTGTGTGCCTATTGAACCTGTAGAACCTAAAACTGCAATGTGTTTTGCCATGAATTGTGCTTACTTAAAGTTGATATATTGTTCAGGATTAAGAGCAGTTCCTTTATGCCACAACTCAAAATGAAGATGCGGTCCAGTTGAAAGTTCACCTGTATTACCAACAATTCCAATTGCCTCGCCCGATAAAACTCTATCACCAACCTTTTTTAATATTTTAGCGCAATGTTTATATTCTGTAATTAAGTCTTTATCGTGTTGAATACAAATAACATAACCAGTTTCTAGTGTCCATTGTGAAATAATAACTGTTCCATTCATTGCAGATCGAACTACATTATCTTTCGAAGTTACAATATCGGTTCCGTAATGATTTTTATTTGGACTATAGTTATTTGTTATGAGGCCTTTGACAGGTGCAAATAATATTAAGCCCGAAAGTGCATCGGTATTTTTGTCGTCGTCGGTTGCTGCTAAATTAAATTCTTCTTCGGCTTCAACTTGTTTGCGTAAAACAGAATCGTCTTTCGATACCGACAAATCGATGTTTTGTATTAAAACAGCTGAATCCTTATCGTATATATTATATCCTGCAACATCTTCGCCACGTAAAACCGCTTTTACTTTTTCAATATAATTCTCGTACATTACAAGCTTAGCTTCGAGCGAATCGACCTTCAGTGCATTTTCAACAATACCTCTACGTTCGTTTACTTTGGGGAAATCGGGGATTAAATATGCTTTTAAAGGAGTAAGTGCCACTACATAATACACAAAGAATATCCAAATAAGAGTCATCACAGCAATAAGCATAATAACGTTAAGCTTAGTAAGCTTTAACGAAAGCACCTCTTTAAGCGAGTTGTCGTTATAGATGATGAGTCGGTATTTATTCCGAATCTTTTTAAATATTTTTTCCCTAATATTAAATCTTGACATCCTAAACGAACCGTTATTTTAGATTACGACAAATATAACGAGATTTTATAAACCACAGATGTAAACTGGGAAAAAGCTTTTTTATTTTATGGAAAATCAGACATATTTATATAAAAACATATAACGAAACTTTTATAAGATGTTTAACCGATTCAATTGTTATAAGTAAAATTAAAAGCTTTGGAATGGCTTTCTTTATTGAGTTTAATGTGTTTTTGATACTGATAATCCTAAGGCTTTTTATCCATAGAATAAACAATTTTTTATTTAGATATTTCACTTGAATAGTTTTATAAAATTGATTTAAAATATATTTTGCAATAAGAATAAAAAGTCGTTCCTTTGCACCACTTTTTAAAAACTTATAAACAAAAAGAAATGGCCACAAAAATTAGATTAGCAAGACATGGTAAAAAGGCAAAACCTTTCTATCACATTGTTGTTGCAGACAGCAGGGCACCACGAGATGGTAAATTCATCGAGAAAGTTGGAACTTACAACCCAATCACGAAACCTGCTACTGTCGATATTAATTTCGACAGAGTGTTGTACTGGTTACAAAACGGTGCCCTTCCTACTGAAACAGCAGGATCAATCCTTCGTAAAGAAGGTGTACTTTACATGAAACACCTTTTAACTGGTGTTAGAAAAGG
>Ga0302288_1000164_pt1 | contig 61881 bp, 48 predicted proteins | sample III_Fen_N1_1_FD_194549 | JGI IMG/M metagenome (GOLD analysis project Ga0302288, IMG submission 194549) | Peat permafrost microbial communities from Stordalen Mire near Abisko, Sweden - III_Fen_N1_1 | ecosystem: Environmental > Terrestrial > Soil > Wetlands > Permafrost | place: Sweden: Abisko... | reverse complement strand
AACTGAAATAGAAGTTCCAACGGGAGTTTATTTTGTAACAGTTCAGACTAACGATGGCTTAGTTACAAAACAAGTAGTAGTTGAATAGTGTTAATTATACATAAAAAATCGATATGAAATCAAAACGCAAATACTCGAAACCAGAATTAAAAAGCATTAAAATAGATAATCAAATTTCAATGGTAATGCAAACAAATCCACCAGTAGAACATGTAAATATGCAACTATCGAATACGATCGATCCGTATAAGATTTCGAAAGCATAGAAAAAACAGATAAAAAGCGGTGACACCTTTTAAATCGTATCACCGCTTTTCCAAAAAAGATAACGCCACATTTAATCATAGTATTTTGTGTGGCGTTTTTTTATCTTTGTAATCAATAATTCAAAATAAATAAGCTATGACACTTCTAGAAATCTATAATAAAAAATCGCAATTTGCTACACGTAAAGTTGGCAACGAAATGGTACTTGTGCCACTAAAAAATAACATTGCCGATATGAGCGAAATGTTTACCATGAACGAAGTTGCTTGTTTTATTTGGGAAAGTATTGATGGTCGTAATACCGAAAATGTTATCCTTACTTCTGTTATCGAAGCTTTCGAAATCGACTTAGAAACTGCAGCAACCGATTACGATTCATTTCTTGAAAGTCTGTCTAAAATGATGGCATAATATGGCAATGTTATTACAAACTCAATATCTATCTATTGGTGATATAAAGATAAAACTTTGGAGTAAATCAGATATTACATTAGGGGTTGAGATTGGATTTAAATCATTTGTAATTCACGAGAATATTATAGATTCGTTTTACGATATTGAAATTATTCCCTCAATTCCTCAAGAACTTAAAAATACAGATTCATTAGTATTTGAATCGAATGATGGAAGTCAAAAACTTTGGAATGTTTGTACAATTCCAAATGGTTACAAAATAATAGCCTTCGATTCATATCAATCTGATACGATTCAACAAATTGCGTTCATTTATCCTAATTCAAAATCTTGGATTATTTATACTGAGCTGGATTCTGATAAAACTGCTTTGCCACTGTCTTATCCAATGGGACCGCTTATTATGTATTATTTAACAACAGTACAAAATGCAATAATGATACATTCTTCGGGTATTGTTGATGGCGAAAAGGGTAGACTTTTTTCGGGTTTTTCGGGAGTAGGGAAGAGTACAATGGCTGGCATTTGGCAACAAAATGGAAATATTGCAATTAACGACGATCGTTTAATGTTGACCATTTCTGATGATAAGATTTTTATGCATAATACTCCAATGTTTTATGACGATAAACCTAAGATGCACCAACTAAATGCTATTTATCTTTTAAAACAAACAAAAGAACATACAATACGGCGACTTAGCGATGCAGAAGCAATTTCTAGACTATTAGCATTTTGCATACAACATAGTTACGATAAAACATTCCTAGAACATCATTTAAAAATGGTGTTCGATATTTATAACCTTATTCCTATTTATGAATTAGGTTTTAAATTAAATTCTGATGTAATAGACTTTATTCGTTCGCATGAATAAACAAAACATAGCTTCTGAATTATTAAATGAAGACGAAACTATAGTTATAAATAGTACAGGAAATAGTATGTTTCCACTATTAAAAAATGGCGACAAAGCTATTATTGTAAAGTTACCTTTTAAAAGTATTGTAAAGGGCGATATTATAATAACGAATTGTAATGGTACAATTATAGGACATCGTGTAGTGTCTATTATTAATACAAATGTTATTACACGAGGCGATAATTGTTTGAAAAACGATGAGCAAATTTCGTCAGAGCAGGTATTAGGAAAAGTACAAGGATTTATAAGAAATGGAAAACCATATTCATTACTAAGTCTTAAATATCGATTTTTTAACTTTTTAATTCTTTATTTTAGTTTTTTTGTTCGACCCATAATTCGATTCCTTTTTATCTTGAAACTAAAAATATCAAAAGCAGTAACTTTTGTAAAGAATACAATTTCGAATATTACATTAATTACAAAAGACTCGAAAAAACTAACATTTCAAAATACGGTACTTTCTGTTTTACAGGCCTTTTTGCCATTCCTTGTTATATATCTCCTTAAACGAATAATTGATTTAATAAATAAAAGTAATTTTTCTCAAAATGAAGAATTAGCTTCGCATTTAGAATTATTAATTGCAGTAACTGGTTTTGTTTTTCTGGCTAATCTGCTTGTTAATTCAATAGCTAATTATGTGCGTGAAAAACTATCACAATCAATAAGTCTTTCTATTTATTCTATTTTACATAATAAACATTCGAATCTCGACTTTAAAGATCTCGAAGATTCCGAAAAGCAGGATGAAATACATCGTGCTACGGTAGAAGCTGGATTTCGTCCTAATAAATTAGTAGGTGGATTTTTAACACTTGTTCGATCCATAATTTCAGGAGTTATTATCTTGTTTTTAATGTTTAAAATTCATTGGATTGTTGTAATAATCTTAATTCTTGGTTTACTACCAGGATTGTTTTTGCGTTTTCGTTTCTCTAAAAAGATATATAATTTAAATAAAAAGAATAGTGGTAAAGAAAGACAAGCCTATTATTATAATAGAATTTTAACCGCTACTGTTTTCGCAAAAGAACTTCGTTTATTCTCAACTTCGAACCTCTTTTCATCTAGATTTAATGCGATTCAAACCAGTTTGAATGACGAAAAGAATGCAATAAATCGGAAACAGTTGTATGCCGAAATATTTTCTCAAACTATAGCAATAACCTTAATTTTTGTGTCATTTGCATTTGTTACAAATATGGCAATACAAGGGAAAGTTACTATTGGTACAGTCGTACTTTTCTTTTTAGTTTTTCAACGCGGCTTTGTTATTTTAAAAGAGTTATTCCAATCGATTGCCAGTCTTTTCGAAGACAATATTTTTTTCGCAGACTTTATTTCATTTATTCGAATTCCTACATATACTGTAAATGAAGAAAAAAAATATGCAAACTTCGAATTACATAAAGGGATAAGTATTGAAAATGTTTCGTTTCAATATCCTTCGAGTTCTCGTTTAGCTTTGTATGATATTACAATGAATATTCCTGTTGGAAAAACAATTGCATTGGTTGGTGCAAATGGTTCTGGTAAATCGACATTAGTTAAATTGCTTTGTGGATTTTATGAACCAACAAAAGGCTCAATATTATTCGATGAAAAGATTTTACATAAGGAAAATAAAGCAGAATTTCGTAAAGAAATAACAGCTGTATTTCAAGATTTTGCGTTATATAATATGACAGCTGCCGAGAATATTTGGTTGGGAAAAAGCTCCGATCCAATAGACTACAATAAAATAAAACATTCGGGTAAAAATGCTGGCATAGATGAAAGTATCGAAAAGCTTCCGTTGGCTTATCAAAACATGATAGGTAATTTCTTTGAAAAAGGCGAAGAACTTAGTATTGGTCAATGGCAAAAAATGGCTATTGCTCGTGCATTTTATCGGAATTCTAATATTGTAATTATGGACGAACCATCGAGTGCTTTAGATGCCGCAACCGAAATACAATTAATAGAGAGTTTACGAAATCTTGCAAAAAATAAAACAGTGTTAATAATTAGCCATCGTTTTTCGACCATTCAATGGGTCGATAATATTTACGTTCTTGACAACGGAACGATAATCGAGTCGGGTAGTCATGATGATTTGATAACTAAAAAAGGTAAATATTTCGATATGTATTCTTTGCAAAAAAACGTATAACAAAAAGCTGTTATTTAGTTAATTAAATATGTTTAATTCTAAAAATGTACTTTACTAAGCTTATAATACCATCGATTTGACGTACGATATAATACCAATATACTGTTCTGGGATTATTAATACTATATCGTTTATACATAAATAGTTTTGAAGGAAACATATCGTCAATTAAAAATCGAAGTTTATTTCTCAACCCTTTTATTCTTTTTAATTCCGAAATATTCCTGTTTTTTTTCTTCGCACTATAGTTTGTGTTGCATTGTAACTGTTGAATGAAATACTCTTCGGTATATTCATCACAATACGACTCAATTTTCGGTTTTATTGAATCGGAAATATTTGCATTAAAGTATTTGTGACATATATATAAGTGTGAATAAACATCTGAAGTACAGCGATATTGTTCACACATTTTGTCAAATTTATTCCAATCTAATGTTGTTTTGTATGTTTCTAAAATCCAAAGGATATCAATATATGCTATAAAATGAATTTTAGCATCTTCAAAATGTTCATCTAAATGCATACATATATGAAGTAATAAATAATTTGCATTAAAAGCAAGGATGTCGATTCCCGCCACATTATGCTTTTCTGTATTATCCCAGAAATCTTCAATTGGGATATGAAACTTCTGATTAGAGATAATTATATTTGTATGAATTTCAACACCAACGCCATCTTTAACTAGCATTGGCAGGTGTTTGCTTTCTTTGTTGCTTTTAATGAAATCTGATTTTATTAAGCTATTGTCGAATACAAAACCCATTTGAATGAGTATTTCAGCACAATTATTTGCATCTTTTTCATGAACTAATAAATCGATGTCGCTCAATTGACGAATACCAATATCTCCATAAACGTTATCTGCCAAAAAAATACCTTTAAGTGCAACAACTTGAATGTCTTTATTGTAGCATTCCTGAAGGAATAGAGTAAAGTAAGAGTATAAAACAGTGTTTTTGCTTAGTGTTTTGTAATAATATTTTTGAAGGTTATCGAAAATGTGTTTGGGAATGTTTTCAAGTATATTGCTATTCGAAAATGTTTTATAAACGATAGATGAAAGTCTATTTTGGATTGCATTATTAAGAAATATTTCCCAATGTACATTCGATTTTGAAAGAAGCTTAATGTCGTCGAATTCTTTTTGTGAAAGATTTGGTCTTACACTTCTTAATAAAAGAATATTACTTACAGTAATGTCCATCTTTAGGATTAAAATTCGTTTAGAAAAAAAAAGCCCCCATATTTGGAGGCTTTTGTGTATTGTATTAAAAATGAATTAGTCTACAAGAGATTTCATTTTGCGTTCTTTTATACGAGCGTTTTTACCAGTTAAAGCACGTAAGTAGAATAAACGAGCTCTTCTTACTTTACCTTTTCTATGTAATTCGATTTTGTCAATAAAAGGTGAATTAACAGGTATAACTCTTTCTACACCTACATTACCTGACATTTTTCTTACTGTGAACGTTTCTGTGCTTCCAGCTCCTTTGCGTTGAATTACAACACCTTTAAATTGCTGAATACGTTCTTTGTCACCTTCTTTGATTTTATAGTGAACGGTGATTGTGTCGCCTGCTTGGAAATCAGGATGTACGCTTACTTGAGCCATCGACTGATTAACAACTTTTATTAAATCCATATTACAATAGTATTAAATGCTTTATTTGAAAAATCGTGTGCAAAGATACTGATTTTTTTTAAATCAAAACCTTTCATTAAAAATATTTATTGACCAAATGCTATTATTTTATCCATTTGCTCTATTATTCTAATTATTGAGATTCCTCTTCTTCTTTTTCAGGTTCTGTATTTTGATTTCCACGCAATTGTTGTTGCTGTAATTCCTTATCTTTTTTATCTTGTTCTGCCTTTTTTTGTGCTTCTTCTGCTTGCTTTTTCTTTAAAGCTTCATCGGCTTCTTTTTGTTTTTCTGCTGCTGTTTTTTCTACAGGTTTAGCTGGATCAATTGCTGGTGTTGAAGCTGGTTTTTGTGCCGGTGTTGCTGGTTTTGTTGGTGTAGCTGTAGGACTTACATTAGTTTCTTCAACAGGTGTTTCTTCAACAGGCTTTTCTTCTGGTTTAAAGTTTTGTTCGGGTGCTTGTTGAGCTCTTGGTAAACTATCTTTAATAATACCTATTGAATCTTTTGCAAGACTGTCTTTAGCTGTTGTATCTTTTTCTTCTTCAACTTTCCCTTCTAAGAAGTTCTGTACAAATATGTTTTTCTTCTCGGGCGATGCAAGGTTAAATTCGAATTTAGCTTGTTTTCTTTCTGTTTTTTGTTTGCGTTTATCTGCTTTTAGCGTGTTTAAAAATGCATTGAAAAATGGATTTGATGAAACGGCCATCATAATTTCTTTGGTATAACCAAAGTAGAACCATGTGTTTTTCGTTATTTCTAAACAAATAGATATTTGATCGCCCGATTTACGACGAGTTATTTCAATATAACCATTTACTTGTTTATTTACTTGTTTATCTAAAATATTTCCAATACCAATTTTCCCAACAGATTTGTAAGAGCGTGTTTTAGGATCCCAAGTCATATCCATTTGCGATATTGTTAATGTATGTACAAATGCATCGGGAACACCCTTTACAGAACCGTTTAATTGAATTTCTGAGTTTATTTCTTTCGTTCTAGCCTTACCCAAAACAGTATTCATAGCAAGGTTATAGATAGGTCTTGTTAAATTAACGGGAGTTAGATTTTTATAATTATTAATTGTATCGGCCATTAACTTTAATAAGTTCTCAGGAAAGAAAAAGTCGATAAACAATACAGGGTCTAAATTGACTTTATTCATTGGTATATTATGCATTATTGCTCCAACTGTTTTAACTTTAACTTGACCTAAATCAACCCCTAAATCAATATCACCTTCACCATATAATTGGCAATATTTTCTATGAAACCAAAGATAATTCCCGGGTTCAGATTTATCCATAATTTTTTCTTTCGATCCAATTTCGTAAAGCTTTTTAGCTTTATCGTAATGTAAAAATCCCGATGCCGTAATAAGTGGTTGATCGTTAAAATTTTTACGTTTTGAAATAAAAGAAGAGTAAATATGTATTGAATCGTGAGTCATGTATATTCCATTGTAAAGCTTGTTATTACTGATGTCTTTCAAGCTGCTATCGATAGGAATATACATGTCGTTAGGATTAATATCAGCTTCGAATCTGAACCAATGTCGTTTCATAGTATCGCATTCGTGGGCAATAATTGTTGAGCCTTCGAAACGAAGATATGGGTTAGGGGCAAAGAGTTTTACTTTTCCTTGATATTTAAATTCTGGATTTAAGGTAAAGCTATCTTGTGGAGTAATAACACCTGTTGCAACTGTTTGATAACCACTATCAACCTTTATCATGTTAAGTAAGATAGTTTGTTTAATCTTTGTCTCGTTTATGTAATCGTATTTGCCTGTTCCGGTATATTTTAATCGACCTGCAATATCGAGTGTTGCATCATATATTTTATGATATTTCGTTTTAGTATTTGCAATAATTACAGCCTCTTTTAATGTTTCCATTACAGCATTTGGTTGAATGGTTATCTTACCTTCTTCGCCTGGATATACCGTTGCATCTGCAACATTTATTAATTTAACATTTTTACAATTTATAATGTATTTCTTTAAGTCGTATTTAGCTGTTGGAGCTATAAAATTAAGCGTATCTTGTTTGGGATGAACAGATATAAACTTTGAACCAGCACTTTTACCTTTTCCCGATGCAGTATCATTCCCTCCACCCAAATCCATTTGTTCTGTAACCATATCCCAAGTAAAACGGTCGAGATAACAGATGTACTTATTCTGAGGGAATTGAACAACTGTCATTTTATCGTTCGATTTGAATGTTGCTTTCTTCTCATTAAAATTTACATACGAACTTACATTCTTTGTTTTAAAAGCAAATTCGTTCTTTTTGCCTACAACTAATACGTCGAATTTCGATGTATCGGCTTTTGTCTCATGTTCTAAGAATTTATAATTGTTTGATGTTAAACGTCCTGTTCCAAAGGTAAATTCACCCCAACCATTTAATCCTTTTGGTGTAAATGCAGTACCTCCAGTTAGCCTTGCTTGACCATCGTACATAATAATTGCGGAATCAATTTGTCTAATACTAAATTTATCTTTATATGGATCCCAGTGAGCATCTACGTTTTTAGCATTAACTTGTGGATATTCGGTTCCACCACTTTCTTTTGTCTGTTTTCTAATTTCGTACGAAGTAGCAACACAATTCATTGAATCGGGTAGAAAAATGAATTGTCTCGATTTGGTTGTTGTATTCAAATAATTAATAGTTCCTCGTCCTAATAAACCTTTATTACTTAAGTTCATTGTATCGATAAAAGTTCCTTTCCCTCCGTAAACAGGATAACCTGCTTCGCCTGTCGCTCTCGTAAATCCTAACGAATAATCTTTTTGAACCATCAATTTTTCTCGAATGTTTTCGAAGATTCCTGCCGACACAAATTCTCCATCGAAGAATAATGCTTCGGTTGTAAAACTGTTCAAACTATCGATGGTATAAGGATCGATCGCGAAATAAAATCTATCTCGACCATAGACACCTTGTTGCGTGCGAGCATAATCGTAATAAACGAATGATGGTTGTTTACTATTGAAAATGGGGTATTTCGGGAACTTCTTAACACTCGATTTATTATGTGGATCATCAATAAGCAAATCTCCTGTGATGTTTTCAATTACGTTTTGAATATCAACCATGTTTTTTTGACCATACTCATCGGCAAAGAAACTTTTTACCTTGATTTTTAAAGAGTCGACGTTTTTCATGTCGATTTTAAAGTTCTCGTAATCGAAACTTAGATCTTGTCCAAAGAACGAGAATAACCCAGCATCGATAATCCCATCGTATACAAAGTTTCTGTTCTTTTTTACAATAAGTTGGCGACCACGAGGATAAATTGCCACGTTTTGAGAGTCACTCACCTGTATTTTAGAAACTCCATATAATTTTAAATCGAAGGTGTTAATGTTTAAGGATGCATTTTCCAAACCCACCATATCGTGTTCGGACTCAAAGTTAATAACGTCATAGTCTATTTTACCAACACGAGCTTTTAAATAATCGAAAAGTCTTTGTTTTAGTTTTATATTTCCAGATGTAATATCATATTCTATAAAACCTTTGTACGATAAAGTCAAACACATTTGTCTAACTTGTGTTATATCACGTACCATAAAGTCGGCAAATCCATCGACATTAAATGATCGTAAACCAGCCATTTTATCAGAATATCTTCGAAGAAGTACCAAAGGATTAACATCATCATTTAACTGTAATTCGTTGTAACGCGATTCACGGAAATAATTACCCGATTCGAAATAGGCTTTGTTTATAATTGAGCCTTTTAGTGTTCCCATTTTTATTTCGTTCTTGTCGAGTGGCCAAGTAAGTTGTTCAAAGTCCATATCGAGTTTATGATAGGTATTGAAATAGGGACTAGGCGACATAGATTGTGGGTCGTTATCGCGAATTAACGTTACCTCGCGTGTTCTAACATTGTATTTAAAAAGTAATCCAGGATGAAATACTGAATCGCCTGTTAGCTTAAAACTAACCGAAGTATTTCGCCCAATTGCCATATCTTTTTTAAATACATAGATTTTCGACCTACAGGTTAAAAAGATAGAATCTTTGCGATACATATAAAGTATGGCATCTTGTTCCTTATTTCCAGAACCAAGAAATCGTGCACCTTTCATAGTAAATCCACCTTGATAATCGACTCCTGGATAAATTTCTTTAATTATAATTAGTTTATTATATGAGTCAAATGCTGGATACGATGCATTTTCTGATGTAACGTCGGCAACACACTTTTCTTCCAATGAACCAAAAAGTGGCTGTTCGTAGTATGTTTTATTGATAAAAGTTACAGAATCGGCCTTGAAACCTGCGGTTCGCATATCTATTCTATAATCTTTTAGTGTGGCATAAACCGAATTTTCTCCTAATCCAGCTCGTCGCCAAGTTACTTTCCCATTTGTTCCAATCCATTTTGATGTTAAGATATAGTATGTGCCCGATGTATTAAATATAATTGAGCTATCGTTTTTAGCAATACATTTTATTTTTACATTATTATATTTTAAAATTGGTTCTTTATCGTATATAAATGTATACGAAGGTTCGTCGGTCATCCAAACACTCGATGCAGTTCGGTTTATTATATTTTCGTTCAATAGATCTATCATTCCTCTATTGAAATCGTCGAAAATAATTAATGTTTTTGTTGCTAAAAGAGCTTCGACAGATTGTTTCCAAGCATCAAAAAAAGTGTTACCTTTAGGATTGTTTGCAATTGCAAGAATTGTATTAATAAGAGTTACAAATTGCGGATTTGGTTTTCCTCGTTTATTTAAAAGAGCATTACAGATATTTAAAATATCTGTTTTTTGACTTTCGCCAATAACACCTTCGTCCCAAGTTTTTTTGTATTCTTTAATTAGGGTTAAGTTTTCTTTACTATCAGCTCCTGTTGATGCAAAGAACTCGTTCATTTGCAAGAAATATTCTTCGGAAATAAGCGAGAATTTCTTTAATGTTTGACCAAAACCGAAAGTACTAAGTAATATAAGAGATACAAGGAAGGCTAATTTCTTAAACATACGATTCAATTATTTACAAATATAATTACCGTTTGAAACGGCACGAAATCCAATTATTTTTCTCTTGGAAAGATATAAAATGTAATTGATATTTCGATGCACTTGCCGAAATAATATCAAGGTCTGATTTGTATATTCCGCTTAGGATTAAGCAACCATCTTGAGCTAACGATTTGCCAAATTGTTCCATAGCACTTAATAATATATTTCGGTTAATATTTGCTATAATAATATCGTAGGTTTCGCCCGCTATACATTCTATTCCTTTACATTCTACAATGATATCTGATGCATTATTTCTCTCTGCGTTTTCAATTGTATTTTCGAAACACCATTGGTCTACATCGAAAGCTTTTGTTCGAGCAGCACCTTTCATTTTTGCAAGAATTGCTAACACGCCTGTTCCACAACCACAGTCTACAACAGTTTTGCCTTTGCAATCGGTGTTGAGTATTTCGGATAGAACTAACTGTGTTGTTTCGTGATGTCCTGTTCCAAAACTCATTTTAGGTTCGATAATTATTTCGTATTCGTACTTTTGTTCAATATTGTGGAATGGCGCTTTTACAATACATCGAGAGTCAACAATTACTGGTTCAAAATTACTTTCCCATTGTTGATTCCAGTTCTGAGTTGGTATTTCTATTAAATCAAAATCACATTTTCCTATAGCATTCCAAAGTATTTCAAGTGTTTCACTTACTTGTTGTTCAGAGTATTGGTCGGATTGTATGAAAGCTGCGAATATATTTTCTTCGTCTGTAAAACTTTCGAAACCAATTTCCGATAAAAGTGCAATTGCTAATTCTTGAGCATCGGCTTGTTTGCCTACAAGCGAGAAAGAAAGAGAGATGTAGTTCATAATGTTGTATTGAAATTTATTTAAAATATAAAACCGCAGCATCCTACAAAGTTAGAAACTCTGAGAATACTGCGGTTATTTTTTCGAATGTTCTCTTATTAAAATGCAGAAATAATTGCGTTGAAATCAGCTGCTTTTAAAGAAGCACCACCAATTAAACCGCCATCAACATCAGGATTAGCAAATAATTCTTTTGCATTAGCAGCGTTACAGCTTCCACCATAAAGAATTGAAACTCCTTCAGCACAATCTTTGCCCATTTTTGCAGCAATAGCTTCGCGAATTACTTTGTGTATTTCTTGAGCTTGTTCAGTTGTTGCAGTTTTTCCTGTTCCGATTGCCCATATTGGTTCGTAAGCAATTACTAATTTTTTGAAATCATCAGCCGATAAAGTGAAGATTGTTTCTTCTAATTGGTTGATAACATATTTATTTTGCGTACCAGCTTCGCGAATTGAAAGAGGCTCACCACAACAATAGATTGGAGTTAATCCGTTTTCAAGAACTAATGCTAATTTTTTATTAAGCGTTGCGCTTGTTTCACCATAATATTCGCGACGTTCGCTATGTCCTAAAATTACATATTTAGCACCAGTCGATTTTACCATTGCAGCCGAAACTTCTCCAGTAAAAGCACCTTTAGCCTCTGCTGCACAGTTTTGTGATGCAACCGAAATTGCTTTGTTTGTTACTGTTTTTACTACTTCAGTGATGTGAATAAATGGAGTACCTAGAACAACAACTACGTCGCTTGTTGTTACTACTGCATTTACTTCTTTTGCTAGTGCGATACCTTCTTCAAGGGTTGTATTACATTTCCAGTTACCAGCTACGATTTTTTTTCTCATTGTTATATGTATTGATAGTTAAACACTTATTTGCTTTAGTTAATTATTTTCGAAAAATATTCGACTTTTGGAATATCGTTGTGATGCCACATGTCTTTTACTGTTCCTGCTTTAAGCATTACCAATCCTGGGTTCGAACGAACTATGGTTTTCAAGGTAATTGCATCGGTTGTGTAAAATGGAAAAGAAGCTTTGGTTTTCTTTTTGAAAAACTCAATATCTCTTTCGACTGACGATGTTAAACAGCGGAAACCTAATCCCTTGCTTTTACACCAGTTATAGAGTGTGTTTATTTCGTTTATGTGTTTCAAACTTGTTTTGTTAATGTCGTAACAAACGACTAAGAAGTTGTAATTTTTATCGCTTAAAACGGTTTGTGTAATATCGCCTTCGGCAGTGTTTACTATTGAAAAATCGTGAATTGGCGGTACGTAACCTTCTTCAATAAGTACATTCTTTGTGTCAACAAAAGTCCACGTTGAATCTTTAGGATAATTTTCGAGATTAAATTCTTTCGTTTCGCCCGATTTTACATTCTTATAATATAAATGATATTCGTATTTTGGTTGAGGTGCATCGGCTGGGATTTGCATTTTCGCTTGAATATTTGTTCCAATTTTATATGGACGAAAATCAATTAATGGTAAATGTTCGATTCCTATATAAGCTATGCCTGCTCCTGTTAAAACAAATATTCCAATTATAATTAATTCGGTCGATTCTAGAAGAATTGGTCTTATGTATTTTCGTTTTAAGAATACAATTATTGTTGGAATGAATAAAATAATGTTTTTGAAGAATGTTTGCCAATTAGTAAGAATTAACGCATCACCAAAACATCCACAATCGTGTACCAATTCTTTACCAGAAAGCTTTTCTTGAAATGCTAAAAAAAGCGTTACTGGAGTAAAATATACCATAAATATTAGTGCACCCAAAGCTGCATATTCAAGGAAAAGATTAAATAATAAAGCTAATCCAACACTCAGTTCCGCTACCGATAAAAGTATCGCTAAAGGAACTGCATATGGTTCCATAAATTTCATGTGCCAAGTATCAAAATACTCGGTAAATTTATATGCAGAACCTAATGGATCGACTGCTTTAACAAAGCCCGAATAGCTAAATATTATACCAACAGCTATTCTACTCAAATTAGCTAAAGTTTTTCCTTTTGAAGTGAAAAGTGCTAAACCCCACGAAATTGCAAAAATACTAATAAGTAACCAATTTAAACGTTCCCACGAAAGGTTCGGTAAGAAATAAGCCATGTTAAAGAGCAAACATCCAGCAATGATGATAACAACACCCCAGATTATTTTCTTTATTTCTTTGTATTTATCAGCACCGCGTCTTGGCATATCTATTATTGTTTTTGTTCAACAATGAGTTTTATTAGAGCGAAAATAGAATAATTTATCATATCAAAATAATTGGCATCAATACCTTCTGAAATAAGCGTTTTGCCTTTATTATCTTCTATTTGTTTTGTGCGATGAATTTTCATCAAAATTAAATCTGTATATGAATCAACACGCATTCCGCGCCATGCTTCACCATAATCGTGATTCTTTTTCTCCATCAATTCTTTAGCATCGTTTGCCCATTTGGTATAAAGATGTTTTACCGTGTCTTTATCCATGTCAATATCAGTATCTTCGGGTAATGTTAATTGTATTAAACCTATGATACTATAATTTATTATGCCTATAAATTCGGGAACAATTCCTTCGCCAACTTTCGATTCGCCTTTTTCTTCAATACTGCGAATACGTTGTGCTTTAATAAAAATTTGATCGGTTACAGAAGCTGGTCGCATAATACGCCAAGCTGTTCCGTAATCTTCTAATTTCTTGAAAAATATATCTTTACAAAGACCTATAACCTTATCGAATTGCTCTGAAGTCTGATTCATTTTTACCATTTACATTTGCAAGCAAAAATATAAAAAATGTGTAAATATTTTGCAATAACGTTTGCTTTATTCCATAGATTTTATCCTTACTTTGTTTTGCGAATAAAAATTAATTTATATGATTCTAAATGCTTCAGTTATAGATTTGTCAAAGCCCATTGTTATGGGGATTTTGAATGTAACTCCCGATTCGTTTCACGATGGTGGAAAATACATTTCGAAAGAGACAATTTTAGAACGAGCGTTACAAATTAAAAACGAAGGTGCTACGATTATCGATATTGGAGCATATTCTTCAAGACCAGGAGCTATTGATATTTCGGTAGAAGAAGAATTGGAACGTTTATTACCAGCAATTGAAATTATCAAAAAAAACATTCCCAATTATCCCATTTCTGTCGATACATTTAGATCGAAAGTTGTGAAAACCTTAGTTTCTAATTTTGGTGATCTAATTGTAAATGATATCTCGGCAGGTGAACTCGACAACGAAATGCCAAATATAGTAGGGGAATTACAACTTCCATACATCTGTATGCACATGCGAGGAACACCACAAACAATGCAAAATTTTACAGAATACCAAGATTTAGTAAGTGATGTTTTACAATACTTTGCTGTTAAAGTAAAAGCTTTTCGCAAAGCAGGAATTAAGGATATTATTTGCGATCCCGGTTTTGGATTTAGCAAAACGATTGATCAAAACTTTGAACTACTTTGCAAACTCGATACACTTAAATTACTCGAAGTCCCAATATTAGCAGGACTTTCGAGAAAATCTATGATATGGAAAACGCTAGAAATAAAACCTTCGGAAGCGTTAAATGGAACCACTGCACTAAATATGGTTGCTTTGCAAAAAGGAGCAAAAATTCTTCGTGTTCACGATGTAAAAGAAGCTGTAGAAACGATTGCTTTGTTCGAAAAATTGAATATTTGGAAATAATCCCTAATTCATTCAAATTAAAGTATCATTGCTATAAAATAAACGAGTGCTAATAAATAAATAAAAACTGAAAAAATACCTAAACCCAAACCAAAATATGCAAATACTTTTTGGTTTGGATTTTTAATTCCTTTAATCCCTAAAATGATTGCAGCAATAGATGCTGGAAAAAAAAGAAGACCAATTAATCCTAGCAAAAATGACCATAATCCATAATTCTGACTAAAGGAATTTTCGTTATTTTTTTTTGTAACGACAGCTGCAGTTTTTTTACTTATTGTACTTCTAGTTATATTATGTTTAATCGTACTGTTTTTAATGCTTTTTATTTCAATTAATTTTGATTCATTGCTTTGAATCTTAATAGTTTTGGAGCTATTGTTATATTGATAATTCTTAATATCGGTAAGTATATTTGTAGCTTCAATTTTGCTGCTTTCAATAGGTTTTTCGTTAAATAAATCTGATTGATTGATTTTTTGAATTAAAGAATCTTTACTTAGATTTTCTACTAAAGTATTATGATGTCTTTTAAAAATATTCGATATGTAATATCCATTAGTATATCTCCTTTTTTGAATAATATTGTTCTTTACAAGGTTATTATTTGATGAACATGCAGATATTACTGATATTAATAAAATGAATTTAATTGAATTAGTTAGTAGTTTTGATTTCATCGTTTTTCTATTTAAGTCGTTTTGCAAAATTATAGTAATTTACTTAATAATTAAAATTCTAAGTTTGATAATGTCTTTTAAAATACTTAAGTAATAGAAAACTATAAAAAATGACGTAACAAACATTTAGTTCGATTATTTCAATTAACATTAAATCTCTTTGTAAATGTACTTTTAAAAAGACAATTATTAACCAGAAAAATAGTAATGAGATAATAAAAGGGATTAATATAATTAGTTGTTTTTTAGAGAAATAATGGTAAATGTCTTTACGTAATAAGAGAATCGTTAATATAAAATAGCTTAAGAAATTAGAATAAACTGCAGCTCTATATCCATAAATTGGAACAAATATGAAATTCAATGAAATACTTACAATTGTTGCGCTAAGAAAAATAAACACTAAGAAAGTCATTTTGTTCTGAAATTTATATTTAAGCTCTGAAAATATAAATAATCCAGTTAAAAATTTTGCAAAAAATATCCAAGGAAGTAAATTCCATCCAGATCTAAATTTCTCTCCTAAGAAAATATATGCAAATTCTTTACTGAAAATCGAAAGTAAAACTGTTATTGGCAAAAGGATTATAACGTAATTTAAAACAAATTTGCTTGATGTTTTCGAGTAATTAAATATGTTGTTTTCGAGTTGAAACATTAACTCGGGATTAATTGAGTTCTGATAAATAGCAATTAATGCGATAATTGTTATTTGTCCAAGATTGAATAACTGGTTGTAAATTCCAACTTCCGACATAGTATTGAACATTGCAATTATATATCGATCATTAGAGTCAATTACAATTAAAAAAAAGTTTAACGTAAGGCTTGCAAATCCAAATTTGAAGAATCGATTTAATTCCAATTTTTGTATTTGTTTGAAGTCTAACCCTAGGCTTAAAATGTCGAAATGAACTAATGTGAAATAGATTAACAATAAAACATCAAGAGCAATAAGACTAATAAATAGAGCCTCAATTCCAAATTTGAAAATGAAAGTCATTAATAATAGTAATCCAAACGAGCAGATAGTCTTTATCGTGTTTATGAAATTGTATGCAAATGCTTTCCCTTTTATTCGGTAAATAATTAAAATCATTGCATTTCCTTGTGCAAAAACAATCTGTATTGCTGCAAACAAAAAAAGATTTTGGAGTATTGGATTCTTTGTGAAAAAAATCATTGCAAAAGTTGTTATAAATACAATTGCAGACGCGAAAATATATAGAAAAACAATATTCGTTAAAAAGGTTTTGATCTTATAACTCTGCGTATAATGTAAATAATATCGCCAAATATTATTCGAAAGCCATGAATATAAACCAATCGAAATATAATTAAATGTTATAAATGCCATACTATAATAACCATAATCAATAGGTGTAAAATGGCGAGTAAAAATTGGGCTTTTTATAAAGCCAATAATTGCAGGAATTATTGCTCCAACAAAATACCAGCTAAAGTCTTTTACTGTTTTATTTTCTTGTTGAAAATTCAAATTAATATAGCTTATTGTTTATTATAAGGAATTGTATATTGATGTAAGTTTTGTATCCATTTCCTTCCAATTATATTTTTGTTTTACAGCCGTAATTCCATTTTTATTGAAGGTATTGAATACGTTCTTGTCTTCTAGTATTTTAAGAATAGAAATGCCAATTTCAGCAATGTCTGTTGGGTCTACTGTTATTCCAACATTATTTTCTTTTATGTAATTGTTAATATGTCCGAAATTACTCCCAACTATAGGGATTCCAAATGCCATATACTCGAAAATCTTGATTTGTAATATAATATTATGTGTTGGTATATTTTGAAAAACACCTAAACCAATTTTACATCTAAGATAATAATTACTTATTTCTATATAAGAAACTGCATTTACTATGAAAATGTTTTGAGTTAATTTTTTTTCCGAAATCCTTTTATAAATTTTTTTTCTCAACGATTCTTCGTGAATAAATCCAATAAAAACAGCTTTCGTTTTTGGTCGTCGTTTTACGACATATTCAACGGCATCGATCATTTCAAATACACCTCTATGTACCGAAATTAATCCAGTATAAAGTATGTCAATATCTCTTTGTTCAAAAGAAGGATTTTGAAAATCTGAATTAAGGTTTGTATAATTATAAAGTATCTCTGTTCTTTTTGCACCTAATAATGTATAGCGTTTATGCATATTTTCTTCAGTAGTAATAATGCAATCTATATTTTGAATTTGTTTCTTCTCAAGCTTAATAATTTGTTTCGATTTTAAAAATCCAAATAATTTATTTATTAACCCTTTCTGATTATAATCAATTGCATTCTGAAAAAATGGATCTCCTGCTTCAAAAATAAAGATTGTTTTTTTATCAATTTTACCTGCACTTGCTATTAGATTTAAAAGTTTAATATCATGAATATGGATAAAATCGGCATGGCAGCTTTTTAAATATTCAAGTGTAGATTTGATAAAAATATCACCTAAAAATAATTTTAATAATTTGTTAAGAAATTTGTTTTTATGATACTGTCTCTTTTTAAAACCTATAATTTTAATTCCTTCTTCAGTTTCATAATGTTTTTCTGTGTCGCTTGCATAAATGTGACTTACATCATATCCCGCTTGTATTAATGAAATCGCCTCTTTCCAATAAATTCTATCATCATGAGAATCATGCATGTCAGAAATCAAGATAACTTTGTTTCTTATTCTAGTATTCTCCGACATTTTAATATTTAAATTCTGCAAAAAACGACATGTTAATTAAAGCTAAGATAAGGATAAATAATTGACCAATAGCATGTGTTTCGTTTTCATTTTATCGTTAGGATTGTATTAAATTTAATATCTCAAATTCTTTCAAATTCCTAAATGTTTTTTTTGTTCAATTTGTAGTTTCGGAATTACGTAAAGTATAATAGTAATTCTCTTAACAAAATCGTCCAATCGTCTTTGCTAAGAGGATTGGACGAGTGTTTTTGGACTATATTTTAAATTGTTTTGGTATAATTTTTCATGCCCATCGACTATTAAAAACCTGAATGAAGACAGAATTTTTCCAGTGATCAGTATAACCGTTTGAAAAAAAATAGAAGCGTTAAATGCAACAACTCCCGATATCATATTTGCTTTGCAAAAAAAAATCTTCTTTACAACAAAAAGAAGTCTTGGAATAGTTAGGCTTTTAGACGAAAAAAAAGTAGAATTTTAGTGTTGATAATTACTTAAAATCCATTAAAGTTCAATGTTATGGCTATTCTAATATAACTTTTGATGTAGAAATATTAATTGAATTTTTATCAGATATTTTAATGAAATATATTCCTTTACTAGCAATCGAACTTAATTCAATTGATGTTATTTGAGATGATATTTCTTTATTGTAGATAGTTTGATTTAAAGCATTTTGTATTGAAATTGTATAGCCGTTTTTATCCCGAACTAACTTATTTAAATCTATTTCGATGCTACTTTTTGTTGGATTTGGATACACTGTAACTATTCGATTGTCAGTTATAATTGGTTCTGTTGTAACTATTTCATTATAAAGGCTTGAGATTTCATTGGAAGTTAATACTCTATCATAAAATCGAATATCATCTATTGCACCTTTATAAAATGCTCCAAATGCTGAATTTGCATACCGTGTGCCAATTACAGCATATTTAGGCGTAGCAATGTTTCCAAAATGTCCATTGTTTGTTCCGTATGTGCATGAAATGCTTACCATTATATTGTCCAAATAAATTTTTGATGAAATATTATCACAAAGTATTACAATATGATGCCAATTGTTATCTAATAACGTATCTTTTTGTGTAGAAGTAAAACCTGCTATATATTTGTCCACAGAACAACCATGTGCTGTTAAAATGATTTCATCAGTTAAACTACTAGTTGCGTTACCGATGTAGACCGTTGTTAATTCTACACCAGTTGCATTTGAAATTGAAAATATTGATTGTGCAACATCTGTATTTGATTTAATCCAAAATGAAAGTGATGAAACTTCTGTTTTGTTGAAATTTGCAGCGTTATTGCTTAAATCTATATAATTGTCAGTTCCATTTAGGCTATAGGCATTATTTGGTATGCCAAAGCGATCGGTTGTTAACGTTGCACCAAATACAATACCGTCGTTTGCATTTCCCGACTCATCGTTAGCATTAGCATTAAATGGGTAAAATCCTACTAATCCATTCGTAGGAATTTGAGAAATAGAATGAAGTGATAATACCAATAATGAAAGTAATAAGCTCTTTTTCATAAAAATATTGATAGATTTTAATTATACCTACTCTAAAAGCTTTTCGGTTGCCGCATAAATTTGGATCGAGGATTGTTCTCAGTACAAATATATAAAAATTGAGTGAAAATAGACTTTATTCCTTTGTTTCTGAAAAGCAAAAGTTGAAAATAGTAATTTGTACGTAATTTTCGATAAACAAATACGCTGATAATATTCTAGAAATGAGTAAAAACCATTCAAAGAATTTTGTAATTTCGAAGTCTATATCTACTATGTTTTATTCTTTATAAATTAGGGCTTTGTTTGTTTTGATTGTCTTAGTTTAATATTCGATATACGATGTTTTTCATGGTTAAAAAGAATTTTGGTTTTTGTCTATTTTTTCTTACTTTTTGTATAGCAAATCTTTCGGCTCAAACATTCAACACTGGCGACTATAAAAAAGCAGAATGGATGACAGCTCGTTTCTATGGAGCTCAACGTGCGAGTATGAAAGGCTCTGCTTCGTCAAATTGGATGCTATTAAATCATGGAACGGGAATCGATTTCGATAACGATAATGATGCAGATTACGATTTAACTGGTGGATGGTACGATTGTGGCGATCATCCAATGTATGGGCAAACACAATTTTATTCAGCTTATGTTTTATTAAAAGGATACGATCTTTGGCCAGCTGGCTATGGCGATTATTATTCGCAAAATTATGCAGGTTATAATGCAGCACAAAATTTCAATTGGGAAGGCTCAGGTCACGATCCCGATGGTATTCCTGATATTTTAAATGAGGTAAAATATGCAACCGATTTCTTTATAAAATGTACCCGAAGTGGAACGCAATTTTATTCCCAAAAAGGCCAAGGAACGTACGATCATAAACATTGGTTAACTGCAGTTGCAATGGCAAAAAACAGTACAACCGAAGGTGGTCAACCTCGATTAATGTACAGTAATGTTAACGATGCATCAATGTCGTCGTTTTGTGGAGCAACGCTGGCTTTAATGTCGAGAATTTATAAGAAGTACGATAGTGTTTATGCTGCAACTTGTCTTGCACATGCATTGTATGCGTATACATATTCAAAAGCGCATCAAGCTACTGCAGGTAGCCCTGAAAGTAGTAATTTTTATCAAGCAAATTCTAACTGGAAAGATGATTTTGCAAGCTTATGTACCGAATTGTATTATGCAACTGGTATCGCAAGTTATAAGACCGAAGCATTATCTATGGAATCTGGAATTGGAAATCATAATTATTGCTTTCAATATCACGATAATGAAGATATCGCTGCATATAATCTTGCTACACTTGGAAGTACAGGTATGGCATCATTACTAAATACTTTTGCAACCATGTATAAAAATACTGTCGATGCAAATGGTATTTATACTGGAGGCGATAATACCTGGGGAACGCTTCGATACAATGGTAATTCAGCATTCATTGTTGCTGCCAATAGTGTTTTCAAAAATGCTACAGGAGTCGATCCTTTTATCTATAAACAAATCGATTTTATTTTAGGCAATAATTCACTTGGAGCTAACAGTTCAAAAATTTCTTTTGTTGTAGGTTTTGGTGCAAATTCGGCTAAACATCCGCATCAACGAGGTGTATATTTGAACGATGATGATGTTCCTACAAATTCGGTTAACTGTACTGGTTGTACAGGTGCTGTAATTGAAATACCCGAACGAAATGCACAATATGGATGCTTGGTTGGAGGTATTCGAACTGGAACTTTTAATGATGTGCGTGATAATTATCAAAGTAACGAAGGTGGAATCGATTATAGTGCAGGTCTAGTCGGTGCATTGGCATATGTATTATCTCAACAATCGAAAATTACACCAACAGCTATGTCATTATCGCCTAAACCATTGGCTGTGTCGTTAAGTAAAACAACAATACTAACAATCAATGTAACGCCTTCTGGAGCTCAAAACGATGTTACTTTAACAGTGAGAAATCCATTAATTGTATCTGTAACCTCAGCAGGTATTGTTACTGGATTGACAGTTGGTTCAACATATATCGTAGCAAAATTAAATAATGGGAATTTTGTAGATTCTGTTTTATGTAATGTTACAAAAATAAATGTAACTGGTATATCTATTACACCAACGTCATTAGCATTATTAGTTGGCAATAAAAGTCAACTTACTGCTACAATTGTACCAACAAATGCATCGAATCAAACGGTAAGTTGGGTAAGTTCTGATACAACTATTGCAACAATATCAAGTTCTGGAATGGTGCGAGCAGTTGCAATTGGTACAGTTACAATATCTACAATTACAGCCGAAAGTTTATTTAAAGCAACTTGTGTGGTAACTGTTTCTATTAATCCAAAATTATTTGTAGTAAATAAAACACTATCATCTCCTACCATTGATGGTATAATAGATGAAACATACTGGAATTTAGATAAACCAATAGCAAAAGTAACGAGTGGAACAAAAAACAACACAGAAACAATGGGAATTCTATGGGACGATTCCTATATTTATATTGCTGTAAATGTTTTAGATGCTACATTAACAACTTCTAATGGAAATAATTACGATAACGATGCTGTAGAAATCTATTGCGATATGAATAAAAGTGGAGGATCTTACGATTCCTATGATCGTCAATGGGTTTATGTCGTAAATAAAACTTCTATATGGGAGAAGGGTGGAAGAAATACTGGAATTAAATATGCTTCGAAGACCACAACTGGCGGATATTCTATGGAATTCGCTATTCCTTGGTCAAATTTTGGAATAAAACCTGATTTGAATATTCTATATGGTTTAGATGTAGGAGTAGACGATTGCGATGGGGGAACTTCTCGAAGCAATCAAGTTGTATGGCAAGGAGATGCTAATGATTATAATTCGTTAACAAATGTTGCATCATTACAACTTTCGAATCAAACAGTTGGAGGTGTTACCCAAATAATTTCGCTTACAAGTGGTTGGAATTTGATATCGTTTAATGTTGTACCAACAGATAGTTCAATCGAAACTGTATTTAATGATGTAAAATCAAATCTTGTAGAAATTAAAAATGCAGATTCATTTTATAGTACTTCACATATTTCGTCAATTTTCAATAGTCTTAAATATATTGAACAAGGCAAAGCATATCTAGTAAAGATGTTGTCGTCTGAAACGTTAACTATCGATGGTGCAAATTGTAAAATAACGACATCAACAATTCTTTCTCAATCTAAGACAGGTTGGAATATGGTTGGATGTCCAAATCAAACCGAAACTGCAATTTCTACCGCATTTGATATTACAAAATTTGTAACTATCAAGAATTTTCAAGGTTTTTATATTCCTGGAGGTACTTCAAATTCGTTGATATCAATTAAACCTTGCGAAGGTTATTTCTTGAAATTAAAATAAGAGATATAGTTGTAAATTGTTATAATTCTGCGACTTTCTAAATGTTACAGATGTAGTGTAATTTTGTTGCAATTTTATGTTGATATCGTTTCAACGGTATTAAATGAATAAAAAACAATACATTAGTCACTTAATATTGTTGTAATTTTCAAGTTATTATAACGGTGACTTTATTTTATAATAAAGTGTTTTGGGTTTTTGTGAGGTTGAATCCTTAGTTTATTCTGTATTTATATGAAAATTTTAAATTAAGTCGAATGAAAAGGTGTAAAAATTATCTTTTATTGTTGAGTTTTATTATTGGTTCTGAAATGGCTTTTTCTCAGTCATTTACTACTGCCGATTACAAAAAAGCTTGTTGGATGACTTGTCGTGCATATGGCGGACAACGTTCTAGTTTAAGTTCTGGAGGTCCATATAACTGGTTAGTAATGAACAATGGAACAGGTAAAGATTTTACAGCTGATGCTGATGCTGGATATGATGTATCGGGTGGATGGTTTGATTGTGGTGACCATGTGAAATTTGGTCAAACACAATTTTATTCTGCTTATATGTTACTTAAGGGCTACGATCTATGGCCTGCTGGGTACGGCGATTATTATTCGGCAAATTATGCTGGATATAAAGCTAAACAAGATTTTACTTGGGAGGGAACTGCTCACGATCCTGATGGAATTCCCGATATTCTTAATGAAGTTAAATATGCAACCGATTTTTTTATTAAATGTATAAGAAACAGCACAACTTTTTATTATCAAATAGGTGAAGGTAATGCCGATCATAAACATTGGGTTACATCTGTGAAAATGGCAACATTAGGTGCTGGAGAAGGTGGTTCGCCTCGTCCAACATATAAAAATCCAGCCGATGCTTCTATGCCGTCGTTTTGTGGTGCAACTTTAGCTTTAATGTCGCGAAAATATAGAACAATAAATGCAGCATATGCCGATAGTTGTTTGAATTCAGCAGTTATGGCATATACTTATGCAAAAGCACATCCAGGATCTGTAGGTTGTGCTGGAGGTACATTTTATGGTGCAAATTCAAAATGGCAAGACGATTTTGCTTGTTTATGTACAGAACTTTATTATGCAACAAACGATGTTAAATATAAAACAGAAGCACTAACGTACGAAGGCAATCTAACTAATCATAATTACTGTTTTGGATATAACGATGATGATGATATAGCAGCATATAACCTTGCAACATTAGGCAGTGCAAAATCGGCAACACTATTAAATACTTTTGCAACTAACTATAAAGCAGCAGTAACAAACGGAATTTATAATGGTGGAAATACAACATGGGGGCCTTTACGTTACAATGCAAATTCAGCATTTATAGTAGCAGCTAACGATTTATATAAAGGTGTTACGACTATCGATCCGTTTATTTATAAACAAATAGATTTCATCATGGGAAATAATACCTGTGGTTCAGGAAGTTCAAAATTATCATTTATCGTTGGTTTTGGTTCGAATGCTGCAAAATATCCTCATCATAGAAATGTATATTTAAACGATAACGATGTTGCAAATACTGTAGTTATTGATATTCCTTCAAGAAATAAACAGTTTGGTTATTTGGTTGGAGGAGTTAGAAGTGGCACGTTTACTGATAAAAGAGATAATTATCAAACAACTGAGGGAGGTATTGATTATAGTGCTTGTTTAGTGGGTGCATTAGCATATATTTTATCGAAAACCGCAACTGTAGCTCCAACAGGGGTAACTATTTCGCCTAAACCGTTAGCTGTTTCATTAAGTGGAACAAATACTGTTTCATCAACAATATTGCCAGCAGGTGCAACTTCAGTATTAACTTGGACAAGTTCAAATACTGCCATTGCTTCTGTCGATGCAAATGGTTTAGTTACTGGTGTTGCAGTTGGGACAGCTTATATTATTGTAAAAACAACAACTGGAAATTTTAAAGATTCAACACTTTGTACTGTTAGTAAAATAAATGTAACTGGCGTAACTGTTACTCCAACAACCTTATTATTAACTGTTGGAAATACTGGTCAATTAAATGCATTAACAGTTCCATCGAATGCTTCGAACCAAGGTATGACTTGGACTAGTTCCGATGCTGCTATTGCAACCGTTTCGACTACGGGTCTGGTTACTGCAGTTGCAGTTGGTTCCGTAACAATAACAGTAACAACTATAGAAGGTTCGTTCAAAGCAACTTGCCCTGTAACGGTTGCTGTTAATACATCTACCGTTATTGCAAATCAAGTTGCAACGCCTCCAACTATCGATGGAAATATTACTGAAACAGATTGGAACTTAAGCAAAACGATTTCGAAAGTTGCAAGTGGAACCATGAATAATACTGCAACATTTGGAGTTTTATGGGATGCAAATAACTTATATATCGCCGTTAAAGTATTGGATGCAACTATAACAACATCGAATACTAATGTTTATGATAATGATGCAATTGAAATTTATTTCGATATGAATAATAATAATGGTGGTTTCGATGCATCAGATCGACAATGGGTTAAAGTTATGAATAGTACTAATATTTGGGAGAAAATTGGTACAGGTACTGGTGCAATTACTACAACTTCGAAAGTCGTTTCTGCAACAAAGGCAATTACTGGTGGTTATACTATGGAATTTGCAATTCCTTGGTCAAATAGTTTTGGCTTAACACCAAGTACTGCAACTATTTATGGTTTTGATATTGCAATAGACGATTGCGATGGCGCAACTACAAGAAGTAATCAAGTAATGTGGATGGGCGATGCTAACGACTATAGTACGCTTACAAATGTAGGCGATTTAAAATTAGCTGCAGGTGCAACTACTGTTACTCAATCAATTTCTTTAGCTACTGGTTGGAACCTCGTTTCATTTAATGTTGTTCCCACCGATAGTTCTATTGCTACTGTATTTAGCGGAGTAATTGCAAATGTTAAAGAAATTAAAACAGTCGATGCATTTTTTAGCTCTACAAATGCGTCAACAGCATTAAATAGTTTAAAATCGATTGAACAAGGTAAAGGTTATTTAGTAAATATGAAAGCATCGGCAAATCTTACACTTACAGGCGTTCCTACTAAATTTACCGCTACTAAATTATTAGGAAATATGAAATCAGGATGGAATCTTGTAGGATGTATATTTCAAACTTCTACAGCAATTGCAACAGCTTTCGATATTACAAAAATTAGTACCGTTAAAAACTTTACAGGATTTTATGTGTCTGGTGGTACAACTAATTCTTTGACTAACATTGTTCCCAATAATGGCTATTTTGTAAAGAAAAATTAACAAAAAAGATTTTCGACAACGAGCCTGCTACAATTCATTTTGTAAGCAGGCTTTTTTTGTGAAAATAAAAGAAATATCACTACGGTATACTTATTCCTTTTGTGTCTATTAAAAAATGAATTTGCAATGCAACTTTTATTTCATAAAACAGTCTTCTAATTGTTAAACCAAATAAACCTTATCATGAAAATTAAATCAATTTTATTTGCAGTTTTTACCCTCTTTACAATCTGCAATACTTATGCTTATACAAGTTTAAGCATTAACGATCCTCGAAATGGTGGATTATGGGCAAAAGGAGTTATTAAAAATGCTACAGTAAAAATTACACCACAAGGCGATTATTTTTATTACGATTTAGAATTAGAACTTTCCATGGGAACAGTAACTTCAACATCGCAACAGTATGATTCTTTAGAGATTGCTTGCAATTTCGATTTACCAACTGGTTCATTTATTAAAAGCACATCGTTATTTATTGACACAGCATGGATTGATGGTGTTTTAATGCCAAGAAAAGAAGCAAATGCAATATACGAAGGCGTTGTTCAACGTCGTCGCGATCCATTAATTATGTATAAAAATAGTGGCGATAATTATCTTTTCAAGATATTCCCTTTAAATCTGACTGGCAGTCGAAAAATGAGAATGACCTATGCCATAGCAGCTAAAAGTCTAAATGGGAACAAATCGGCTGGTTTACCAATGGATTTCATAAATGCATCGGAAACTCCAGTTGCGTTAAAAGTACTTATTAAGAAAAGTGCCGATTTTCCCGATCCAGCTTTTGCAGGTGGAAGTGTAAGTTTTGCTCAATCAACTTCGAATCCCGATTATTTAGAAGCAATAGTTCCTGCATCTTCAATAATACCAGCACTTACGAGTTCTCTTAAGACAGATTCTGTTCGTTTTATGTCGAGTACCAATAGCGAAGCTATTACCTATCAATTATCTTTCAATCCTACAAAAATATTTAATCTTAAAGATCCAAAGAAATACTTGTTCATCATAGATAACGACCCAAAATCGGTTAACGATACAAGTTATTCATATCAATATTATACAACAAATACATCGGGAGCTGCAGTATCAGGATATAATAAAGTAGTAAACAGCATAAATACCATTAAAGCATTTAATAACGATTTACTCTACACTGAATTAGCGCGTCTTTTAGCATCTACAAATCCTGGCGATTTATTTAATGTTATATTGAAAAACGACAATATATATGTTGCTTCGTCGAATTGGATGGAATTAAATCCTTCGAATATTCAAAGTACAATTGCTAATTTAAAAGCAAACGATGATAGCTATACAAGCGATATTAAAGCATTGTTATTATCTGTTACAGGAAAGGTAAATGAAACAGCTGTTATTCCAATTTTAATTACCAATAGTAAAGAATGGAATTATAATAATTATTCCGTTGCTAATGCAAAAGTGTTAGATGTAACGTCAACTTTAACATTCAATAAAGCCGTAAATGTATGGGATATTACTTCGGTTAACGATCAAAATGTCTATACTTATTATTATAATTATTTTGTATCGTATTTAGGCAATAAATTAAGTAAACAAAACTATTATTATAGTTCAAGAATTTATTATCGTTCTTATTTTCTCGACAACTTTGTGTCTTTAAAAACAGCAAGTTTATCGAAAATGATGTTATTAAATGTAACTTCATACTCCGATAGCGGAATTGTTTACGATAAATCTATTTCGAATCCATTAAATCAAACACCTGGAAACGATTATACCGAATTAGGAAAAATTACCAAAGGAACTAAATTCTTTGCTGATGTTAGTTTCCGTTTTAAAGGACAACAATACTTTAAGAAATTAGAGTTTTCGATCGATGGTTCACAAAATAAGATTTTAGAAGATGCATGGGCCGTTAAAATTGTTGATGAATTAGATAAAACATATTCGCCAGAAGCTATTGCCGTAGCCGATACTTTAAGCTCGAAGTATGGTGTACTAACACAAAATACAGCTTTCTTATCGCTCGAACCAGGATTGATTGTTAAACCTTGTACTACCTGCAACGATTGGAATGGTATTCCTGTATGGAACTTCCCAATTATGATTACCACTTTAGATACAAAACTTTCGGTTTCTTCGCCTTCTGTTATGACAACCAATGTTGTTAGTGCAACGACAGCGGGACCAACAACGACAGCGGGACCAACAACGACTACTACAACCACTCCAACGTCCACAACTACTGGTTCGGGAATCGATTATTTCGAAGTGGGATATCAAGCTGGAATATCGGAAGGCGAAACCAATTGTTCTAGTTCTGTCGATAATGCTTACAGTACCGGATATCAAGCTGGATATAACATTGCGAAATCGAATACTATTTCAAATGGAATTCCAGTTACAGCAAATAATGGCATTTCAATCTATCCAAATCCATTCGAAACAGATTTAACAATAGAAGTTACAACAAACACAAGTGCAAAAATCGAAATATACGATGCATTGGGTAAATTGGTTGAAACGTTAACGCTAACAAAAACAACGACTTTAAATAGTACTAATTCGGTTATTTCATCACTTCCAAGTGGCATTTATATGGTTAAATCAACAATCGATGGTGTAACAAAAACTGTTTCGATTGTAAAACAGTAACATTTAATTAATAAACTTTTTAGGGAAAGCTCGGCTGTAAGGTCGAGCTTTTTTTATGGTATAATTTCTAGGCTAATTTAACCAACGAACGTAAAGTCCCCTTGGCGAACCAACTTGCTTCTCAACAAAGTTAACGGGAGGGGGAGATTGAATGTAAAATGAATTTGCAATGTGTAAAACTTGCATAACATGTATAGTTGATTATACAATAAACGGTAGTCACTTCGACTCCGCTCAGTGACCACTTTGGGGATGCTGAGCGGAGTCGAAGCATCGAAACAACTAGGATATCAATTAAATGCCAAATAATAAACAGATGAAATTATAAAATTATTCATTTCCATTACGGACTCACCCCATTTTTTCGTGTTTTATAATCAAATAGGAATGTTCCAGTTCAATAAAGTGAAAAATTTAAATACATTTGATTATGAAAAAGATACTTATAATACTTGGTTGTTGTTGGACTTTACTCCTGCAAGCAAATGTCTCGAAGACTGTAAATATAACCACAGCAGGCAAATTGTATGCTGCCTTAACTCCAACTGAAAAGAATACAGTAACCAATTTAACAATAACAGGTACTATCGATCAACGCGATTTTGTTACAATGCGCGATAGTATGCCCGTTTTATCAATTTTAGATATCAGTACTGTTTCGATTGTAGAATATACCAATTATGGACCTAATTTATTTTATCCTCCGAATGAATTGCCAGAATATGCTTTTTTTAATACTAAAAAACAAATAGGTAAACAAAGTTTAACATCAATTCTTCTTCCAACGACTTTAATAGCAATTAATACTAGTGCTTTTCAATATTGTAAAGGTTTAACAACAATAGAAATACCGTCTTCGGTTACTAAAATTATGAACGATGCTTTTTTGGAATGTGAAAGTTTAACTAATGTACAGTTACCTAAAACAGTGCAAAATGTTGGATCATCTGCATTTAAAGACTGTATAGAATTAACGTCTTTTGAAATACCCGATTCATTAAATCAAATTACTAATTTAATGTTAGAAAATTGCAAAAAACTAACATCAATTACAATTCCAGCCAAAACCCAATATATTGAATTTGATGCTTTTTTGAATTGTTCTAGTTTGCAAGCTATTTATGTCGAAAGTTCAAGTCCATTATTATTTTATCCTAATTCATTTGGTGTTATAGGCTCAAGCATAAATTTTTTTGAAGGAGTAAATAAAAATAGTTGCATATTATATGTTCCAACGGGTTCGAAAGCGGTGTATCAAAAATCAATACAATGGAATAGTTTTAAAAATATTATAGAAATAGGTGCTTCAAGTTATAAAAAGATATTATGTTCTGCTGGTGGATTAGAATCGTTATTAAGTTCTATCGAAAAAAGCAACATCGAAACTTTAGCAATTACAGGTTCTATTGATGCTCGCGATTTTGTTGTACTAAGAGATAGTATGCCGCAATTAAAAGTGTTGGATTTGAGTTTTGCAAATATTGTAGCATATAATGGAGGTAATGGAACTGCTGTAACATCAGTATCAAATTATCTGGCAAATGAAGTACCCCAAAGTGCGTTTTATAATCAAGTTACCTTTAAAGGTAAAGCTAGCCTATTAAATTGTATTCTTCCAAAATCAACTGAAACGATTGGAAATAATGCTTTTGAAAATTGTTCTAATTTGCAATCGTTTATAATTCCACCATCAGTTACAATGGTTGGTAGTTCTGCCTTTTTAAATTGTAGTAATCTTAAAAATATTTCGATTCCAGCTTCGGTAAAACATTTACGTGAAGCAAGTTTTAGTAATTGCAGAAGCTTACTTTCTATTGCAATTCCAGAAAACGATTCCGTTATTGATGCACAAACGTTTTCGGGCGATTCGAGCTTATTGTCTATAACAATTCCGAAGGCAATTAAGAATATTCATTCTAATGCATTTATGGATTGTAACGGTTTACAAAATGTATATGTAAATAGTACGAACCCAATAGTATTAAGTGCTGTTGCAGGTACAAATACAAGCGATATATTTAAAAATATTTCGTTTTCAACCTGTACTCTTTATGTTCCTAAGGGTTCAAAAGCTACGTACCAAACAGCAAGTCAATGGAATCAATTTACCACTATTGTTGAAATGAAACCATCTATAGTTTGTTCGCCAGGTAAATTATCTTCAATTTTAAATGCAACTCAAAAGGATACAATTACACAACTTACATTATCGGGCCTTGCCGATGCACGCGATTTTATTACCATGAGCGAAAGTATGTCTCTTTTATCTTCTTTGGATATAAGTAAGCTAAAAATAATGGCATTTGATTATAGTCCTGCAGATGGAATACCAGGATTGGTGAATATAAATAATAACACTTTTTTGACAAGTATATTATCATTACAATCAGTATTATTACCAGACTCTATAAAATCAATTGGACAAGATGCCTTTGAAGGTACTGAAATAGATAGTATTACTATTCCAAATAGTGTTAAAAGTATAAGGTGGAATGCTTTTACTAATTGTAAAAAATTAAAATATGTAAAACTACCCGATTCTTTATCAAATATAATGGACAATTTGTTTTATAAATGTCCTAAATTACAATCAATTACTATTCCTGCAACTGTTAATGAAATAGGTTATCAGGCTTTTATAGGAGATTCAGCTCTTACAAGTATTGAAATACCTGCTAACGTTACTCGAATTGGTTATAGTGCTTTTATGGAATGTGCTGGTTTACAAAGTATCTATGCATTAAATCCAGTACCTGTTGCTTTTTCAAAAATAGATAGAGTTTTTGATGGTATAAATAAAAACAACTGTGTTTTATATGTGCCAATAGGTTCAAAAGTAGCATACCAAAACGCCCTTTTATGGAAAGATTTTACCAATATTGTTGAAATAAAAGATGTATTAATAAATCGATCGATTATTACAATGTTTCAAAACCAAAAACTTTCTGTTAAAAATTGTGTAAAAACATCAAGCAACCAGGCTATTGGTTATACATTGAAAGATGCAAGCATTGCAAGTATAAGTTCAACTGGTGTAATAACTAGTTTAAAAACAGGGAATACAATTCTATATATTATAAATCCAGTCGATAATACTGTTTATGATAGTACCATTGTATTTGTATTACCAGAAGTAAATATTAACGGTGCTGTTGTTTTACGCAGTCTTACACAAATAGAAGTAACGGTAGATAGCAATTTTCCACTCTACGATAGAATAGAAAACGATTTTACCCTTACCGTTCCTGGTTCTTGGGATAGTTATAAAGTTACTTCAGTATTGAAAAGTGGAACAAATCCTAATCAGCTACTTTTACAATTAGATAAAAAACTACCAAAGAATACAACCGTAATTCTTAAATATGCAAATACTAATGCAGAAACAGGAGTAACGACATTAAAATCGGTGTTTACGCTTCTAACTACTGGAATCGACGATGTAGAAATCGAAACGAACTTGTATCCAAATCCTGCACAAACGAACATTAATATTGTAGCTGCAAATTTGAAAAGCGTTCGAATCTATAATATGCAAGGCTTGCAAGTAGCAACTACAAATGCCGAAGGAAATGGGGTACAATTATCAATCGAAACATTACCTGCTGGTGTTTATGTTGCAGAAATTATTACAAATAACGAAACAATCAGAAAAACTTTTGTGAAACAATAAATAGGGAGTGTAGGGGCAGGCCTTGTGTCTGCTCCTTTTTTTAAAACATCAAAATATAATTATATTTGAATCTATAATTACAAAACGTGCACAAAGCCGATACACAAATACGAGAAGCCCTCAAATGCAATGTCTCAAAAGGATTTGAGTTGATATACGAACATTATTTCGACGATTTATGTTTGTATGCAAATCGCTTTTACGATAACCTAGACGATGCGCAAGATCTTGTTCAAAAAACAATGATTCATCTTTGGGGACAATACGAAAAGCTTATAACAATCGAGCATCTTAAAAGCTACCTTTTCCGCTGTGTGCATTATGCCGGTTTAAATAGCCTACGCGACGATAAAATGAAAGCCCTTACCGAATCGGAAGAATACTTACACGATCTGCAATGGGAATTTAGCGACGAACTAATTAGTAACGAAATGTGTCAACAAATAGAACGAGCAATTGCCGAATTACCAAATCAATGTCGAAAGGTTTTAGAAATGAATCGTCTGCAAGGATTAAGTTATAAGGAAATAGCCGAAATATTACAAATCTCGCATCGCACTGTCGATACACATTTAACAAATGCAACGCGAGCATTGCGCATAAAACTAAAGTCATTAATTGCTGTTACTGCTTACAGCTTGTTGTTGTTTTTAATAATGAAAAAATAAGAAAATGAATACAATAGAAGAAACATCACACGAAATAAACGAAGCATATCTTTGGCGATTTTTTGCAGGACAAGCAACCACCGAAGAAAAAGATATTTTAGCTCAATGGGTTAAAAAAGACGATTTACATAAAACCGAATTCCAACGTGTTCGCGAATTATTTTATAACACAAAATATGCTCCGTTAAGACCAAAGCTTAATAAGAAAAAAGCTTTCGAAAGTTTGCAAAAAGCTGCCACGAAAAAATCGTTTTCGTCAATTCTTTTGCGTCCCATGTTGGCCGTTGCTGCTTCTGTAACCATTATTTTTGGAATTGGAATGTATTTCTATTTACAACAGAGCGTTTCGAAAAGTAATTCATCTATTGCATATCATTATTCGAAAGATAATGCAAGTTACATTTTGCCCGATAAAAGCGTTGTGCAACTAAATAAGCGAAGTAAAATAAGATATCAAACTGGCATTAGCGATAAACGTGCTGTAACATTAACTGGCGAGGCATATTTCGATATTAAACACAATGCTGCTAGACCATTCGAAATTACTGCAGGAGCATTGAAAGTTCGAGTACTTGGAACAGCATTTAATGTTAATGCTCGTAATGTCGACTCTATTGTGGTTAGCGTAACTCGTGGTCGTGTTAAGTTAATTTCGCTCAACGATACATCGAATTCTGTAATTTTGACAATTGGACAATCGGCTTGTTTTGTTCGTAATTCTTTTTGCGCCGTTCAATCGTTTCCGCAAAATGTGTTAGCATGGAAAGACAAATCGCTGCAATTTAAAGCGACACCATTAATCGATGTAATTAAGAATTTATCTGTATATTTCGACACAGCAATTGTGATCGATTCGAAAGAGCAAAACGAACCATTAACAGTAAAACTAAAAGAGCCGAAATTAGACTCAATTATAGAATTACTCGAAGTTATGTATAACCTTAAACGAACACATCAGAACCAAGTAATTATATTGAAAGACAACGAAAGGAATTAATGTTTCGACGATACTCTAAAGACATAGTAATAAGTATTTTAATTTTGCTTTTTATAGGAGCCGGCTTACCGAAAATGTATGCCGGCTCGGTGTTTTTATCGAAACGCATTAGTGTAAATGTTCAAAAACAAAGCTTGGAAAATATACTTTTCGAAATAGAAAAGAAAGCCGATATACAGTTTATGTATAATCCCAAGATTTTGAATATTACTAGGATTCTTACCGTTCAATTCGACAATATTCCAATTCGCGAAATATTACAGTCGATTATTAATAACAAGGATTTGGTGTTTTACGAAATGGGCAAATTCATTGTCATTACTAGTAAAGCAAAAGCAAAGGATGTTAAAAACGTTGTGGCAGCAGTTTTACCATCGAACGAAGAAACTGTAAAGACCATTAAAACGGTTGTGTTTTACGATACACTGAGAACAACATTTCGCGATACTATTAAACTGTCGATTATAGATACCACCAAAATTTTCGATACTATAAAGGTTATTTCTAATGTTCAAAAAACAACGACAAAACTTCCCATAACCCCTGTTCCAGTTAAGTTACAATATTTCGTCGAAGCCGATTTTGCACCTTTATATACCGATATTTTACCCGATAGTAAATGGAAAGGCGATTTATCGTTTTCGGGACAAATGTCATTTGGTGTTAAGAGAAATAATCTTCATGTCAGCATTGGAATTGGTTCTATGTGGCAACGAGGATATTCTCCAAAATCTATCAAAACAACAACTCGCGATTCTGTTTTAATACGCGATACGGTTCAATTACAAGAGAAATATATTTTAGGCGATTATTATTACATTAAAGCCGGAGACACCATTCGAACAGTCGTTTACGATTCGTCGGTTATCGATATTCCACGACATTGGTATAATAAAACGGAACATACAACTATCGAATATACATCGGTTAGTTATAGCTTTGTTTGGATTACTATTCCAATTAAAGTCGAATATCAATGGGCAATGACAAAGAAAATTGGTTTTGGTTTAGGGCTTTCGGTAATACCAGCTTTTGCCGTAAAAACGAAAGGCGAAATATTTGTCCCAAGTCTTGGAACTGCTGTCCCTATTAGCACTTCGGGTTTAAAAAGCTACTCGGTTTTTACTTCGTTCGAACCTTCGTTTTCGTATGCTTTAACAAAGAAACTGTCGGTACATTGTACTCCAATATTCCAAATGTCGGTTAAATCTATCCTCAACGAAAAGGCTTATTATTTTGGAGGTGGAGCAAGGGTTGGGGTTCGTAAGATATTTTAATAGATTCTTTCGAAAAAACGTATTTGCATTTCTGTTTTACAAATTAATTGATATTTGTTGTTTAGCCCCTAAATCTCCTAAAGTGGACTTAATAAGTTATAAAAAGAATATACTGTTGCATAAAATCTTTTTACCCCAAACCCCTGAAGGGGCTTTAAAGCAAATGATGACGGAAAGTCCCCTCTAGGGGATTTAGGGGTATTTGAAAATACGTCAATGTTTCATTCTTACTTTTTTATACAAAATATATCATCATCCAATTAAAACACATCGTCAACTATCAAAAAGTATAAATCGATGATGTAAAAATGATGGCTCACGATGTAAAAATGTTCATCGACGATGTTATTTTGTTCGTTCGCCATCATTTTTACATGGCTCGCCTTCCTGTAGGTCGGACGACGAACTAAAAGTATAGGCTCGCCATGTAAAAATGATGGCGAGCCTATACTTTGGGTAGGGGGGGGTAGTCAACTACCAGGGGGGGGTACTTCCCTAGTACCCCCCCCTGGTAGATGACCACCCCTAAATGTAACTTTTTTGCATTTATAATTGGTTCTCCAAGACTCTTTTCAAAATTTGCATATTAAAGTCCATATCTTTCTTAAGCATTTTCTTAATTATTGGAATCATAATACTCATTGGGAAAGGCGTTTTAGTAAAGAAAGTCGTGCAAACCTTTGTCTGATTTTCGGAAACGGTTTCTGTTGTAGTAATAGCTGTACTTACACCTTTAAAAGGTTTCTCGAAAGTAATACATACATTGTATTGTTTGCCTTCAATAATGTTTGTAATCTCTTGTTTACCAACTCCAACATTTTTAACTTCGCTTGTCCACGAAGATGTAAAACCCACAGTTCCATCGGTTCCTTGATAGTTTATTTTAATGTTTGGATCTTCCATAACCCATTTACTATATCGCTCTTGGTTGCGAAGTAGTTTTACAAAGTTGAATGCTTTGTCTTTATGTACATTTATAACGATTTCGGAAGATATTGTATATTCCTTTTTCATTAAAGCAGCAACTATAAGCAATAGAGCTAAAATAATTGCAATTGAAAGTAAGATTGTGTGTATCATATTTAGAATATTTATTTTCTAAAATAGACGGTATCTGGGAGGAAAGTTTACAATAGAATCATGGTAAAACAAATTATTATTCGAGTAAGCTTTAATTATGAGGAAATGCTTAAATTACTAAGCCCTGTAAGGGCTGAATTTAAATAGCCATGGGTGTAACCCATGGAATTTGTGACAAGCAACAATAACCCTGAAGGGTTGAACCCTTTTCAGGGTTCAGATATTTGTAGTCTATTTCCCCTCCAGTGAAACTGGAGGTTATTCAAATTCAAGCCCTTCGGGCTTAACTAAACGACTTTACAATAACAATCCACAATTTCACCAATATAAAACCGATGAAAATCCTTGTTAGGATACATTTTTCCTGGAATGCTTTTATCTATAAAATTCTCTGGTTTTAAATCATCAACATATAACTTTCGGCAAACCATTATTATTCTTGCTTGCTCGAAAGCTACTGTTTCGTGTCCTGAAGCAAGGGGAATAAGTCCAGTTTCTTTTATTTTATCGGTATCGCGACCCGATTTCTTCCCACAAATTTGTAAAGCATTTCGGTATTCTTCGGCGAAAAATGTAAGAGTAAAAAACTCGCTTTTTTCTACGAAACCGAATGTGTGACGTTGAGGTCTAATAACACAAGTTGCAGTTGGTTTATTCCACAGAATTCCAAATCCACCCCACGATGCTGTCATTGTATTAAACGATTCCATTGTGCCTGCTGTAATAAGCATCCAATCGTTATCGAGTAATTTGAAAATATTTTCCGAAAGACTTTTAACGTCTTGTTTCTTGAATCCTTTTAACATATACTAAATTATTTCCAGTCTTTTACAGCGTATTTGTAATCTAAACTATAACTTGTGTGAGAAGTGAATATTTCTGTAACCTTTGGCAAAGCAATTATTTTACTTATTGATGCTTTAGCCAATGGATTATCCATAGTAAAGAATTCGTTTGGTTTTGCAATTTTACCCGATTCTAAGCTAATTGCATCACCGGTAAATAAACAAGAATCATTTATAATATAACACATAGAACCAGTAGTATGACCTGGAGTTAGAATTCCTTGAATCTTTGTTTTTCCAATTGTTACTATTTCTTGATCTTCTAATGTTGTGTATTCTTTTGTGTTTATAGAATTTCCCATAAATAGAAATTTCGACTTTTCGCCATTTATCATTGCGACTTCTTTTTGAGCAAGATATACTTTAGCATTTGTAAATAGCGAAATACCCGCTACATGATCTCTATCTGTATGTGTAAGAAATATTGCCGTTACATTTTCGGGATCTATTATAAGTTTCTTTAATCCTTTTTTTACCGATTTAAGATTCATTCCTGCGTCAACAAGTATATACTGGTTACTGTCTTTTATCAAGAAAAAGTTTACAAACGAATCTTTAATGGTATAAATATTCCCAACTATTTTTTCAGTTTTAATTGGTTTCATTCCCTTCATTTGAGATTTCATTTTCATCACAAAACCGAAAATACCAATTGCGATTATCACAATTAGAATACCTACGGCAATCAAAATTCTTTTTACAATCTTATTCATCTTTTTAAGTGTAAATGGTTAATTTATTCGTAACGAAGTGCATCAATAGGGTTTAGTTTCGATGCTTTACGGGCAGGATACCAACCGAAGAATACACCAATACAAGTTGCAAAGGTAAACGATAAAACAATAGAACTTACCGAAACGGTAGCTGGCCAATTCATAACTGATGTAAAGAGTAGGGCGATACCATATCCCAAACATATTCCTATAAATCCACCAATTGCACTTAATAAAATCGACTCAACAAGAAATTGACTCAAAATATCTTTTCCTTTAGCTCCAATAGCCATTCTTAAGCCAATTTCGCGAGTACGTTCGGTTACCGAAACTAACATAATATTCATAATTCCAATGCCACCTACAACAAGCGAAACGGCTGCAATACTCGAAAGTAAAATCATTAAAACTCCTGTAATTGATGAGAAAACTTTCGAAATTTCTTCTTGAGTACGAACATCAAATGGAGCTTCGTCGTCAGGTTGTAGTTTGCGTCGTGAACGTAATACCGTATTTATTTCTTCTGATGCTGCAGAAACTAATTCTTTTGAAACTGCAGAAGTATAAATGTTATTAATGTAATCGATAGATAGTAATCGTTTTTGAATACATGCAAATGGGGCAATAACAACATCATCTTGATCTTGTCCCATCATACTTTGTCCTTTAGCTTCAAGAATACCAACTATTTTAAATGGTACATTATCTATTCTAATTGATTCGCCAACCGGATTAACATATTCGCCAAAAAGATTGGTAACGACTGTTTTACCAACTAAGCAAATTTTCTTAACACCTCTGTAATCTTGCTCCGAAAAGTTTTGACCTAATTCAACATTCTGATTTTTTATTTGCAAGTAGTCTTGATTTACTCCATAAACCGACGAACGACTATTTTTAGAACCTGCTATTAATTGCACCCCTTTTCTCACAACAGGCGATGCTAAAGCAATAGAAGGGCAAGATCGTTTAATGGCTTCAACATCTTGCAAAACGAGCGATTGAGAAACTCCAGCATCTTGCTTAACGCCACCTTGACTCATCGCCGCTGGCATAACAATCAGTACATTTGTTCCTAATGTTTGAATTTGTTTTTGAATGCTATCGTTCGAACCTTGTCCAATTGCAAGCATTGCTATAACCGATGCAACTCCAATTATAACTCCCAACATTGTAAGTAACGACCGGGTTTTGTTTTTCAAAAGTGCCATTATGGCTATTCTGAATATGTTTAAGAAGTTCACTGTTTTTAGTTTTTAGTTTTGAATTTTTAGTTTTGAGTTATAATAAATATAGTTTTGCTTATCAATTTGAGTCTTAACTCAAAACTCAAAATTAGGAACTCAAAACTTATAATTATTTCGTTTTTTCGTCACTTATAATATTACCATCTTTAAAGACAACTTTTCGTTTTGCAAAAGCAGCAATATCTGGTTCGTGTGTAACAAGAACAATGGTAATTCCTTGTTCGTTGAGATCTTGGAAAATGGCCATTACTTCGTTACTTGTTGCGGTATCTAAGTTACCTGTTGGTTCATCGGCTAAAATTACCAATGGATTTCCTACGAGCGATCGAGCAATGGCAACCCGTTGTTGTTGTCCACCCGAAAGTTGGTTCGAAAGATGTTTTATGCGTGATGTTAATCCTAATTTTTCGATTGCATTATTACAACGTTCTACTCGTTCCGATTCTGGAATTGTTTTGTTGTAAAGTAGTGGCAACATCACATTGTCGAGAACAGAAGTTCTTGTTAGTAAATTGAACGATTGAAAAACGAATCCCAGTTTTTGGTTGCGAAATTCTGCAAGCTCATTTCTGTTCATTTTTTTTACTTCAACCGAATCGAGAATATAATCGCCCGAAGTTGGAGTATCAAGGCATCCAAGTATATTCATTAAAGTCGATTTCCCCGAACCACTTGCTCCCATTATGGCAACAAAATCGCCCATTGGAATAGTTAAGTCGATACCTTTTAATGCTTCTACTTTAACCTCACCCGATTCGTAAACTTTTGTGAGGTTTTTTATTTCTATAAGCGTTTTCATTTCTATTTAGAATTTCCTCGCACCCTTAGGTGGAGTGGGCATGAAGGGGCTTTTTTGTGTAGCTCCGGTTGTTACTTTTTCGTGGATTATTCCAATAATAACTTCGTCGCCTTCTTTAAGTTTCGAATCTGTTATTTCTGTTGAAATACCATCAGAAACACCAGCAATTACACGTTTGGTTATAACATATCCATTCTCCTTTTTCCAGACTTTTTTAAATTTCGAATTTGGTTTTTTATTACCTTCTTGTACCGAATCTCTTTGCATTCTTTTCCCTTTAATAGAATCGGGTTGGGCAGCAATAATTTCTGCCATATTTTCGGCAGGAGGTGTAAACGATAAAGCTAAGCTAGGAACCATTAAAACATCTTTTCTTTCATCAACGACAATACTGATGTTTGCAGTCATTCCTGGAAGCAGTTTCAAGCTTTTATTCTCAACCTCTATAATTACAGTATATTTTACAACACTATTAGTAGTCGTTGGTTCAAGTCGAATTTGTTGAACGCTACCAGTAAAAGTATCGGTTGGAAATGCATCAACAGTAAATGTTGTTATTTGGCCTTGTTTTACTCCACCTATATCGGCTTCGTCAACATTTGCTTTTACTTGCATTTTAGTTAAATCGTTAGCAATTCCAAATAATTTTGGTGTATTAAAACTTGCTGCAACGGTTTGTCCAAGATCGATATTTCGCGAAATAATAACACCATCAATTGGTGCTTTTATGGTCGCATAATCGAGATTGATTTTTGCGCGATTATATTGTGCTTTTGCCGAAGTTACATTGGTTCTAGCCGATTCGTAACTTGCTAAATCTTGTTCGTAAACAATCTGCGCAATCATCTTTTCTTCGTAAAGCTTTTTCGTTCTATCGAATACTCGTTTTGCCTGATCCATTTGAATTCTAGCTCGTTCAAGATTTGCCGATGCATCGGTAATTGCAGCTGCTAAATAGGTTGTATCTATCATTGCAATTATTTGTCCTTTCTTAACATTCGAATTAAAATCGACAAACAATTTCGAAATGGTTCCCGAAACTTGTGTTCCAACTTCAACCGTTGTAAGCGCATCGAGCGTTCCCGTTGCTGTTACAGTAACTTTTAAATCACCACGAACAACTTTGGCCGTTTGCCAGTTTATTGCAGTCGTTTTTTTGGGTTTAAATACAAAGAAGAGTGCTATAAAAACTACAACTCCTAACCCAATGTATATTACTTTCTTTGACATTTTATTGCATTTTAACTAAAAACTAAGAACTAAAAACTCAAAACTAATTCAAAGGCTTTCCTTGATAGAAATCTAAAACCTTCGATTTAAAGAAATATTGATATTTTGTTTGTATAAACTGAGTACTTGATGATATAAAATTATTGCGTTCCGTCAATAAATCTAAGGCAGTTATTAGTCCTAGATTGTATTTGTATTCGGCGTTTGCATAGGTTTCTTTTGTTGCTCGAACGAATTCTAATGCCGATTCGTAGTTTTTGGCAGCTACAATATAGTCGGCATAAGCTTGTTCAATGTCTTTACGAAGTTGTAATTCGGTCGACGATTTATCGATCATTGCTGATTGTTTATAAATTTGAGCTTTTTGAACCGATGCTTTTGTTGCCCATTTATTGAATATTGGAACGTTTAACGTAAGGCCAATCGACGACGATAATTGATTTTTTAATTGGTCGGGAACCGAATAATTTGCTTTTGAAGGATCAGAATAATTTGTTCCTACGTTTCCATTGAGCGACAACGTTGGTAAATACGAAGCATTTGCAATTCTAATGTTTATATCGGCCAAATCTGCTTTCATTTTTGCACTTTTAATTTGTGGCTGATTATTGAGTGCTATTGAATAAATATCTTGGCTTTTTACTGTATTCGCTTGTTGAATTGTTGCTGAATCGGGCAATACGGGTTTTTCTATATCAAAATTTTCAGCAACGGGAATTTCCATCATTAACATCAAATTTACTTTGGCAATATATACATCGCTTTCGGCTTTAGTAACCGAATATTTTTGCGAAGCAACTTGTGCATTCATTTGTGTTAAGCTTGTTTGAGCAAGTTTACCGTATTTAACAAGCATTTCGGTATTTTCGTATTGCTTATTTGTTTGGTTTAGAATTTCTTTCGAAAGTTCTATTTGTTCGTATCCATAAAGTATTTGTAAGTAAGCATAAGCAATATTTAAGCTTACATCGTTTTTGTATTTCTCGATATCTAATTTACCAGCTTGGTAATCGAGCGAATGTAATTGTATCTTATTCCCTAATTGATTGCCTCCATATAATAGTATCGAAGAATTTAGTCCCAAATTTCCACTCATTACATTTTCGTATCCATTTGAAATATTAGATTTTACAAAATAATGGTTGTAAGATTCAGAAGCATTAAACGATAAGTTTGGATAACGCTGATATTTTGCTTGTTCTATATCAATTCGTTTTGTTTCGTTTGATGTTGATGATTGCAAAATACTCAAATTGCGATTCATAGCAGTGTCAATACATTGTTTCAAATTCCATTTTGTTTGAGCTTGAATGTTTTGAGAAAAAAACAATGCCGATGTACAGCAAATGAGAAGAATTCTTTTTGTCATTTTTAAATGATTTTTGGGTTTTACTTGTGATTTTAAAATTTCTTATTTCTTTTAGTAAATGAGTCTCAAATACGCAATAAAGATAGTTCTTATTATAAATCACAAATAATTTTTATTCACATTTATATATGACAAATGTATCTCAATATAACGCATAATTATTCACTCAATCGGCGAACAACATGAATGTATAGGTGAATGTAATAATTGTTGTATTTGTTTGTGAAATTTATTCACAAAAGAGAAGGAAAATAGTCGGTTTTTTGTTAATGTCTGGAATACTTCTTTTCCAATCTTTAATTGTTTTTGTTACTATAAACTCATCGCTTCCAGTAATATTCATACCTATACAGAGTTTTGTTTCGGGTAAGCATACCTGCAATATTTCTTCCAAGAATTTTTGATTTCTATAAGGAGCTTCGATAAATATTTGCGTTTGTTTTTTTTGTTTTGATGTTTGTTCCAATTGCTTTAAAGCCTTTTTCCTTTCATCTTTTAATGGCAGATAGCCAACAAACGAAAAGTTCTGTCCGTTCATTCCCGATGCCATTAAAGCTAAAAGAATTGATGATGGTCCAACTAATGGAACTACTTTAATGTTTTTTGTGTGAGCTATTCTTACAATATCGGCTCCCGGATCGGCAATTGCAGGACAACCAGCTTCGGAAAGTATTCCTATATCGTAGCTCTCGAAAATAGGACTAAGCATATGTTCTATCGAATCGATTTGAGTGTGTTCATTTAGTTCAAAAAAGGTCAAATCATCAATTGCTGTTGGTACCTCACATACTTTTATGAAACGACGTGCAGTTTTTATTTCTTCAACAATAAAGTGTTTTAGATTTCTTATTATCCCCAAATTATAATCAGGAATAACTTTGCTAATTCCCGATTCGCTCATTGTTGTTGGCAATAAATATAATGTGCCCAGTGCTTTCATTTTTTACTGCACAATTTATGGATGAGCAATAAAATAATACTCTTTATTCGAATAATATAGTTTGCAAAATTCTTCGTTTGTTAAACTCTGTTTGTTTTTTAACCAATTGTTTAACGTTGAAAGTTTCAATCCCATTTCGTTAACTAAGAAGCCAAAAACATCTTCGGGTTTTGTGTTGTAAAATTCGCTAGCACCTAATCCACATTCAAAAATTATAACTGGCTTATTTCTTAATATAGTTTGTCTTGCACCTTTTAGAACGCCAAATTCGGCACCTTCAACATCAATTTTTATAAGATCTATTTTGATGTCAGTAGGAATAATATTGTCTAGTAAATCGATTTTTACATCTATTATTTCAATATCAGGATTATCAATAGCATATTGTCGTTTTAGTAGTCCACTATATGCCGGAGCATTTTTAACATAGTTAAATGTTGTTTCTCCTTTTGAATCACTTAATGCACAAGAAAATAATTTACATCGATTACCATATTTTTCAACTAAATTATTAAATAAAACAGGAATTGGTTCAAAGCAAAATGCCGTTCCTTTGGGCGAATATTGTAGAAATAAATCTAAAATCTCTCCTTTATGACAACCTATATCAATTGTATTCGATGTTGACTTAAGCGATTTTGCTATTATTAGCTTTGTTAATCGGTCGTATTTTAAATTTTTAGTAATGTCTAAATGTAATAATGTAAGCGTTTTACGTATTAAATCTTTTATGCTCATCTATTTAAATTATATAGAGTTTAAATCAGTTTTGTTGACATCAAAGTTATAGTTTAAATATCAATTATTCAAATTTGAAATTAAACTTAATGCCTTATTTTAATATTTGTTCAATCCCAACATATTTCTTACTTTTGACAAATTGAAATATACTTTATATGTGGGCAATAATTAATGTTTTGGAACTTATTTTAATGGCAGTATGGACCGGGCTGTCTTGTATTATTGTCTTCTTTTTGCCGAATAAGTGGGTATACAAATACATTCAAAATATATGGAGTAGGAGTTTAGTCTTTATGGTTGGAGGTATCATAAAAAGTACTGGCAAGGAAAATATAAAGGAAGGCAAGAATTATATGTTCTTAAGCAATCATGCTTCTTGGGGCGATATAGTTGTAATATTTAATACTATTAAACGTCAAGTTCGATTTATTGCAAAAAAAGAATTAGCCAAATTACCTTTTATAGGAATCATCATGAAAAAAATGGGAATGATTTTCGTTGATCGTGGTAATCCAAAAGCTGCAGCTATTAGCGTAAAAGATACCTTAGAACATATAAAAGGTGGTGTCGATATCATTGCATTTCCAGAAGGAACTCGTTCAATAACTGGCAAATTAGGTCCATTTAAGAAAGGCGTTTTTATGATTGCTATTAAAACTGAGATTGATATAATTCCTGTAGGAATTTGCAAAGTTCAAAAGGTTTGGGCGCTTAATAATTTTAGTTTTCGCCCAGGAGTTATTAAAGTAAATATTGGAGAACCCATTTCAACGAAAGGTTACGACGAAACAAATGTTCAAGAGCTTGTTGAAAAAGTTCGTAATCAAGTTTTGGTTCTAAGCGAAGAAATTTGATTCTCTTTTTAGTTAAATTTATATTCGAAGAATAGTTTAAAATAATTTAACTATTCTTTTTTTATGCCTATATTCGAACTTTAATGAGAGTATTGCGTTTATTACCTTTAAAACAGTATTATGCGAAAATATATTATTGTAATATTATCCTTTCTTACCCTTGTTTTAAAAGCACAAAATTTCAATATTAAGTTTTCTTCGTATTCAACATCACAAGGCTTATCGAACGATAATATCAACGGTTTAATGGTTGATAGTAAAGGCTTTTTGTGGATTGGAACATGGAATGGTTTGAATAAATGGGATGGTAATAAATTTACTGTTTATAAACATGATAATTCAAATCCCAATAGTCTAGTACAAGATCATGTTTTTGGTATATTCGAAGATCGTAAAAGTCGAATTTGGGTCTCGACTGTATATGGATTGTCGTTGTATAAGCCAGAAATTGATGGTTTTGAGAATATTAAATCATTTGAATCGAAGTTTATTGGTGGTGTATTTGAAGATCGCTTTAATCAAATTTGGGTATTAGCTAGAAACGATTTTTATATTTATAATTACGATAAAAAAACAGCACAAAAAATCCAACTTATTACTGACACTATTTCAAATCCACTTTCGAATCAAATATTAAAATATTATAAAGACGCCGATACAGTGTGGCTTGCTATGGCAAATGGCGATCTTCGAAAGTTAAACATTCAAAGTCAAACCTCAGAACTTTGTACATTTAATTACAAATTCAAACATTTTTTTAAAAATACAACTATCAACGTTATTTATAAAGACAGAAAAGGGTTTTTATGGATCGCTTATAATGGGATAGGTATTGTTAAATTAAATACTCAGAAAAAAATAATTAATGAATATAAACATTCGGAGCTTTCTTCGTCTATTGGAAGTAACGATATCTATCAGTTTTATGAAGATAATCAAGGTAAGCTATGGATATCATGTAGTAATGGAAATCTAAACCTTTATATTCCCGAAAAAGAAGCCTTTATCCGATTTGAACCAAATTCTCAAATTGAATATAGTATTAAAGGTACCTCAGTCTCGAGTATAATTCAAGATAAATTTAATAATTTATGGATCGGAACTCATGGCGTTGGATTAATGTGTATTAATCCTTTCTTTAATCAATTTATTAATTTTAATCCAATTCTTCCAAATAAAGCTAATCCAGTCAATATTATTAGTTGTTTTTATGAGTCGCCCGATAAAACAATATGGATAGGAACAAATGATTATGGACTTTTAAAATACAATCCAGTTAAACAAACAATAACCTCGGTTTTACCTTTAACAAATTTCCCATCAAAAACTATTCAAGAAATTTTACCAGCTTCGAATGATAAATTATGGTTGGCTACTTGGGGAAATGGATTACTCTTATTTGATACCAAAACCGGAAACGTTAAAACGTTCAAAACAGATCCTGAAAATAATAATTCAATATCCTGCGATTATATTAAGTCAATATGTCTCGTTGATTCTACATTATGGATTTGTTGTTTTGGAAAAGGAATAAATATTATGAATTTAAAAAACTATACAATTTTAAATTCTAGAAATTCAAAAACAAATGACGAAAGATTTAAACCATTATGGGTACTTGGAATGCTTCGTGATTCGCAAAAAAGAATTTGGATTTCAACTGTAGATAATCTCTATTTGTTCGCGAAAAATAAATTAACAATGTTTGGAAATTCGAAGAATGAAATTCAGACAAATAATACTGTAAAAGCATTTGAAGATAGTAACCATAAAATATGGTTGTCGACTCACGAAGGATTAACCTATTATAATGAAACATCTCGAAGATTTGAAAAGATTAAGGAATGTGTAAAAATTAAAGATTTTGTAAATGCTATAGAAGAATCAAAAGATGGATATATGTGGTTTACTACCGATAATGGAGTTATAAAATATTCCAATAAAAATGGTTTTATTAAACGATATAGTATAAAAGATGGACTTCCAAGTAATGCCTATGTAATAAATTCTATTTTAAAAAGTTCAGATGGTAAATTATATGTTGGTTCATATAATGGCTTTTCAATAATCGATACTAAAAGATTATTGCAAAATATAACTAAGCCTGAAGTTTATTTTAACGATTTTCAGGTTTTTAATATTTCTCAAAAACCAGGAATTAAAGGTTCCCCTTTGCTTAAAAGCATAAGTCTAACTGATACTATTATTTTACATTACTCTCAATCAATATTTTCAATTAGTTATATAGGTTTAGATATGTCTGCATCTCATAATGTGCAATACGCTTACAAAATGCAAGGATTTAATGATAATTGGCAATATGTAGGATCCGATAATAAAGCATCTTATACAAATTTGCGTCAAGGCACTTATACTTTTTGTGTTAAAGCATGTAATGGAGATGGTGTATGGAATTATAAAGAGGCAAAATTAACAATTATTGTTCTTCCTCCTTGGTGGGAAACATGGTGGTTTAAGATAATTATTATCGTTGCTTTTTTAATTATAATAATACATAGAATATATATTTACAAGAAACAAAAAGTTGTTCTTGAACGATTAGTTGATCATAGAACCAAACAGTTATCGAATGCATTTGAAGAATTGAAACTTCAAAATGATGTGATTGAAATACAAAAAGTCGATGCAATTGAGAAGACAAGGATAATTACAGAGAGTATTCAATATGCAAAAATAATTCAAGAATCAATACTACCACTTGATGTTGAAATACAAGCGATATTTCCCCAATCATTTATTTTATATAAACCATTAAATATTGTAAGTGGTGATTTTTATTGGATTAAAAATCATAACGAATTGCAGTATTTAGTAGTAGCCGATTGTACCGGACATGGAGTTCCTGGAGCTTTTATGAGTTTACTGGGAATAACATTGCTAAATGATATACTTCATTACAAATCGTCGATTTCCGCTTCAGAAATTTTAAGTGAGTTACGTTTTAAAATTAAACAAGAATTACATCAGTCAACGAGAAAACAAACTTCTAGAGATGGTATGGATATGGTGATTTGTATTATAAATAAAGAAAAAAAACAAATTGAATTTGCTGGAGCTAATATTTCTTTAATGGCAATAAAAACAAAGATTCTAGATACAACTAAGGAAAAATATCTTATAGAATATAAGGGAGATAAAATGCCAGTTGGAATTCATATTGAAGAAAAATCGTTTACGTCTCAATTAGTTCCATTTGAAAAAAACGATGTTTTTTATATTTCAACTGATGGATATCGAGATCAAATGGGAGGGGAAAAAGATGCTAAATATGGGTCAAGACGATTTAAAGATTTACTTTTAAGTATTCATAACGAAAATTTTGCAGAACAGAATGTGCGGTTGTCAAATGAATTCGAAATGTGGAAAGGCCAAAACGACCAAATAGATGATGTTACTATTATGGGTTTTTCTGTTGATTTGTGATTGTTCGTAAACTGAAGAGTACAGGAATCTTATTGTAAACAATTATTAAATGTAAATCTGTAAACTTTTAGCTCTGTAAACAACTCAAAAAAACAAAAACGAACTCAATACTAAAGGTACTCTAATGCCCTTGGACCTTCGTTACATAAAAGGTCGATGATACTTAAATCTTTTTGAAAACCTAGTTTGTGACTAAACACTTGATAGTACTCTTTGGGTTCCGTTTGTAAACAAATGCCTTTTGTAACTCGAAAGTCGTTACAATCGTCACTCGCTCTATATACATCTGTAAAACTTAGCTCTGTTTTTATCTTCAAAAGCTTTAAAACAGTGCGATGTAGGTCAGTGTTAAATGTAAACAAATTTTCGTTAGTTCGTTCATAAATAAGTCTAAAATAATCTTCGTAATACTCGAAAAAGGGTGAAGAATTATACGCAGAAACAATGGCTTGCCAATGTATTCTTTGCCAATTATCGATATTCGAAATCTTTAATTCAGTAATTTTTACCTTCTCGCCCGATGGTCTATTTATCGGAATGGTTAGAGTTAATGGACCATTTGCACCAAGAATTGTACATCTATTTCTTAACGATTGTTTAACGAAATTCTCGTGCTGTTCAATTACATGAAACGAACTATTCTTGATTAGTGAATAATATGAAACGCTTCCAAGATATGCTGTTGGTAAAAGAACAGAAGTAGAAGAGTTCATAAATACGTATTTTGAAGAGAGTTATTTCGACTCCGCTCAATGACCAATTATGTCGTTGAGCGGAATCGAAGCATTAGTTGTGATGTACAAATTTAAATAAACGGCTCCAACGAATGTTTGCAGGGAAACTCTTATCAGCATCAACAGACATCCAAATAAAGGCAGCTTTTCCTACAATATGATCTTCTGGAACAAATCCCCAGAAACGTGAATCGGCTGAATTATGTCTGTTATCACCCATCATCCAATAGTAATCCATTTTGAATTTATACGTTTTAGCCAATTTACCATTGATAAAGATTTCTTTACCCTTTACTTCTAATTTATTATGTTCGTAAGTTTCGATTGCTCTTCTGTATAATGGAAGAACATTCGTATTAAGTTCGATTGCTACACCACGCTTTGGAATATATAATGGGCCAAAGAAATCTTCGTTCCAATTATATAAGTTATCGTGTGGGAAAATATAATCGGCTTTATCTCCTTTTCTACGAAGGTTTGGATTAATTCCTACAACATTTGGTAATTGTTTTAATGTTGAAGCTTTTTCAGCACTCATAGGAATTATATAAACACCAGGTTGAATTTCGTGACGATCGGCAATACTAATTCCAAGTTCGTCAAAAACTCTTTCATTTATTTCAGTACCATTTGTTTGTACTATGTAATTAAATTGACGTGTTTTTATGTCTTGTTGCATTTTACCATTAACATACAATACACCATTTATTACTTGAATTGTGTTTCCTGGTATACCAACGCAACGTTTAATGTAATTTTCTTGTTTATCGACTGGACGAACGCCAATTTCGAAGTTTTGCATTACATTTTCGCGACCTAATTCACGAACAATTTGGTAATAACTTTGATCTTGATGTTGCAATACAACAGTATCACCTTCGGGGAAATTAAATACAACAACATCGTCGTTTTTTATCTTTTCTAATCCAGCCAAACGATTGTAATCGAGTTGAATTAATGTAGAAAACGATTTCATCGTTTTCGAGAAAGGCATTGTATGATGTACAAATGGGAAGGCTATTGGTGTGTTTGGAGTGCGTGGGCCATAATTGAATTTACTTACAAATAAATAGTCGCCAATTAATAACGATTTTTCCATCGAAGCTGTAGGAATTGTATATGCTTCAACAAAATATAATCTAATAACTGAAGCAGCAACAACGGCAAAAATAATTGCATCTACCCATTCCAAAAACTTTTCTTGCATTTTCGATTTTGGTTTTATTAATTTCCAAAATGCCCATTGAACTTTTTTAGTAATGTAAATGTCGAAAACAATAGCCTCGCCTAATAGTAGAACAAAACTATGATTCCAAAGTACCCAAAGTAAATAACATATTGATACTGTTATAAATTTGAACCATTTATTGCTAATTAAATCTCTTAGCTGTTGCAAAATCGTTTTCATTTTTCTGTTTTTATAAATTTAGTAAATCAGACATTCCGTACACTTTCGTTTTACCTTTCATATATTCTGCTGCGATAACAGAACCAAGCGCAAAACCTTTACGTCCTTTTGCTTCGTGTTTAATTTCTATCGAATCGACTGCAGAATCGTATGTTATTGTATGTGTACCAGGAACGGTTCCAAGCCTCTTAGCAACGATTTGGAAGTCCTCTTTATTTTGTATGGTATTTAATTTCCATGATTTTTTTCTCGTATTGTTTGCTAAAATACCTTCGGCCAGGGTTATAGCAGTTCCACTTGGAGCATCTAATTTTTGGGTATGGTGTATTTCTTCCATTGCACAATCGTAATCAGCATGTGGGTTCATCAATTTAGCAAGATATTTATTCAATTCGAAGAATAAATTAACCCCTAAACTAAAATTCGATGCCCAGAAAAAGCCTTTACCATTTGTGTTACAATAGTTTTTAATTTCTTCGTATTTGCTAATCCAGCCAGTTGTTCCGGATACAACAGGAACATTTGCATCGAAGCAAATGTTGTAATTTTCGATTGCTGTTTCAGGTACGGTAAATTCTATTACAACATCTATTTGTTTAGCTTTTAAATTAGCCACATTAAGGTCAGCTTTATTTGCAATATCTATGATTAATGGGATTTGATGACCACGTTGCAGAGCTATTTGCTCTATTTCTTTACCCATTTTTCCGTAACCAATTATCGCTATATTCATTTTCTATTTTTTATAAATTGATATTCAAAAAAAAAGGGAAGCAATAATCGCTTCCCTAAATTTAAATCGTTTCAAAATTATTGTACCGATTTTACGATAGCTTCGAAAGCTGTTGGGTTGTTCATTGCTAAATCTGCAAGAACCTTACGGTTGATGTCGATTTCTTTTTTAGCAAGTTTACCCATAAAATCAGAGTAAGTCATTCCATAAGAACGAACTGCTGCGTTAATACGTTGAATCCAAATGGCACGTATTTCACGTTTTTTTGCTTTACGGTCGCGGTATGCATAACCTAAACCTTTTTCTACGGTGTTCTTTGCAACGGTCCATACATTAGATCTTGCTCCAAAGTTACCTTTAGCTAATTTTAATACTTTTTTTCTTCTTGCTCTCGATGCGACAGCATTTACTGACCTTGGCATTTCTTAAGTCCTCCATTTTTCGACGTTCAGCGTTCCTCTTTACGGGAAACTTAGTTGCTGAAAATCAGTTAATCACTAATAATTTGTTGTTGTTTAGAATTAAATTCCAAGTAAAAATTTAATGTTGTTCTCATCTCTGACATTAACTGTAGCGATATGAGTCAAATTTCTTTTTTGCTTAGTACCTTTCTTTGTAAGGATGTGGCTTTTGTAAGCGTGTTTCCTTTTAATTTTTCCGCTACCTGTAATTGCGAAGCGTTTTTTTGCGCTAGAATTAGTTTTAACCTTAGGCATGATTTATTTATTTAGTTTAATTATTTAACTTTTTTAGTTGGAGAAAGAATGGTAATCATTCTTTTTCCGTCGAGCGTTGGAGCGTGATCGGGTTTTCCCCAAGCTTGCAATTCTTCTGCAAATTTGTGAAGCAACTCTTCGCCTTTAGCTTTAAATAAAATTGTACGACCTTTAAAGAAAACATAAGCTTTAACTTTCGAACCTTCTTTTAGAAAGTTTTCGGCATGCTTTACTTTAAAAAGAAAATCGTGCTCGTCGGTATTGGGACCAAATCTGATTTCTTTGATAACCATCTTTGCCGCATGCGACTTTATTTCCTTTTGTTTTTTCTTTTGATCGTATATGAATTTATCAAAATCGATAATTTTACAAACTGGTGGTTCAGCAGTTGGTGATACTTCTACTAAATCAAGTTCAAGCTCATCTGCAAGTTTTAATGCATCTTCTCTTGAGTAAACACCTATGTTAGGAATATTATCACCTACTAATCGAACTTCGCGAACTCTAATATGATCGTTTATTCTGTATTTACTTGCAATTTCGTTAGTAAGAGACGTTCTACTACCTCTATTGTCAAATGGTTTCTTAAATTCGATACTCAAATATCTATCTTTTTAGTTTAACATTTTTATTTTATCGAAGCCATCATTTCTGATACTTCTTTGTTTACTGAGTCTGCAAATTCTTGCGTCGTCATACTACCTTTATCACCTTCTCCTTGACGACGAACGGAGACTGACCCGTCTTCCATTTCTTTTTCGCCAACAATTAACAGGTAAGGAATTCGCTTTAACTCGTTGTCCCTTATCTTTTTACCGAGTTTTTCGTTTCGGTCGTCAATCAGGGTGCGAATATCGGAATTATTTAACAAATTCAAAACATTTTTAGCATAATCATTATATTTTTCGCTAACTGGTATAACTACCGCTTGTTCAGGCGTTAACCATAATGGGAATTTACCTGCTGTATGTTCTATTAAAACGGCAACAAATCGTTCCATAGAACCAAATGGTGCACGGTGAATCATAACTGGGCGATGTTTTTGGTTATCGGCTCCAATGTATTCTAATTCAAAGCGTTCAGGTAGATTATAGTCAACTTGGATTGTTCCTAATTGCCATTTGCGCCCCAAAGCATCTTTAACCATGAAGTCTAATTTTGGACCGTAAAATGCAGCTTCGCCAATTTCTACAACGGTTTTTAAACCTTTTTCGGCAGCTGCTTCAATAATTGCTGCTTCGGCTTTTGCCCAGTTTTCGTCGGTACCAATGTACTTTTCTTTATTGTTTGGATCGCGTAATGATACTTGCGCAATAAAATCTTTGAAATCGAGTGCTTTGAATATTAAGAAAATGATGTCGATTACATTACAGAACTCTGTTTTTAATTGGTCTGGCGTGCAGAAAAGGTGAGCATCATCTTGCGTAAATCCACGAACGCGTGTAAGTCCGTGAAGTTCGCCACTTTGTTCGTAACGATATACGGTTCCAAATTCTGCAAAACGAATTGGAAGATCTTTATATGAACGAGGTTTGAATTTATACATTTCGCAGTGGTGAGGGCAGTTCATTGGTTTTAGGAAAAACTCTTCGCCTTCGGCTGGTGTGTGAATTGGTTGAAATGAATCTTTGCCATATTTTGCATAATGACCAGATGTTACATATAATTGCTTTTGCCCAATATGAGGAGTAATTACTTGCTCGTAACCATATTGCTTTTGAACTTTTTTTAGAAATTGTTCTAAACGATCGCGTAGTTGTGCTCCTTTGGGAAGCCACATTGGCAAACCTTGTCCAACATTTTCCGAAAACATGAATAATTCAAGTTCTTTACCCAACTTACGATGATCGCGTTCTTTTGCTTTTTCAAGTAAATCGAGATATTCGTCAAGCATTTTTTTCTTTGGAAATGTTATTGCATAAACGCGAGTTAATTGTTTGCGTTTTTCGTCTCCACGCCAGTATGCTCCTGCTAATGATAGGACTTTAACCGCTTTAATTTCAGCTGTGTTTGCTAAGTGTGGACCACGACATAAATCGGTGAAATTTCCTTGTGTATAGAAACTAATTGTTCCATCAGCAAGGTCGTTTATTAATTCTACTTTGTAGGTTTCGTTTTTTGCATTGAAGAAATCTAATGCTTCGTTTTTCGAAACATCTTTGCGATTGTAAGCTACATTTCTGCGAGCTAACTCAAGCATTTTTTCTTCTATAAGAGGCATATCTTTTTCGGTAATTACTTTATCGCCTGGATCTACATCATAGTAAAAACCATTTTCGATTGCTGGGCCAATTCCGAATTTTATGCCTGGAAAAAGTATTTCTAATGCTTCTGCCATTAAATGGGCAGAAGAATGCCAAAATGCATGTTTGCCTTCTTTTTCGTCGAACTTGTGAAGTTTTATTTTTGCATCCGTAAGTATTGGGCGACTAGCATCCCATTCTTGTTCGTTAACGGTTGCAGCTACAACTTCGGCAGCTAAACGTGGGCTGATACTTTCAGCTATTTGTAAAGGACTAACTCCTTCGTTGAATTCCCTAACGCTATTGTCGGGAAAAGTTATTTTGATCATAATGCAGTATTCTGTCTTGTTTTAAAAACGCCAACAAAATTAGCTTTTTTTGTTAAATAAAAAACAAAATCATTCAAGGAATCGGGAAAGAAATTTATATTTGGGCAAATATTTTTGTTGAATGTAAAATTGAACCAATTATGTTAAATAATCAATTCGAAACAGTATCGCAAGATGACAAAACGATGGGTATGTTAGCCCATATATTAGGAATTATTTCGTTCATCGGACCATTAATTATTTGGTTATTGAAAAAAGATCAATCGCAGTTTGTTGATGAAAATGGAAAAGTTGCTCTTAATTTTCAATTAACGATTTTGATAGGATTTTTAATTGCTGGAATTCTTCCTGGTTTATATATTGGCCAAGTATTATCTGTTATAAATATTATTCTCTGTGTAGTTACAGGAATGCGTGCATATAATGGTGTTGTGCCTAGTTATCCGTTCTCAATTCAATTTATAAAGTAGAATTTTATAGCTTGATGCTTTAAATTGTAAAATGAAGAATGAGATAATTACATATTTATCAAAATACACCTCACTTTCTGATGAACTTGTTGCTATTATTATCAAAAGTACGGTTATAAAAAAATATAAGAAAGGTACTTTACTTTTAAAAGCAGGTGATATTTCAAATGAAAGTTATTTTGTTTTGAATGGATGTGTTAGAAGTTATGTAATAACTGACGGAGATGAACAGACTTTAGACTTTTATACTGAAGAGCAACCAATATTACCAATTAGTTATGGAAAGAATACTCCATCTGAACAATATTTAGAGTGTGTAGAGGATACGATTCTAACCATAAATACGCAGGAGCACGAAAATGAAATGTTTTTGAAATATCCTCAATTTGAATCAATTTGCCGAATTATGTCGGATGTAATAATGGCAAATTTTCAAGAATCGTTCGTCTTTTATAAACTCACAAAACCCGAGGAACGTTATTTATTCCTTCAAAACAATAGACCCGATTTATTTCAAAGAGTGCCACAATATCAATTGGCAAGTTATTTGGGAATTAAACCAGAATCGTTAAGTCGATTAAGAAAACGATTAACTAATAATCAGAAATTATAGCATTTCTTAACCCAAATCAATTTTTAAGTTTTTTTTCTAAAATACATTTACATTTTAATAAAATCTAAAAAATGGTAGTGTATGAAAATGAAATTTATTGTAATTGTTTTTCTAATAAAGTTTGGAGTTTCTTTCGGTCAAACGACTAAGCAAGATTCAATTTATAAAAAGCATTTTATTTCAACTTCGTTGTGGTCTATTGCAAATTTATTTCCTGAACCTGCTGATTTTTACGAGTTGAATTATGGTTGCAGATTTACTGCTAAAGATGCAATTGTATTTAATGCTACCACATGGAAGTATTGGGAACCATTGAGCATTCCTTTAACTAGCGAAAAGAAATATAAGCATATTGAGGATTTTCCTGGTTTTATTAGAGCTTATGGTATAGGAATAATATATCAAAGATTTTTATGGCGAAAATTTTATTCAACAATTCATGTCAATTCTTTCCTTCAGAATTTTTATGATGAGAACAAAGAGAAATTACAAAGTGGTTTTCAGTTATACCTTCAATTTCGTTTGGGTTATCGATTTGAGCTTTTAAAGAATCGCTTCTTTTTAGAACCGTCAATTAGTTTTAATCATTGGCCAATAAATACAAACTTTCCAAAGACTTTTAAACAAAAAGAGGATAATTGGCCAAATTATTTTCTTTTTGAACCACATTTGAACTTTGGAATTAACTTATAAATTTGCTTATACTTTTTAAACTTTAATAATGGAAAAAATAAATATAAAAATTAGATTGTCCTTTTTATGGATTATAGTTATGTTTAATATGGTATTCGCTGATATTTTTTCAATTATGGTGGAGCTTGTTACTAGAAATACATTAAATATTCCAGGTAATGTTAAAACGATTATGGCCATCGCAGCCATTGTAACAAATATTCCAATTGTAATGATTTACCTGTCGAGAGTATTGGAATATAAAGTGAATAGAATTTTAAATATAATTGCTGCAATTTTTACGATTATATATGTGATAGGAGGTGGAGATACAGCTCCACATTACATTATAAATGCCACAATCGAGGTTATATTGCTAATTATGATAATTGTTTATTCCTTGAAATGGAAACGTTTCGATAATGAATAAACAACCTTAAAGTTAATTTACTCCTTTTATATCGCTTTCACAAAACTATCCCAAAGATTATCTTTTGGAGTCGGTGCAATAATAGTTATTGTTTCTTTTTTTACAGGATGTTCGAATACCATTTGACGTGAATGAAGACTAATACCAGCATCGGGATTGCTGCGAGGAAAACCATATTTTAAATCGCCTTTTATTGGGCTTCCAATCTTTGCCAACTGACAACGAATTTGATGATGACGACCCGTTTTTAAATCGACTTCTAAAAGGGTGTAATTGTCAGATTGTGAAATAATAGAGTAGGAAAGTGTTGCTAGTTTTGAGTTCGGAATTTCTTTCTCGCTAGCACGCGAAACATTGCGTTTTGTATCGCGAAAAATGTAATGAGTTAGGGTTGCTTTTTCTTTCTCTGGTCTGTTTTTAACAATTGCCCAATAGCTTTTCTTAATTTTATTAACCTTAAACATTTCGTTTATGCGAGTTAATGCTTTGCTCGTTTTTGCAAAAAGCACCACACCGCTTACTGGACGATCGATTCTATGAGTAACTCCTAGGAATACCTCACCCGGTTTTTCGTATTTCACAGATATATATTCTTTTACCAAATCTTCGAGCGCTTTATCACCCGTTGTATCCGGTTGAACAAGCATTCCAGCTGGTTTATTTATTGCTATAAGGTGATTGTCTTCGTAAAGAACTTCTAATTGCGATGCATCCATGGTTTCTAATTTATTCTATTTCTATAATTGTAATTCCTGCTCCGCCCATTTCTACCGGGGCATCGCTAAATGATTGTATAACGTTAACTGTTTTTAAATAGGTACGAATTTGGCTTCGTAAAATGCCATCGCCTTTACCGTGTAATATTTGTATTTGATTTATTCCCAAAACAATAGCCTGCTCTACAAATTCCATAACTAATGGCAAAGCTTCGTTGCTTCTTTTTCCCCGAATATCAATTTCCGATCTAAAATTTAATCGTTTTTCCATAACATCGAAGTTCGATTTTTTCGAGATCGATGGACTATTCGATTTTGTAGCATTTTTATAGGTCGCATTGCTGATTTTCTGAAGCTTATCGATTGTTGTTCGCGAAAGTAAGGTGCCAAAAGCTACAACTGCATTTTTATCTTCGAGTTCAATTATTTCGCCAAATGCTTGTTGACCTTTCATTTGAACCTTATCGCCAACTTCGATTGCAGAATTCAATAATTCAGATTTTTGTGAATGAGCTTTTATTGTTGGTTGTACTTTTGCCGATTTGTTTAATCGACGATCTTGCTTTTGTTTTATTTGCTCGATTTTTCGATTAATTCTCTCTTCTTCGGTAATTCTTGTTTCTTCCGTTTGGCTCTTATACTCCTCAAGTTCTTGACGTGCAGCTTTTGTCGATTCCTTTTCGGCATTCGATTCCTTAATTTGACGAATAGTATTTTCGATTACTCGATTCGAATTGTTTAGCAATGCTTTAGCTTCGCTATGTGCTTGATCGATAATCTCTTTTTTCTTTCTGCTCACATCTTCCATCTTAGTGTTGTAGCGATTTAAAACATCTCGAAGATGTGCTTCTTTCTCGTCGATTTCCTTAACTTTTCTTGCAATAAATTGCTTGTCGCGTTCCACTTCCTTCAACGATTTGTCGAAATCGATATGTTTTTGACCAATCTTTTCCGAAGCTTTTTGAATAATAGCTTTTGGTAAACCCATATTCTCGGCAATCTCAAATGCAAACGAACTTCCAGGAGCCCCGATCTGCAATCGAAAAAGTGGTTTCATATTTTCGTTATCGTAAAGCATGGCGCCATTGACCAAACCCTCGGTTTGCGATGCAAAATGTTTAAGATTCGTGTAATGCGTGTTTATTAATCCAAAACAACCTTTTGTATTTAAATGTTCGAGTATCGATTCGGCAATGGCTCCTCCAAGCAAAGGTTCGGTTCCAGCACCAAATTCGTCGATTAAGAACAATGTTTTATTGTCGGCAAATTCAAGAAAATGACGCATGTTTTTAAGATGCGAACTATAGGTACTCAGGTCGTTTTCGATAGATTGTTCGTCACCAATATCAATAAAAATAGAATTGAAAATGCCACATTCCGATTTCTCTGAAACTGGAATTAAAAGTCCACATTGCAACATATATTGCAGAATACCAACCATTTTCAAGCAAACCGATTTTCCACCGGCATTTGGTCCCGAAATAATTAAAATACGTTTTTTCTCCTCAAGTTCTAATATTTGAGAAACAACCGATTTACCTTCTTTCTTGTGAGCCAAGTATAGTAGGGGATGGCGAGCATTTGCTAAGCGAATAATTTGCTCATCGTATAAAATTGGTGAAACGGCTTCGAGCTCGATTGCTAATTTTGCTTTTGCTAATAAAAAATCTATTGTTCCTAGAAAAAGCTGCGATTGTAACAGGTCCTCTCTATAAGGTCGAACAAAATCGGTTAATGCGGTAAGTATTTTAATAACCTCGCGATGTTCTTCGAATTCGAGTTCAGTAATTTCGTTGTTTTTTTCGAATGCTTCGGCTGGTTCAATGAAAGAGGTTTTGCCAGTTGCCGATTCATCGTGGATAAATCCTTTTAATTTACGTTTTGCCGATGCATTTACTGGAATAACTAATCGTCCATCGCGTAACGATAATTCGGTTTCTGAATCGGCCCAACCTTCGTTTTTGGCATCTTTTAAAAGCCTTTGCATTATCTTGCTTACTTCCGAGCGTTTGTTGCTAATCGAACGACGAATATTTGCTAGTTCGGGTGTGGCATTGTCTTTTATCTTGCCGTTTTTGTCGAGAACAGCATCGATTCTATCTATTAAAATCTTGTGGATAGCTACATTACCTGCTAATTCTCGCAATCGTGGATATAAACCTTCTTCGCGCGATTTGAAAAAAGATACAATCGAATGAATAACAATTAACGAACGACGTAATTCAACAACTTCCTGCATTTGCATCCAAGTTCCTTCGATTCTTATACGATCGAGACAAGGAGTAATATCGACATAATTATTTTCTGGAAATGTATCTTCAATTTCTAAAATTCGCTTGCTTTCCTTGGTTTGTTCTAACATTTCAACAATCCGAGAATGGTTGGTTAGAAATGACATTTCGATCACGTTATTTATTCCTAATTGACCAAGACAGTAGCTTTTTAGCAAATCTCGAATCTTGTCGAAACCGATTTTTTGTTCAATATGTTGAGGATATAGCAAGTCTTACATTATTTTTTTGAGCTGCAAAGGTAGTAAAACTCTTGATTTGTTGATGGTTGAAAAAGAGATTATACTTTTATGTAAAAAAAATGCATTTTTTTTTGCTCAACCCTTGCATTGAATCAATTTATGCATATCTTTGCACCGCAATTACAGCTAACACGGTGCGGTAGTTCAGCTGGTTAGAATATCGGCCTGTCACGCCGGGGGTCGCGGGTTCGAATCCCGTCCGCACCGCAAATAAAAATCATAAAGCCTTATAAGTTAAAAACTTATGAGGCTTTTGTTTTTTCTAGTAAAATAGAGACTAAATCTAGTTCTGGATCAAGACGAATTCTGGATCAAGACGAATTCTTTTAATAAATTCAAGACTAATTTACAAAAGCATAAATGCAGTAATAAAAAATAAATCAAATATTAGTTGCATATGTCAATTAAAATTTAGTATCTTTGTGTAATCATTTAATTTTAGAAAATGGAAAAGCAAAATGTCCCTATAGGAATGATCGTCGGAAGAATGATGCATATGATGTTTCATGTGCTAAAAAAACGTACGAGTGAGCAAGCAGATGTCAAACTTACTATCGAACAATTTGGGCTACTTTATGCTATAAGTTTGAAAGAAGAAGATGTAATACAAAAAGATATGGCTGAAATAATGGGAAAAGATAAATCAGCTATATTAAGATTAATTGATACACTTGAAAAAAAGGAATTGGTCAGGAGAGTTGTTGATGCAAATGATAGGCGAAAGAACTATCTGATGGTTACAAAAAGAGGGGAAAAAGTAATAAAACAGTATATAGAAATAGAGTTAAACTTGACGAATGAGCTTCAGCTAGGTCTTACTGATGCTGAATTGAGTACATTTTATAAAGTAGTAAATCACATAAAATGTAACGCAGAAAAACTGTAATTTTTTTTCACTAATAGTTGACATAGTCAATAATTGATAAATGAATCTTATATGAAAACAACAAGAAAAGTAATAGAGACAATACTCGTCATTTTAATCTTAGAATTGAGCACTTATCCTTTGTTAGCTCAACAGTCATTTACACTTAAACAGTGTGTCGAGTATGCTAATAAGAATAATGGTAATGTAATAAATGCCAACTATGATGTTGCCATTGCTGAAAAGAAAGTGAACGAGCAAATTGGAACAATGCTCCCACAGATTGATGCTTCGGGTTCTTATACAGACA
>Ga0302288_1000160_pt1 | contig 62934 bp, 55 predicted proteins | sample III_Fen_N1_1_FD_194549 | JGI IMG/M metagenome (GOLD analysis project Ga0302288, IMG submission 194549) | Peat permafrost microbial communities from Stordalen Mire near Abisko, Sweden - III_Fen_N1_1 | ecosystem: Environmental > Terrestrial > Soil > Wetlands > Permafrost | place: Sweden: Abisko... | reverse complement strand
GTTTACGACAACGTTCCTTTTTATCGCGCTAAGCTTAAAGAAAAAGGTATTGAACCTGGCGATATTAAAAGTGTTGACCAATTGAAGGATCTTCCGTTTACTGTAAAAACAGATTTACGCGACAATTATCCTTTTGGTTTATTCACCGTTCCACAATCGGACATTGTTCGTTTACACGCATCGAGTGGAACAACGGGCAAACCTATTGTTGTTGGCTATACTCGCAATGATATTGACATGTGGAGCGAGGTTGTGGCACGTTCATTAACCATGGCTGGTGTTACTAAAAACGATATTATCCAAATAGCTTACGGTTACGGACTTTTCACCGGTGGACTTGGCATACATTATGGTGCCGAAAAAGTTGGTGCTTCGGTAATTCCTATTTCTGGCGGAAATACAAAGAAACAATTGCAGTTGATGGTCGATTTTGGCTCAACCGTTCTTGCTTGTACGCCATCGTATGCTGCATTTTTGGGCGAAAGTATCGTAAAAGAAGGATTTAATCCCAAAGATATAAAACTAAAAGCTGGTGTTTTTGGTGCTGAACCTTGGACCGAGGAAATGAGATCGCAAGTTCAAAATCTTTTAGGCATCAAAGCATTCGATATATATGGTTTGAGCGAGGTTGTAGGCCCCGGTGTGTCGATGGAATGCGAGCATCAATGTGGTAGTCATATTCACGAGGATCATTTTATTCCCGAAATTATTGATCCAAAAACATTGGAAGTATTGCCGTATGGCGAATTGGGCGAATTGGTATTTACGCCCGTTTCGAAAGAAGGAATGCCATTGTTGCGTTACCGTACACGCGATTTAACTCGTTTACATGCCGAAAAATGTGCTTGTGGTCGTACCTTAGTTCGTATGGAAAAATGTTTGGGTCGATCGGACGATATGTTAATTATCAGAGGTGTAAATGTGTTCCCATCGCAAGTAGAATCGGTTCTTTTGGAAATGACAGAAACATCGCCACATTATCAACTTATTGTGACAAGAGAAAATAATCTCGATTCTTTGGAAATAAAGGTTGAAATTGACGAGCAATTTTGGTCGGACGAAATAAAGGTGCTTGAAGCTTTGAAAAAACGCATTCATCATAATATTTCGAGTGTTTTGGGAATAAGTGCAAGCATCAAATTAGTTGAACCACGGAGTATTGAACGTTCCGAAGGAAAAGCTAAAAGGGTTATCGATAATAGACATTTATAAAATAGTTTAATAATAAGAAACCCTTCGACAAGCTCAGGGTGACCAATGGCGAGACTTTCGTCATGCTGAGCCTATCGAAGCATTTTTAAATTTAGTATTTAAGCCTTGTCGAGGGTTGGATTAATTTATTTTAAAAAATATAAAGTATGATTATAAAACAATTATCAATCTTTCTTGAAGACAAATCAGGTAGATTAACAGAATTGACCAAGATATTGGCCGAAAACGACATCAATATCACCGCATTAAGCATTGCCGATGCTGCAGATTATGGCATTATTCGCATGGTTGTTGGTCGACCCGAATTGGCGATGAAGGTTTTGAAAGAAATGGGCTTTTCGGTTCGTCTTACCGAAGTAGCTTGTCTTCTCGTTCCTAATAAACCCGGTGGATTGTATCATGCATTGAAAATATTGGCCGACAATAACATCAACATCGATTACATGTATGCCTTTGCAATAAACTCTACAGCTTCGGTTGTTATTCGCTCGGCATCAATTCACGATGTTATTGATGTGTTACATAACAACAAACTTGAGCTATTAAAAGCGAGTCAAATTTATCAGGTTTAAAGAATGGAAAAATTCATAAACTTTTTCAAGACTGATAATTTTGCAACGGGCAATGGCATTGTTCTAACGGAATGTAAACCCGGTTATGCAAAAGCCCAAGTTGAAATCAACAAAAGCCATTTAAACGGTGCAGGAGTTGTTCACGGTGGATTGTTATTCACCCTTGCCGATTTTTGTTTTGCCGCAGCGGTCAATTCCTATGGTAATGTAACATTGTCGATAAATGCTTCAATCAGCTATTTTGCAAAAAGTACCGAAGGAATTATTACTGCCGAAGCTAAAGAAATAAGCAGAAGCAACAAACTTTCCACCTGCGATATAAATGTGTATGACCAAGCTGGACAATTGCTCGCCAATTTTAAGGGGATGGCTTATATAACAAAAACTATAATAGAATTTTAATACGTAAATATAGTCAATCCCCCAACCCCCTTCGCCAAGGGGGCTTAAACAGCCAGTGACGCCAAGCCCTCTTGGAGAAGAGGGTTGGGAGATTGAAATTAAAGAAAAATACTATGACAAAATTTGCAAGCACCATTCAATTTCTCCGTTCGTCGGAAATACGCGATTTAATGAGTTTGGCGACTCGTCCAGGAATTATTTCGTTTGCTGGTGGAATGCCAGGTAATGAACTATTTCCACTAAAAGAAATGGACGAAATATACAATTCACTAACCATTGCCGAAAAACAAGTTGCCATGCAATATGGCCCAACTAACGGATTGCCAACATTGCTTGAATCGTTAAGCTCGTATTTGGAAGCAAAAGGTTTGCCAGTAAAAACAAATCGACTATTAATTACAACAGGTTCGTTGCAGGCAATCAACATCTTGGCTAAAGCTTTTATCGATCCGGGAGATAGTATTTTGGTCGAAAATCCAAGTTTCATTGGTGCTCTTTCTGCTTTTCGTTCTTATCAGGCAAATTTGATTACCGTACCTTTAAATAGCGATGGAATTGATATTGCTACCCTAAAAGAAAAAATTGAAACAACAGAGCCTAAGCCTAAGTTCTTTTACTATTCGCCTCATTTCCATAATCCTGCGGGAACTATTTATTCGCAAGAAGTGAAAAAACAATTGGTGGAATTGATGACCGATAAAGATATTCCAATCATTGAAGACGATGTGTATAGCGATTTATATTTCTACGACGAAGATATTCAGAATCTGAAACTGATGAAAGCCGACGATCCACAAGGAATTGACGTTTGCTACACTGGTTCGTTCTCAAAAATTCTTGGTCCTGGACTTCGACTAGGCTGGATGTTGGTTCCCGAACATATTTACCAAAAATGCGAATTGATAAAACAATCGTTCGATGCTTGTTCGCCAAGTTTTTCGCAAGTTTTGGCCGATAAATTTATTCGCAATGGCTACATCGAAAGCTATGTAGAAGGCGTTCGCCAAGAATATAAAAAACGAGCATTGGCAATGTCGGCTTGTTTGGAAAAACATTTACCAAGCTATGTGAAATGGGATAAACCTCGCGGTGGATTCTACATCTGGCTACATTTGCCCGAAGGAACCGACTCAACGGACATATTAAAAATTGCCATTGAAAAAGGGACAGTATTCGTTACTGGTAAAACCTTCGATCCCGATGGAAAACGCAATGACAAAATGCGTATTTCGTATTGTAACACTCCGGTAGAGGTTATCGAAAAAGGGATTCCGATAATAGCTGAAGCGATAAAAATGGTTTGCGAAGAGTAATTCTAAAGCTTTTTCAACAAAGGAATAGCTACAACAAAATCATCACCCTGCTTTCCAAAAACACATTCACGGTTTGACAAATATTCGTAACGAGCACGGATATTTGCCAAACCAGTTGGTGTTCTATCTTCAATATCGTTTTTTAGGTTGACATTATTTTTCACATACAAAAACTCATTTTCAATCCATAGTTCAATCACTATTTTCGATTCTTTTGAAATGACATTATGCTTGAAAATATTCTCAATCAACATTTGCACCGATACAGGAATAACTTGAAACGAACTATTATTTGTAATTCGATTTTGAACTTCAACAAGTTCTCCATAACGAATACTTTGCAAACGTAAATACGAATCAACAAATGCCATTTCCTCTGATAAAGAAACAAGGTCTTTATCTTTGGTATCGATGATGAAACGATAATTTTCCGATAGTAAATTGGTAAATTCTATTGCCTTGTCTTTGTCAATCTCTATCAAATGAGTTAAGGTGCTTAAACTATTAAATAGAAAATGTGGATTTACATGATTTCGTAGTGCTTCGAACCGTAATTTAAGACTTTCGGTTTTTTGTTTTTCTTGTTCTATTGCAAGGTTTTTCCATTTTACATAAAACACAATGGTATGCGCAATTATCATAGAAAAGAGGTAAATCCCAAAAGCTATTTTCAACGAAAACCAATTAGGACGACTAAATTGCTCAAAAGGTACTTGTAGTATGAGAACAAAAAGGATAAAATTTAAAGCAACCGTAGCTACTATGGTGAACAATGCTCCAGAAACAACGGTTATGAGTATCGTTTTGACTGGCGATTGAAGCCAAGATGTATGTTTACGAATTATTTTACCAATATATCTGTGACCATACATCATTACCATTCCAATAGTAATGCCAAACAATGTTCCAATTGTTACATCACCAATCGATCTAAAATCATACATAGTTACTATGAGATTCAATAATTGTGTAAGAGCAATCATTGTTAGTATTTGGAGTAGAACTCTTATTAATTTCTTTTTCATCTGTTTATATTTATATATGAAATGTTATACAATACGTTTCGACTCCGCTCAACGTCCGATACCTGGTCACTGAGCGGAGTCTATATAACAATACAAAACTATACAAAAGCCTGTAAAAATCATAAACTATAGTCTGTATTATTCATTTCTTATGTAAAATTAGTGGTTTTTATACTAATATCTCGTCTCCAATCTGTCTCCCAAATATAAAGGTTACATTTGGTTAGACGATGTTAATAAACCATATTTTATACGGTTTGGCGATAGATTTATGGATATAAATTGACAGCGTTGACATATTCCTTAAAATTCAATTTTTAGGAATGTAAATTAAAAACTGTCAAAATGAAAAAAGTAGTAAACACATTTAGTATTTCCTTTTTCGTGAGGAAAGAAAGAGTCGTTAAAGGCGAAACAAAAATCTATGTTTCGTTAGTATTGAACAAGAAACGGATGAAAATATCAAGTAATCTGTTTGTACCCATTTCAAATTGGGATTCTTCCAAAGGATTTCCACGAGGTACAACATTCGATATTAAGCAATTGATGATGAAACTCGATGAAATAAAAAACAAATATTTTGATTGTTATCATAAACTTTTGATAGAGAATCAAAGCTTTACAACTGAAGACATCAAAAATGAATTTTTGGGTATTAAAGATGCAGAACAAACGTTGATGAAAATGTTTGAATATCATACGGAAACTACGAAAAATACTCTTGCCGAAAACACAAAAAGACATTTTCGAGGAACAGAAAAGTATTTCAAGGAATTTCTGTCGGAAGTCCTTCGTATTTCAGACATTCCGTTATCTCGACTTAATTTAAAGTTCCTAACCGATTTTGAGCAATTTATTCATCGTAGGAATAAAACAAGTAAAAATCCATGCAACCACAATTCAATGACAAAACATATTGTTCGCTTTCGTAAAATTGTGAATATTGCAATAATGAACGACTGGCTTGATAAAGACCCATTTATGAAATATAAATCAAGTTATATACCGTCAAATCGAGGTTATTTAACCAAAGACGAATTTCAAAACATTGAACAAGTGAATATAGCCATTCAACGATTGAAAATAGTCAGAGATTTATTTATTTTTAGTTGCTATACTGGGCTGGCACATATTGATGCAATGAATCTAAAATCGGAGAATATTTGTGTGGGGATAAATAAAAAATCGTGGATAAAAACAACAAGAACCAAAACGAAAATCCCTGTGAATGTACCCTTGCTTCCAGCTGCCGAAATGATACTTGAACGATATAAAGACAGTCCGCTGGTGAAACAGGGATACGTCTTACCCCAAATATCAAATCAAACCGTAAATGCTTATTTGAAAGAAATTGCTGTGTTAAGTGGCATATCAAAAACTCTTACATTTCACATGGCACGACACACCTTTGCTACAACAGTTACGCTGACAAACGGAGTCCCAATTGAAACTGTCTCAAAAATGTTGGGACATACAAGCATTAAAACAACACAAATTTATGCAAAGGTTGTGGATTCAAAAATATGCGATGATATGGATGTGCTGATGCAAAAATTAGAAACAAATACAAATTCAAACATACTTTTGAAACTAGCAAAATAAACATCAAAGCGGGATTTTAAATATCCCGCTTTTTTATTTTCGATTGTCAGACAATGAGCTATCAAATGTGATAATATTACACATTTCACGAATTCTACTCCGAACCTCACTACCGTACATATCCATGATTCCTTTTGCACTCAAATTCGAAGTGAAGTGTGTAATTGTCCCTTTTTCGATGAATAAATCATATCGGGAAAGTATTATTTCACGCATTACATTCACATTGTTTCCGAAAAACTTTGATTTTGATTCCAATCCCAAATCGTCAAAGCAATAATCACGAGGGGTGTCGCTTTTGTATTCAAATCTGTTTGTAAACTTGAATATAACTTCGGGGCCGCCTTGAATAAACGCAAATGCGACCTCCCGACATGCTTTGATGGAAAATCTATGCTCTGGAAGCAGAAAGTCTCTAAAAATACGCATTGTCGAGGTTTTACCCACTCCTATCGACCCATTGAGATAGATTCCTTTTGCAAATTCAATTTCAAATTTCGTTGCTTGTTCTTCATTGCTGTCGAAATATGCCAATAGTTTTTGCAAAACAAGAATATCGCATTTTGCAATTTGGTATTTGTCGCCATACATCGCTTTTCCTCGTTTTTCAAAATCTCGAAGGAAAGAATCGAATTCAAAATGCTTCGTCATAATTCATTTTTGTGTTTGATGGGTTAACTCGTTCATTTGAAATCCATGTTTTTGCTGCAAATGTCCAATCTGCAATTGGAACATTACTTTTTGTCACCCATCCGATGGCAGAATAATAATTATAAAATTTTCGAGCTGTTTCGGTATTGGAATTATTTGATTCAAAAAAAATGATGATTTCGTTTTGCGTTGGAAAATCAGAAAAATCATTTTCTTTTTTTGACGCAACTTTTTTTCTTTTTTCAGTTCCTTTTTTTTCTTCATTTGAAATAAAATTTAAGGGGCTTTGAATTGCGTTTTGAGAAAATATTATTTTCTCGTTTTTCTCCTTTAAAAAACTTTTAATATCTTTTAAATACTTTATTACTTTATATTGTGTAGCAGATATGCACCCAGTTCGGTGCAAATATGCACTGAGTGGATGCATATTTGCACTGACTGAATGCATATCTGCACCGTTAGAGTGCATAAATGCACCGTCTTTTTGAAGAACTGAGTGCATATCTGCATCAGCATGGTGCATATTTGCACCGCATAAATCTTCAAAAAACAGGAAATCTGCCTCTGAATATTCGAATAAAATGAGCCGAATTTTAGTTACATTTTCACCTACTTTCTTTGGAATATATTCAATATATCCCCAATCGTGTAAATTCCGTAAACTATTGTAATAGGTGTGACTAGAACCAATTTTACTATAATTGAGGGTAGTTTCCCGATGAAGAATGATATCTTCACCATAACGATTTTTATTCCAAAAGTGTAAAATTGTAATATACAAGCTTATATGATAATGTTTGAGCCGATTATCTACGGCAACAACTTCGTAAAAAGCTGAAAACTGCGAAAATAAATTCATAGATTTAATGGTTTAATTTCATTTTATTGGCATACATAATCTCGTGAATATCGTCCCTATCGTAATAGATAGTACTTCCAAACTTTGTGAAGGGTACAACGCCTGTATCACGGAGGTATTGAAGGGTAGAATTCGACATTTTAAGTATTCGTATCACCTCATTTGATTTGAGCCATTTTTTTGAAATTTCGAGCTTTCGCTCTCGTTCTAGCAACTCACTTATTTCAGCGATTAATGTTACTCTGAACTTCTCTAAATCTTCTACGGAAATAATCTCTAAAGCCATAATTCATTTGTTTTAAAATTAAGGCTACAATAGTATAAGAAAAAAAAAGATAAAACACTTGACCCATGCCATAGGTCAAGTGTTTTATCTTTTCAGTAATCTGTATATCAATAGTATAAAATTTACTAATTTTTTAGGACAAGCTGCAATCGGTCAATAAATTTGTGTGGGTTTGAACGACTTTTCATTTCGTCAACTCGTTGTTTTATATTGTTTATTTCTACTCCAGCAAAACGTCCTACATCAAGAATAAACGGGTACATGTGAATCTCTTCTCCTGTTCTTGTCCCTAAAACATCAGCTTGGTAAACAGTATAGCCTACTTCAATGATATTCATAACATTCTGCTCTTTCATAATATATTTGCTTAATGCCTGTTCATCTTTTTCGACAATTGGTATTTTAAATTGCATCTTTTTTACAATTACTTCTTCACGATTTTGGAGCATTAGTATCGTTTTTAGGTAAATAAATTTATGAGAATCAACACATTTCCTAATAGACTTGAGTTTTGTGTGTTTGGAGAGCCTGATTATTTCGGGAAATAGTTCTATTTCAAAAGAACTGTCGATTATCATAAATAGAATACTAAATTCTTCAATGAGATTATTTAGATAATCGACAGAGAACGAATATGAATTTTTATTATTAATATTCCATTCAACTTCTAATCGAAATTCTTTATGATAATGTAATAATGAATTCAGATGTTCTTGAATTATAACATCTTTTTGCTGGGGAACGTGCTTTAAAGCATTAATGAGTTCTGTTTGTTTGTCTGTTTTAATCTGTTTCATAGGTTCGTTGTTATAAGTAAATACCGAACCGAGTACGTTAAAACAGTAGAAAAAATCCAATTAAGGCATAAACTAATCCAAATTAGGTCAAGAATAATATTTTCTAATCCAAACAAGGATTTTTTAATCCAATTTACGCCGTAATTAATCCAATTTAGGATTTTAATTGCTTATTTTTTGAAAGTAAACTTTGTTCTAAAAGAAGATTGTATTTTTCAAGAAGTTCCAGATAACGGTCTTTCCAAAAGTTGACAGTACTGTCAGTTTCATCTGACGTATTGTTTGCCTTTTTCAATTCTTGCACATCCTTTGAGAAATCATAATGAATAACTTCACCAATTTCTATTAGAGTATCTAGTTGAATATTGGGATTTTCAAATAGATTATATAAATATTGACGACTCTTATGTATTTTTTTTGATATAACACTTAGAGACATATTACTATTCCTAATCGCTTGTTCCAGAATTTCACCTCGATGTTGTTTCATAACATATTTGTAAGTGATTGAATCTCTGAATATTTTACGGTAATTCAATATCACATAAAATAATTTCAGACTTTTTACAAATTTGTATAATAGGATGTCAATTATAATATACATATAATTGACATTAGTGTAAATATATATATATTTGTTTCGGAATTTATACATATATCTTTACACATAAATGCAGTAATTACATCATACGATATCAATAAAGACTGTCGATTAATAAAAATATCAACGGAGAAATAGGACTCTTTGATTCAATAAAAAATCGGCGGTTCTTTAAAATACTAAAATGAAAACTTAAAAAACACCAATTGATAAAAGGTAGACATATAAATATTTTAGTAGTTGAAGATGACTTTACCCATTATTTGTTGATAATGGAGTATTTAGCTCCTTTGGGTTTTACTCTTATTCGAGTAACCAATGATGTTGAGACATGGAGTATTTTAATGAAAAATAACATTCATTTAATTCTAATGGATGTTAAACTAAAAAACAGTAAGATAAATGGAATAGAATTGTCACGAGAGATTAAAGCCTTTTTTCCATTATTGCCAATTATTATTCAGACCGCATTTGTAGACAGAATTAATGGAATTGATTTAATGAAAGAAGTCTATGATGACTATATAACGAAGCCGTATGAAATGGGGAAATTTACTAATAAAGTTTTAACTATACTGAACAAACATAACAATAAAATAGCAATTCAATGATACTAAATGTGTTATTTGCACTTATGGATAAATCTTTGAGTTTCTTTTAATTATTTCAAAAAAAATAATGCTTTTGAATTGATTTGTTTACAAATAAAATGATACATTTATTCCGTCAAAATATTTTACAGAACGACATTAGAACTAAATAAAAACACACCATCCTTAAGCCTACTAAAGTATGGTTTGTATACAATTTTTAAGAATACTTAACACAAAACATAAAAATGAAAAAAATAATACTTTCTATCTGTTTAACACTTTCGATTTTCAATTTTGAAAACTCTTTTTCCCAAACTCCAATATGGAAAGAAATTACGCCTGCTGGTTGGAGTGGAACGTTTCAGTTTGTTGAGTACTTTACAGGCAACGGCTTAGTCGCAATAGCTGACAATGGTTATTTCTATCATAGTTTAGATACTGGACTAACATGGACAGCTTACCCAAAACCTGTAGCATCTGTAGATTGGATGACATTGTACTCAGACCATAAACGAGCTTATATTTGTGGTGGTTCACATCTTTATAAAACTATCGATGCAGCTAAAAGTTGGCAAGAAATTAAATGGACGGGAATGCCATCAAATATTGATTTAGGTCGCATATATATAAAAACGGAAGACACCTTATTAATGTCAGCTAGCGATGGTGTAAATGGAATGAAAATTTACCTAAGTCCCGATAAAGGTCAAACTTGGACAAAAGTTGCAGAAAATCTTTATAATAATTTTGTATATGGTATTTCAGGATTTTATTTTGTAAACCCAGCTCATGGTTATGCTCTTGCTGCTGGCTATTATGCTGAAACAACTGATGGAGGTCATTCATGGATACGCAATGATATTGGTGTTAATACATTTTTTTATGGTATTTTAGAGATTAAAAATCATTCAACAATAATTTCAACAAATACAAGTACTCCACCACCGACTAGTAATGCCACTTATTTTAAAGGTGGAATAGATAAAATAGTACAAGCAGGAACGATGTTATATGGTATTTACGATGCAAATTTCTTTTCTTCTGCTGATAGTGGTAAAACATGGAAGATAAAACCTATAGATGCAAATAAATTATTTAAAAGCATTACTTTCCTTGACCAACAAACAGGTGTTGCAGTCGGAAATTTTCTTACAACATACAGAACCACAAACGGTGGTACAACATGGACAAAATATGTTCACGGTGGAGCTGAAGGTTTTAATAAAATATATAGTAAAACAAAAGATGAATGTTATATTACAGGCAATACGGGACGATTGTTTCATACCACCGATGGAGGTGTTTCTTGGACGTTTCGTGACTTAAATAATGGAGCTTTACAAAACGTGGTATTCCCAACGCCAGACACAGGTTATGTTAGTGCCAGTGGTGTTATCTTTAGAACAATTGATGCTGGAAATAATTGGACAAAATTTATACAACCTGATGGCGGTAGTTTTCTGAGTTTCCCAACTAAAGACACTGGTTATGTGGGCTTTTCTTCAGGCTGGATTGACAAAACTGTTGATGCTGGGCAAACATGGAATCCTGCTGTAGACAATACCTACATTACAAATAACGGAGGGAATATAGGTGCATGCTTCCGTTCAACAAACGAAGGATTAGTCTCTAGTAATAATTCATTATTATACACCAATGATGGTGGCACTACTTGGAAAATAAAAGCTACAGGTATACATGCTAATGAAATAATAGCAACTAATGATAAAGGTTGGGTAATATTATCAAACTTTGATTCAACAGTTAATTCATTCCAACAAAGATTTATTCAAATGTACAAATGCGATAAAGACATAAACTGTAAAAAAACAGTACTTGTAGGTGATGGTGGTGGATTAAAAAGAGTAAATGATTCAACTCTATGCTTTGGTAGAGGTGATTCCATATATTTTTCCAAAGATTATGGAAATACATGGATGGCTCAAAAATATTGGGCTGGTTTTTATGACTTAAGTTTCCCAACATCGCAGATTGCATTTTCAATAGGTAATTCCTCTATATTTAAGGCCTATTTTGCTTCTAACCTTAATATTAGTAACATACAAGCTTTTAATAAATTAGTAACAGGAACATTGTCTACAATATCTGAAGCAAAATCATTAACAGCTACATTATACTTACTTGATAATAGAGGTGATACTATCTATTACCTAAATAAATTAATAGAAAACGGTTTACCGTTTTCTATTAATTTACCTGAAACTATTATTGATGGAACATATTCAATAGTAATAATGCCTGATGATACATTACTCTATAATAAAGTTCAAAGTTTAACATTTACAATAAATTCAACAGAGATTAATTCCGTCGAATTAGACAAGAATCTTACCTATAAAATAATTGGAAATAAAATTATAAGCGATTGTCCTAATATATATATATTCAATACTCTCGGACAACGTATGCAAAACAATATTGAACTACCCGTCGGAATTTATATCGTAAAATGCAACAATAAAACTCAAAAAGTAATAATTAAACCATAGTAATAAACAAAGGTAAAAAGGAGCAAGGTTGCAGCCTTGCTCCGTAAACCATAATACTTAAAATTAACTGAACATGAAAAGGAAAACAATTAATGCAAGACTGTGGTTCTTGCGGGGTCTTACGCTACTCGTAGCATTAAGTTTCAGTATTGGGAATTTGTTTGCCCAAATAACCGTAACTACTACAGTACCAACGGGGCAAAGTGGGGCTTTAAACGTAGGAGTTGGAACCGCTAGCTTTAGCGTTTCTATAACGAATACAGGAAGTAGCAGCACTCACATCACATCGCTTATTGTGAATCAACCCGTTGGCGTTTCGCTGGTATCGGCAACAGCAAGTATAGGTACTGCAACAATAAATGGTGACACCGTTTTACTTGACACGATTATTCCAGCAAACCACAAACTCGTAGTGCAATATCTCAAAAAAGCTTCGTGTAGTGCTGTGCCTAATGCAACAAAAGACTTTTTTGTGAATGTACGTGACAATATTACCATAACGAGTTCTGACGGTGTAAATAATGTATTGACAGACACATACCCAATTTTATTTCCAGGCTTACAGGTTAAAACACCTACATCTCCTCTGAATGAAAAACAAAACACCATAATCGTATAAACTACTTTTTCGGAATAGTACCTGCCGTTTTAGACATACAGAGGTCTGAGCTTGGACATGCAGAGGTTCGAGCTCGAACATGCAGACCTACAAATGTGTCAGTGCGGTGCTCTGGAAATGCCTGATAAACAGTTACTAATTTAAACCCTAAAATCTTTTCAATATGGCTCTACAATACAGTGCGGTTGAGAAAATAAATCCGCAAACAAAAACAAAGAAATGGTATGCACAACCAAAGTTGACGGGCAACCGAAATCTGAAAGATATCAGTAAAGATATATCAGAGGTGTCGTCACTTTCGGCTGGTGATGTACAAAATGTGATAGTGAACCTTATCAATCAGCTACCAAAATGGTTGATGGAAGGCGACAGTGTTAAACTCGATGGCTTTGGAACGTTCCGGCTCTCGTTTTCGAGCGATGGTGTGGCTAAAAAAGAGGAAGTAACCGCCAACCAGATAAAGGATATTTACATTTTGTTTAATCCTGATAATGACATAAAAACTCGTGTACAAAACACCGTGATTAACCACGTGTAAATAACTCAAAAACAAGACTTTTGGCATTGACTCTGCACAATGCCAAAAGTTAAGATAGAATTAATAAAAAAATATTTTGGCATTTCAAATTTATTAGTACATTTACGCATAATTAAATTAACGTATCAAAACAAGACACCGACATCTATCTACATAAATAATAATATATTTATACAGGATTAAACATCAATAAAGTAGCATATTAACTCACTATCAAAACAACACAATGAAACCGATACAAAAACACCTTTTTCTTATTCTTGCATTTTTAATGTTTTTTTCTCAATTCTCCATTGCCCAAACTCCTACTTGGAAAAAAATTACTCCTGCTGGTTGGAGCGGAAGCTTTCGAAAAGTTACCTTTACTAAAGGAGGACGTGCCATTGCAGCTGCCAATAATGGTTGGATTTACCAAAGCACTGATACTGGTAAAACATGGAAAACTATTTAATGGTTTCCCGAATAAGCAAGGATATTATACCGATGGTTCAACAGCTAAAGGGCTTGTAACCATAGCTTATCTTGAATTTTTTACCGATAGTCTTAATGGGATATACATGGGGAATAGGTACAATACAGTAATTGACGGATTAAATATTTCATACACATCGGACGGAGGACAAACTTGGCAGAATACTCAAACGAATATTAATAATTGTTTAGCAAGTGGATTGTATTGGAAGAATAAAGATTCTGTATTTTTATGTGCATTTAATCAGAATACATATCAAATGTATGTTTATTTATCTAAAGATAAAGGTAAGACTTGGCAAATCACCAATGGTATTCTTTCAACCAATGCTTCCGATTGTCAGATATACTTTCCAACGCCATCACACGGCTATGCATTCAGTAGTTATTATTATGGTGAAACTATAGATGGAGGAAATACTTGGACACCAGTAACGTACAATGCCAAGATAATTCAAACAATGTTGAAATTTAAAAATGGACAAGTGTTAATTTGTGCTGATGATACACCTAAAACAGTATTCCCAAATTGCAAATTTAGTAGTATACCCAATTCTAGTGGAACAAAAATAGGGTCAAATCAACTTGCCGACCTTGGTTACGGAAAGGTATATAGTGCTTCTGGATATTCCGTAACAGAACAAAAACTGGAATATTCTTCGGATAGTGGTAAAACATGGAAAAGCCAAGTAATTGCTAAAAAATCATATACTGGTGATAACGATTTATATGGAGTTGCTTTTTTAAATTCCAAAATAGGAATAGCTGTAGGAACATATTTAAGTTCGTATGTAACCACAAATGGTGGTACTACATGGCAAAAATACGTACACGGTGGAGCCGAAGGTTTTAAAAAAATATACTGCAAAACAAAAGACAAATGTTTCATTACTGGTAATGCAGGACGATTGTTTCGTACAAATGATGGTGGTTTAACATGGAACTATCGAGACTTGTATTCGACCACCTTGCAAAATGTTGTATTTCCCACAACAGATACAGGTTATGTAAGTGCTAGTGGTGTTATTTTTAGGACAATTGATGGTGGAAATAATTGGACAAAATTTATACAACCAGATGACGGAAGTTTTCTGAGTTTTCCAACTAAAGACACGGGTTATGTTGGTTATTCTTCAGGATGGGTTAACAAAACAGTAGATGCTGGGCAAACATGGAATCCTGCTATTGATGTAACTTATTTGAATAATATTGGTTACGGTGGTGGTGGTGCATGCTTCCGTTCAACAAGTGAAGGATTAGTATCAGGACCTGATAATTTATTGTATACGAATGATGGTGGTGATTCTTGGAAATCTATAACTCTCAGTTTGAGCGGTTATGCTGCAAATTCAATTATTGACTTGAATGGTCGTGATTGGATTGTAATGGGGGGAAATGGACAGGTGTATAAATGCAATAAAAATCTAAATTGTTCTTTAAAGTACTTTAATAATCCCAATAACTATACTTATTATTCTGGGTATAAACAAGACACAAATAATATATATCTAGTAACGATTAATGATACTTTAGTTGTTACCCATGATGGAGGTAATACATGGAAAAAAACGAAAGATAGTTTATTCGGAAAAGTGACTTTCCCTACTTTATATTCCAACGTTTGTTATTCTGCATTTGGTACTTATGTATATAAAGGAGTGTTCAAATCACAAACCATTTCAAAACAATTTGCAAAGATTGACAATCAAACACTTACGTGTACTATAACAAATGATGCTAACGAAAACTACAATGCATCTATTTTGCTTATAACAAACACGTTAGATACCATTGCCCTTTCAGCAAATACTGTAATTACTAGCGGTATTTCAGTTTCAATAAAAATACCGAATACAATTCAAGCAAATACCTATACAATACTTATTCAACCTACCGATACCGCTGCTTTTTCTGTGGTTCAAAGCCAAAGTTTTACACTAACAGGCATAAGTATTACTGAAACAGAGAAACCCCTAATTGTAAAAGTAGTTGGGAATAGAATTGTTTGTGATTGTTTAAACTTAGAAATATACAACACAGTAGGGCAACGTATGCAAAATAATTCAGAATTGCCAAATGGTATTTATATAGTAAAATGTAATAACGTTTCACAAAAAATAATAAAGTCGTAACACATTTAAACAATGAAACCAATAAAAAAACATCTCATCTTCTTTGTCCTTTCACTTCTTAGTGTTCAATTCTCTTTTGCCCAAACACCTACTTGGAAAGAAATTACTCCTGCTGGTTGGAGTGGTACGTTTCAGTTTGTTGAGTACTTTACAGGTAACGGCTTAGTCGCAATAGCTGACAATGGTTATTTCTATCATAGTTTAGATACTGGACTAACATGGACAGCTTACCCAAAACCTGTAGCATCTGTAGATTGGATGACATTGTACTCAGACCATAAACGAGCTTATATTTGTGGTGGTTCACATCTTTATAAAACTATCGATGCAGCTAAAAGTTGGCAAGAAATTAAATGGACGGGAATGCCATCAAATATTGATTTAGGTCGCATATATATAAAAACGGAAGACACCTTATTAATGTCAGCTAGCGATGGTGTAAATGGAATGAAAATTTACCTAAGTCCCGATAAAGGTCAAACTTGGACAAAAGTTGCAGAAAATCTTTATAATAATTTTGTATATGGTATTTCAGGATTTTATTTTGTAAACCCAGCTCATGGTTATGCTCTTGCTGCTGGCTATTATGCTGAAACAACTGATGGAGGTCATTCATGGATACGCAATGATATTGGTGTTAATACATTTTTTTATGGTATTTTAGAGATTAAAAATCATTCAACAATAATTTCAACAAATACAAGTACTCCACCACCGACTAGTAATGCCACTTATTTTAAAGGTGGAATAGATAAAATAGTACAAGCAGGAACGATGTTATATGGTATTTACGATGCAAATTTCTTTTCTTCTGCTGATAGTGGTAAAACATGGAAGATAAAACCTATAGATGCAAATAAATTATTTAAAAGCATTACTTTCCTTGACCAACAAACAGGTGTTGCAGTCGGAAATTTTCTTACAACATACAGAACCACAAACGGTGGTACAACATGGACAAAATATGTTCACGGTGGAGCTGAAGGTTTTAATAAAATATATAGTAAAACAAAAGATGAATGTTATATTACAGGCAATACGGGACGATTGTTTCATACCACCGATGGAGGTGTTTCTTGGACGTTTCGTGACTTAAATAATGGAGCTTTACAAAACGTGGTATTCCCAACGCCAGACACAGGTTATGTTAGTGCCAGTGGTGTTATCTTTAGAACAATTGATGCTGGAAATAATTGGACAAAATTTATACAACCTGATGGCGGTAGTTTTCTGAGTTTCCCAACTAAAGACACTGGTTATGTGGGCTTTTCTTCAGGCTGGATTGACAAAACTGTTGATGCTGGGCAAACATGGAATCCTGCTGTAGACAATACCTACATTACAAATAACGGAGGGAATATAGGTGCATGCTTCCGTTCAACAAACGAAGGATTAGTCTCTAGTAATAATTCATTATTATACACCAATGATGGTGGCACTACTTGGAAAATAAAAGCTACAGGTATACATGCTAATGAAATAATAGCAACTAATGATAAAGGTTGGGTAATATTATCAAACTTTGATTCAACAGTTAATTCATTCCAACAAAGATTTATTCAAATGTACAAATGCGATAAAGACATAAACTGTAAAAAAACAGTACTTGTAGGTGATGGTGGTGGATTAAAAAGAGTAAATGATTCAACTCTATGCTTTGGTAGAGGTGATTCCATATATTTTTCCAAAGATTATGGAAATACATGGATGGCTCAAAAATATTGGGCTGGTTTTTATGACTTAAGTTTCCCAACATCGCAGATTGCATTTTCAATAGGTAATTCCTCTATATTTAAGGCCTATTTTGCTTCTAACCTTAATATTAGTAACATACAAGCTTTTAATAAATTAGTAACAGGAACATTGTCTACAATATCTGAAGCAAAATCATTAACAGCTACATTATACTTACTTGATAATAGAGGTGATACTATCTATTACCTAAATAAATTAATAGAAAACGGTTTACCGTTTTCTATTAATTTACCTGAAACTATTATTGATGGAACATATTCAATAGTAATAATGCCTGATGATACATTACTCTATAATAAAGTTCAAAGTTTAACATTTACAATAAATTCAACAGAGATTAATTCCGTCGAATTAGACAAGAATCTTACCTATAAAATAATTGGAAATAAAATTATAAGCGATTGTCCTAATATATATATATTCAATACTCTCGGACAACGTATGCAAAACAATATTGAACTACCCGTCGGAATTTATATCGTAAAATGCAACAATAAAACTCAAAAAGTAATAATTAAACCATAGTAATAAACAAAGGTAAAAAGGAGCAAGGTTGCAGCCTTGCTCCGTAAACCATAATACTTAAAATTAACTGAACATGAAAAGGAAAACAATTAATGCAAGACTGTGGTTCTTGCGGGGTCTTACGCTACTCGTAGCATTAAGTTTCAGTATTGGGAATTTGTTTGCCCAAATAACCGTAACTACTACAGTACCAACGGGGCAAAGTGGGGCTTTAAACGTAGGAGTTGGAACCGCTAGCTTTAGCGTTTCTATAACGAATACAGGAAGTAGCAGCACTCACATCACATCGCTTATTGTGAATCAACCCGTTGGCGTTTCGCTGGTATCGGCAACAGCAAGTATAGGTACTGCAACAATAAATGGTGACACCGTTTTACTTGACACGATTATTCCAGCAAACCACAAACTCGTAGTGCAATATCTCAAAAAAGCTTCGTGTAGTGCTGTGCCTAATGCAACAAAAGACTTTTTTGTGAATGTACGTGACAATATTACCATAACAAGTTCTGACGGTGTAACTAATGCATTAACTGACACATACCCAATTTTATTTCCAGGCTTACAGGTTAAAACACCTTCGAGTGTAAACAATGGAAATGTAAAGGCTGTCCTGTGGCAATTGCCTTTTACGGATGCAATAACGGTAGCAAATGCCAGTAGTGCAGGTAAAGTTATGAATATGCTTTTTAGTATGAAATGGGCTATTGCAGGAGCATTGCAAATTTCGAGCATGTCTTTATCAAAAGCTGGTGGAGCGGCAATCCCAATTACAACTATAATTACACAAGGGGACTCTGCAACTATTAGTATTGATTCCACAATCTTTGCTCAAATGGGTTTTGCTGGTGGTATTCTTAATCCAGCCGATTCGTTTAAAGTTTCGATAACTGCAACTCCCAAAAAGTACTTTGCAAAATTAGAAACCATATACAGTTCTTTTGCTCAAGCAGAAGGCATAACCTGTCAAAAACTTTCGAATGCTTCGGGTATCATGGATTACACCCAGTTACTTCCAAATCTCAATATTACTTTAACAAAAACAAATGTAAAGCTTGCCAATTGGTGTGGCAAAAAATTTGAAGCCGATTATATTTTAACAAATGCAAGTACCAATATTCCCTCAAATAACTTGCTTAATTGTTTTTTGTCGTTTAACGCATATTGTATCATCGATTCTGTTCGCGTTGGTAATCAATACCTAATTAACAAGAGTGGAAAATGGTATTTGCCTGCTGCAAACCTCGATGGCGATGCTATAGTTTCTGACTTTGCACCTAATGCAACCAGTACTATACATGTCGTGGCAACACCTATTATTTCATCTGATTATGCAATGAACAATCCAAGTCTTGGTGTTTCTGTAAATGGGATTGGAATCGATGGTGTAAGTGGAAATTTTACAGGAAATTATTCGGGAGGCTATTTTACAAATATCCATTCAAATATTAGTAGTCCACCCGATAAAAACGAAGGAGAGTCTATTGACTACACCTATACCTACTCAGCTCAAAGCAGTAATCTATCTCAAAGTACTTCAAATGCTTTTTTAGATATTGTTGATGCTCCGATTGTAAGTGATGCTGGCATTATTGTTGATCATGCTCCAATAGCTAATTCGGCAATCGATTACACCAGTTATTTTTCTCTTACAGCTGCTTGTGCTATGTCGCAAAAAGTAAGCCTAAAATTACAAACTGGAGGTGGTTGTGCTACCTTGAGTACTCTAGCTTCTGCCGTAGGAAATACTAAGATTCAATGTAGTGGTACTGGTGGCGATTGTTACGGAATTTTTACTGATTCTGTTTCCATTGGAGGAGCTAATCCGATAATAAATACATGCCAAAATATAATGATAAATGCACCTGGACACGTAGACCATTGGTGTCATAACTCAAAATTAAGTATCACTTGTCCTAGTTATACAAGGATTGTTGCAAGAGTATATGACATGGCAAAAATCCTAACATTATCCGAAATTAAAGGTGGTAACGTTTCACTAACTATAAAAGGTTCAACCACATCAATGACAATTGATCCACAAGATAAAATTAATAATGGAATAGCATGGATTTGTGATGTTACACTTGCATGTGATACAATATTGAATTCGGAAAAGTTTATATTAAATGCTGATATTAAAATCAATGGAAACCATTCATTACTAGATATAAATAATGTTAATTTAAGAGTTGAATTTGCTTTGGTTGATGAAAATATGGTATTACACGAAGGTGGATGGAGCAAAGGAATTGCACTTAAGGTTTATGACCCAGAACCTACATTTAGAAATCCTTATGCCTTTACACCCTGTAATGGATTGAATGTTACTGTAGATGTAAGTGAAGGAGCAAATGCTGCGACAACACCAATATTGATAACTGGAATAAAGTATCCAGCAATTAATAATTTCTACTATAAATCATCTATACCATACACAACGGGCGACAGTTCAATATCAACTATGTCGAGAACTATTAGTGCAGGAACAACTTCCAATTATATTTATAAAGATTGTAAAGCAAAGTGTTTAACCGATAATAGTTATGTAAACATTGCCCCATTAATGATATCGTACTCAGATTACTATGCCGCTTGCAAAAATGACACTATTACTCGGTCATATTCAATCTTTAATGCTAGTACTTTAGTTAACACGCCAACCATAAAACTTCTTCCAGCAAAACTTCAGCAAACCCTAACAACAACGGCAACATGGACTATGCAGGTTGTAAATACAGGAAGTGTCGATGCTAGTCATGTTATGGTAAAACTGCAAGTTGATGATTTGAAAAATTCGATAGCAATGTATTTAACAAATATAAATGGTGATACTATTCCTATTTCCCAAAGCAAAACGCAATATATTGACCTTGGTTCTATTCCGTACCATACGGGGAAAGATATTTCTGTAACAGCAACATACCGAAATTGTAAAAATAATACCGATACAAACCACATAAAAATAACAAGTGCATGGAGTTGTGAAAAGCTCGATAAAACTAATTTTGAATATTTTGCCTGCAATGGCGATAGTAGTACATTTCAATTGGAAAACATGGCTGCTGTGTTAAATGCTGTTGAACAATATCCTGACGACAGTCTATCGTATGGTTTATGTGAAAATATTCCACTCAAAGTCAATATCAATAACATAGGACGTGCTGACCTAACAAAACTTGGTTTTTGGTTTACTTCTATACCTGTAAATATGTCTTTAACTGGAAATAAAATTAATTGGGGATTTAATAACAAAAGTGGTTATATTATAAATGACCTTATTGTTAAACCAATAGTTAATTTATTTGGAAGTAATACTCTTTTATCTCAAAAAGTATTAAGCAATAATGATTCAACAGCATCACTTCAAGGTACTGACCCCACCATACATCTTGATTTTAATGTGCAAGTGCATTGCAATGGAACAAAAGAAGTCAAAATTGATACCGTAAAATTCCAAACACAGGGAACAACCAATTGTGGAGATATTCAGTCAAAATCATATAGCTATTTCCCACAAATTCGAGGGTTTGAGAATCTTAATAAATTAATAGTATCATCTTCGGGTGGTGTCTTTAACGACAATAAAGGAAGCAGTACCATAACAGCTCAAGTAACAAACACGTCAGACGTTTTTGTTGATAGTGCTTACATAACAGTAAAACTACCAAAGGGAGTAAAATATGTTACTTACGTACCTGCATCGGGAACCTTTGTTCATAGTGTAGATACTTCAACTGCACCCAATGGAATTCAAACGGTGCAATTTGAACTTACCAAACATCAAAACATAGCAGCTGGCGATTCTGTAAGCGTTACTTTGACAGTTACAGATAAACTTAGTTGCCCACCATCAGCTTCTATTGCAGAAGTTATGGGAACGTTAAAACGCAAAATGGTTGACTGTGGAAGTGACTCTTGTATGGTTGAAGCAAGTACAAAGTCAGTAATTGATTCTCTTGTTCGTCCACAAGCAAAATTTATCTCTTCCATTATTGGTACACCGTCTATTGTTTGTGCAGGAACACCTGTCAATTACTTTATTAGTGGCAATGTTAGTTCACTAGTAGGCTGGGAAGTTTCTCCAAGTACTGAGAGCATACAAGGAACAGGTACGTCTGCAAGTGCTACTTATATAAATGAAGGAAATGTAAGAGTTATCGCTACCGTAACAGATATAAATTGTCCTGTCAATTCGACAAAAGATACAACGTATACCCAAGTAAATAAAGCTACAGTTAGCATTGACCCCTCAACACAATCTATTTGTGCTGGTGAAACAGCAAACCTCAATGTTAGTGGTACTGCAACCACCTACATTTGGACTGATGGAAGTATCCTTCAATCACGAACAGTAACACCAAATAGTACAACAACCTATAGTGTTGTTGGAATTGCTGGCAATGGCTGCTCTGCTTCTGCATCATCAACCGTAACGGTTAAACCAATACCTACAATAACAATAAATGCACCTATATCATTATGTGAAGGAAGTCCTACCGCATTAAATGCAACTGGCGCTGATAGTTATGTTTGGGATAATGGAACTACAAATGCAAAACTAAACATTACACCAATAATTGGTAGTTCTTATTCGGTAACTGGAACAACTAATGGTTGTTCTTCTTCAAAAAGTATTGTTCCTGATGTTAAAGCAGTACCAACGGTAACAATAACAGCCACTTCTACAAGTATTTGTAGTGGTGAATCTGTTACACTTACTGCAAATGGAATTGGTTCAATCAAATGGAGTACAAGTTCAACAAATTCATCAATAACAGTTACACCAACAACAAATAGTACTTATACTGTTACTGTTTCGAATGGCGAATGTATTGGAACTGCTTCGATAATTATTGAGGTAAAACAAAAACCAGTAATACCAACTCCTCCAATAGACACAATCCAATACAGCGATTGGAAAAAATCGGGGATTGACTCACTCAAGAAGAAATATAAAGATGGTAATATAGTTCAATTAACAGCACCAGCCGATGGTAAATGTGGTACTTATACATTCTCATATACCGTTAATAGTAGTTGTGGTAATGTAGTAAATACGATAACCATTGTTGTAGAAAATTGTTGTGAACCAAACTACGATATTGTGGTAACCGAGAAATTGGGAGTAACTACATTTGATGTTGAATTCCTACGATATTATATAGCACATTCATCGAAATTGACAAAATTAGCAAATGGAAATTACCAACTAATTATTGACGATAAATGCGACCCTATTATAATTACTGTTGATGACTGTTTCCCAGCTTCGGCCGACTATAATGGCGATGGAAAAACAGATGCTTTGGATCTACCATATTTAATTAACCAAGTAGGAAATCAATAAGCATATCAAATTCATATATTTTAAAACGCATAAATATAAAAAGATGAAAAATAATAACAGATATATAAATGTATCAAACCCTTTTAGTAAAAGGTTAGTGATATTGACAATGCTTATTGTAACAGTTTTACAATCGGCATTGGGACAAGTATCAATAACAACATCAGTACCCGATGCTACACAACGATTAGAAGTTGGAAGAACAGCTACTCCTTATGCATCATTTAAGGTATTTATTAAAAACTTGAATACTACAGATGCTGTAACGTTAAATAAAGTTACCATTACCCCATTTACTGGCGTTACGATTCAAGGTAATCATGTTCAAGATAATAAAGGTTTAACAATTACATTATCAAATAATGTGTTCACTTTTCCTGCCAATTATTCATTAGCAGCAGGCGACAGTATGTGGTTTTCTTATGATGCTACAGCTGGATGTTTAGCATCGGGGCAAACAGCTAAAGTGCAGGATAATATTAGTTTGTCATACACAAATTTAGCTGGTCAAATTCAAAGTGCTACAGTACCATCAGATTCATATCCGATTTTGTATCCACTACTTACAGTAAGCAACAATAGTAAGGAAGTTAAAATTGGTATCTTAGATACCTTAATTACAGAAGTAAGTAATGCAACAGGAGCAGGTAATGCTGAAGAAATGCAACTCACCGTAACCTTTCCAAATGGGACTGATGTTTCTGCAACGAGTCAAGCATATATAGCAGGTACTGATTTATCATGGAAATCGGTTGCTGGAGTAATCGACATTAACAATCCTAATGCAATTGTTTATACACTTTATTCTGGATTATTTTCTCCCGTTGGTTTTACCGCTGGAACGAAGTTTTTCATTAAACAACCTATAAAAATCAATAATTATTTCGATTCAAGACAAATTCAATATTCGGTATCGCAAAAGGTTGATGGTACGGTTTGTAATACTAGTAAATCATCGGGTACTTACACGCTTACTCAAGGAGTTGCTGACCCTCAATTGATAGTAACTATTGATAAAGTAATAAAACAAATTAAAATTTGTGATACAACAGGTATTGTTCAAATAAAATTTAAAAATAACTCGACACACTCAATGAGTGGAGCTGCAATAATAGCTAATTTATCATTTACTTTAAACAATCTACAACCTGATGGTATAAACTCCATTACAGGAATGCAAATTCCCTTCTCACAAACTAACCAAGGCACAACCGTGCAAGTACAATCGGGCGTAGATTATGATGGAATAGGTGGATTTGGAGATTATAATAATGATGGTAATTATTTAGATTTGAATGCAGGGGATTCCGCTTATATTATTCTTTCATTCCATGCTAATATAGCTGTTTTATTTAGTCCATTTCACAATATGAGTATATGTAAAAATATAACATATATTGGATTGGATAACAAAAATTATGCAATAACTAATTATCTAGCAATTGATAATAATGACAACAATTCATTTACCTTAGATGGAACCTCAGATGTTGACGCAGGTAAAAGTTATCCTTTTGCTTTTACTAGTACATATTACATGACATCCAGCTTATTCAAAAGTCCCCGTCAATATTATGTAATGGCAACAGTTCCATCAGGGTTCACAATAAATAATCAGGGAACTCAATTATTACTACCAGTTAAAGCAAGCGAGATAATATTACACGATTCAACATTCTCTGCCGCAATAACAATACAGTCGACAAATAATTCCCTATGTGGAAATTATTCAATACGATGGCAATTATTATTTAAAGAAACAGGATGTAATACAAGTGATTATACTATTGTTGACACAAAACAAAAGAATTTTTACAACCATACATCAAATGGATGTAGTAATGTTCCCAATGCTGTTTTATCATTGGATATTTCAAGAGTTAATACAGGATATATAGGAACTTTTTATAGTCCAGTTTTTGAATCTGATTTAGTGGGTAAACAAAGGTATACCGAAGCAAATTGCCCCAATAGTACCACATTTATAGGTGGTGATACGATGAGATTAAAATTAAAAGCAATTATACCTGCAAACAATACCTGTGCCTATAAAAGCATAATTGCCCATTTTACTAAATCAACGACAATCGATGATTTACAACCTTTTTCTGCAACATTGACAATAAATGCCAACACGTATACTACTAACAATTTCAGTACGACAAATCAAAACGGGGTATCGGTTCTAAATGCGATATTTACATTTCCTTTAGGATTGAATATTCAAAGTACAGACACCGTTAATATCATGGTGCTTTCAACATTGCCTCAATCGGTCAATACAAATACTGCAATTAATCTTCGTGGTAGTATTTCAACGGTTAATTGCTCCAATGACACATTACAATCAGATTCCCGTGGAAATTACTATAAAACTTTTTCACAAATTACCGTTTATGTTGAAAATTCTTTATCCGTTTGTTCAAGTCAATCGAGCGAGTTTATTCTTTCAGCTTCAAAAATTTCTTTTCCCAATGAGTATAGACCTATTATAGCTGTACAAGAAGTAACAATTACAAAAATACCTGGAGTGCAATATACATTTTTCGAAGTTTCGTGTAACAGAAATTTAGTATCTAATTCAAATTACACAATAACTCCCGATAATACGTCTATTCATATTGTATTCAACAAAAAAGTATTATTACAATCTGGTGTTTCCCAATCCGTCCAAGTGCTTGCCAATGGTAATACCTGCGATGTAATTTCAACTTCAACGAAATATAATTGTACTGGGCATGTAATTTATTCTATTAATGGAATAGCACAATCGACTAATTCAACTGGGAATATTGGTACAAATTTACCAAAGTATTCATTTCCATCATCAAGCATTAGTAAAAACGATGGTAAAATAATAACGTGGAACATCAGGGTAAAAAATGACGGGAATGATTATGCACCCAGTACTATGATGGAATGGGCTGTTGCATCAGGAAAATCATCATTGCAATTGAATAGTGTATTAATTGATGGTGTTAATGCACCTTTAAGCACCATTGGCAATAATTATTATTTTACTCTTGCAAAAAACGGAACAACATTACAACCAAATACAGCTTATGATTTAACATTAACCGCAAGGTATACAGGTTGTGCTTTCAATGACAGTATTTTTTCAACATTACGAACCGCATATAATTGCAATATAATTACTGCAAGCAATTTTAACACTTATGTTTGCGACTCAATATCTCAAAAATTGAATGTATCAACGGCAAACCTCTCTTTAGTACCTTCAATACCTCAAAGTCCAAGTTCGTTTTATAATTTCTGCGATTCTATCCCATATTCAGTAGACGTATTTTTAGGAAATACCGATTCTTCAAATGTTTCATATTGGATGAATCCACTTCCTAGTAATATCATAATAAAAGGAAATAAGATTAACTATGAATTCGATGGAAAAACAGGTACAATAAGTACTGCAAATGTATTTACAGCGAACAATCAAAACATCTCGAAAGAAATATTAGGCAACTATTTCAGCTCTGTTCCCGACTGGAATCAAAAATCGGTTAAACTCTCTTTTAACCTTTCAATCGAATGTTCTAATCAATTGGTTACCGATATAACAAAAGTGCTTTCGGAAAATGTACTACGTACTAATATCTGCGGAGCTGAAAAGAAAGAATCATTTGATTTTACACCCAAGATTCGTGGTTTTGAAAACTTGCAAAAGATTTCAATAGATGCTATTGCAAATGGATTTGATGCCTCGCAACAAGGCGAAGTTTCTGTTACAACATCGAATGTTCATATTACGATTGTTGACAGTGTAAATGTAACAGCTATTTTACCTGAAGGAGTTCATTATAAATCAACAGCTAATGATACCATTTTTCAATCAATAACATCAAATACCGATGCCAAAAATATTACAACGGTTAGTTGGGCTTTTACAAGAGGTAAATATATTCAAGGTAAAGATAGTGTTACATTTAATGCTCTTTTTGAAAATACCAATATTTGTAGTACTGATTCTGCGAAAATTATATTTATAAGTTCATTACAACGAAAAGTACTAGCATGTAATAAAATAGATTCTTGTATTGCTACAGCAAGTAGTGATACAGCTATTGTTTATTTAAAGAGAACGTTAGGTAATCTTATTGGTTCAGTTACTGTTCCAACAGTTTGTCAAGGAGAATCATTCTCGTTGAATCCCACTTCAAGTGTTCCAAATGTTACGTATACCTACGCAATCGTACCTGCAAACAAAGCAACTATTGTAGGAAATACTATAACTCCAACAACTGGTTTCTCTGGAGATTTGACAATTACAATTAAAGGAACAAAAGAAACATGTACAAATGATTCAACCGTTATAGTAACTGTTAAGCCAAAACAAGCAATTACTATAACAGCGGTTAATCCAATAACGATAGATGCTTCCGCAATTCAACTTTTAGCAACTCCAATTGGAGGAACGTGGTCGGGAGATGGTGTTACTGGAGATATGTTTAATCCAGCAATCGGTGTTGGTTCTCATAAAATATATTATACCTACAGTTCTGTTGGTAGTTGTGATTCGAAAGATTCTATAACTATTATTGTAAAAGGAGATTGTAAAATTGCACTAACGGTTAACAATGAAAAGGTTTGTGATTTAAAATCGTTCAATCTTCCTATTACTATAAATGATTTATCATCTTGTGATGTTTGTTTTTATAATATGAGATTTGTATTAGAGTATGACAATACTAAACTCCAATTAAATACTGTTTCATTAAAGAATAATCCAAATATTGACATGTTTTTTAATCCGTTATCGGGTAAAGTTGTTGTACAATTATATCAAAAGGCTGGACTTACAAGTTCATTTATTGGAGCAGGCGATTTTATTGATTTAAACTTTACACCTTTGGTAATCGGTACATCGGAAGTAAAAATTACTGATGCTTACATCAATGGTAATACCATTCAACCAAGTGCAATTGGAAAACTATCAACAGGAACTGTAGATGTTCTAAATCCTCCAACGGTATCAATTACTAGTCCATCTACATCAATATGTACAGGTTCAAACATTTCAATTACAGCAAGTGGAGCTTCAACTTATCTATGGAACAATGGTGATAGTAACAAAGTACAAACAGTTACCCCATTAGTTAATACTGACTATAATGTAACTGGTACTGATAGCAATGGTTGTACAAATACTGCAATTACAACCGTTTATGTAAATGCTTTGCCTACAATAACAGCGACTGCAAGTTCGTCAACTATTTGTTTGGGTAATCAAACTACGATTGGAGCTACAGGAGCAAATTCATACGTATGGAATCCATCTGATGGAGTTGTAAATCCTATCGCAACAACAACGTATGTTGTTACTGGAACTGATAACAATGGATGTACAAATACATCTTCTGTAATAGTAACGGTAAATAATCTTCCAACAATTGTGGCAATAGCTAGTGTGCCGACTATCTGTATAGGAAGTCAAACAACTCTTAGTGCTATTGGAGGTAATACATACGTTTGGAGTCCATTTGGTGGAACAGTTTCTCCAACGTCTACAACATCATATTTTGTTACTGGTACAGATAACAACGGATGTACAAATTCGACTTCTGTAATAGTCAGCGTAAATAATATGCCAAATATTGTAGCAGTTGCAAGTTTACCAACTATATGTTCTGGTAATCAAACAATCGTTTCAGCTTCGGGTGCAAATTCTTACGTTTGGAGTCCATCAGCAGGAACAGTTTCACCAACAGCAACAACAACCTACTTCGTGACTGGTACTGATAATGGCGGTTGTTCAAATACTGCAAGCACAACTGTAACGGTTAATTCTCTTCCAACAATAATTGCAACAGCAAGTTTACCAACCATTTGTTCGGGAAATCAAACTACGGTAAGTGCAACAGGTGCTAATAGCTATGTTTGGAATCCATCAGCTGGTAATGTTAATCCAACGGTAACAACGACATACTATGTAACTGGAACTGATGGTAACGGTTGTAAGAATATCGGAAGCACAAAAGTTACGGTAAATACTTTACCTACAGTAATTGCTACAGCTAGTTCTCCTACAATTTGTTTAGGGAAACAAACGACTGTAAGTGCTTCAGGAGCTATTTCATATTTATGGAATCCATCAGCAGGAACAATAAGTCCTATTGCTACAACAACATATTATGTTACTGGAACTGATGGTAATGATTGTAAGAATACTGCAACAACAAAAGTTACTGTAAATACCTTACCTACAATTGTTGCTTCTGCAAGTATACCTACAATCTGTTTAGGCAAACAGACAACTGTAAGTGCAACAGGTGCAAGTTCTTATTCTTGGAGTCCATTAGCAGGAAATGTTAATCCAACGGTAACAACAACGTATTTTGTTACTGGTACTGATAGTAAAGGATGTACAAATATTGCAAATACAAAAGTTACGGTAAATGCACTTCCTACAATAATTGCAACAGCTAGTATACCCTCAATATGTTTAGGTAGCCAAACTGTAGTTTCAGCAACAGGTGCTAATTCATACGTTTGGAGTCCTTTGGCAGGAACAGTTTCACCAACAGCAACAACAACATATTACGTAACAGGAACGAATTCTTTGGGTTGTATAAATACAGCAACTACTAAAGTAACAGTTAAACCATTGCCTACAATTTCTGCCATAACAGGTAATATAACTTCATCAATAGGTTTAACTGCGATATATTCAGTCGCAAATCAAACAGGTGTAACTTATACTTGGAGCGTAACTGGCGGTACTATTCAATCGGGACAAGGAACTAATCAAGTATCAATTAGATTTACAGCAATACCTGCAACTGTTTCTGTTACAGCATTAAATAATGGTTGTTCTTCACTTTCTTCAAGTTTAACTGTTACACAATCTATAGTAACAATTACAGGATTAAGCGTTGATTGTAAAACAAATGTCGGTGATATCGATTGGAGTTCATACAGTATACCTGCAAAATCTGGTTCAGTATATACTTGGTCAATTAGTGCAGGAGCAGACTTCAATACAGCATCAACTGCAACAGGAACAACAGTTCAAGTTCGCTTTTTAGCGAATACAGGAACTGTAACATTAACGGTTACAGAGACAACAAATGGTCAAGTGACAGGCATTGGTACAATGGTTATTAGTAAAAACATAAGACCAACTCTTAGTGCTATTTCAGGTGCTTCTAATTGGGGTGGTGTTTGTTTAACCCAACAAAATGTTCCATATTCGGTTGTTGGTACAAATGCAACTTCATTTATATGGACTGTTCCTGATGGTGATGTAATCACGTCACCATTAGGGCAAAACAATATTACCGTTAGCTTTAATCAAACAACAAACAGTAATAACGGAGCTGGTAGTATTATAGTATTTGGTCAAAATGGAGTTGGTTGTTTAAGTAATCAAGGTTCATTTTTATGGGTTGGTCCTAATGGAGCTTGTCCTTCAAGTTTAGCTTTGAAAAACTATGTAGAAACAACGAATAACAATGAACCAACAATAATTCAACCAAATGTCGAATCATCGAATGTTTCACCAATTCTAACTGAAATAACAAATACAGTTACAGTCATCCCACAACCTGCCAAAAACGAGGTTAGAGTTGTAAGTACATCGCCAGTAAAAACTGTAACGATCTATGACATGAATGGGAAAGTTGTTATATCAGTTAAAAATATAACAGTTATAGATATTACAACTCTTTCTTCAAGTACTTATCAAATGGTAATTGAAACAGAAGCTGGAGTGTTTAATAGAACTGTTGTGGTAGTTAAATAAATAAAATATCTTTACAATTCTCACAGAGAGCCAATATAAGCTCTCTGTGAGTTACGTAAGGTTCACATCTAATAAGAGACAATTTAATATGCAATCAGACCATCAAACCGTAACGGATACAATACATTCAAGAACAATAGACAAAACTGAATCCTTTGCAACCATTTATCACCAACCATCAAACAAAATATTAATGGTAAATGCAAATTTTGTTGTTAACGAATACATTATTAGAACATTTATTGGAATATGTTGTATTAATAAAAATGCTGATGGGCAAAGCCTCTTTTCAATTGATACATCTTCACTTTCGACAGGAATATATGTTTTGACTCTTATAGGAATTAATAACGAGTTCTTTGAAACAATATTTATAAAGAACTGAGGATAATCTCATATTTAAAGACAGGTTTGGAATTCTCTGCAACTTAAATATCTTTAAAGAACTAACACTAAGAAATTAAAAATATAAATATAACTTTGTTTCAGTATTAACCTATAATCAAACGCATTATGAACAAATCGGAATTAATTAAAGCAATTGCAGAAGAATCGGGATTAACACAAACAGATTCAAAAAAAGCATTAGACGGATTAGTAGCATCCATTTCAAAAGCATTAAAAGCCAACGATAATGTTGGTCTTGTTGGATTCGGAACATTTAAAACATCAGTTCGTGCAGCTCGTACTGGAAGAAACCCACAAACAGGGAAAGCAATCGAAATTAAAGCTAAGAAAGTGATTAGTTTTAAAGTTGGTAGCGAGCTTGCTGAGTCTGTAAAATAAATATTTATTTATACACTATAAGAAGGGACACCAAAACGATGTCCCTTTTTATTTGTATTACATTTTCAAATTAAGCCAGATTACATGGAATAAGGTGTAAAGATAACTTTTAAAAGAGGCATTTTGGATTTTATAAAAAAACTTGGTTTGTTCAAACAAAAATATGGACACAGTAATGTCCCACAGAAATATCGAGATAAGTGGTTAAGTAAGAAAGTTTCGATGACAAGATATGCTTATAAAAAAGGATTGCTTGAGCAATCCCAAATAGATGAACTAAATACATTGGGGTTTATTTGGGATACTTCCGAATATAAATATAATGCATTTATTGAAAAACTTGAAGCGTTTTATCTATTACATGGTCATTGTATTGTACCTAAAAGCTATAATGATAAATGGTTCTTCGGAAAATATAAAACAATTAAACAAACGTATAAAAAAGGGACTTTACCTCAATGGGTTACGAATAAACTAATCAGTTTGAATTTTAATTTTGAAACAAAACCGCTATTCAATCCTAAAAATTTAGAATTATTAGAAACTTTTATGCTCGAACATGGACATTGTAATGTTCCATATAATTACCATGACAAAGGCTTGTATATAAAAGTAAATTCTATTAGGAAATCCTATAGAAAAGGGACATTACCTCAATGGGTAATTGATAAATTAGAACAGATGGATTTTAAGTGGTCATTAAAAAAATCTGAATGTCTCTAAAAGATAAATTCCTTGTCGTTAAAACAAATACATTCATTATTAATTATACAATAAAATTGAAAGATGCTCATATATATATAACAACTAAATAACGATTTACTCCCGATTATTTTAACTTAACTGATAACCTATAGTATTACCTTTTTAGAAAACAATTTATCGTCAGTATATAGTTGAACAAAATAAATACCTTTCGAAAATTGATTCAAGGAAATTACAATTTCTGTATTTGTTTTTTCGTAAAAAACAATTTTCCCATTTACATCAAATATTTTAGCAATCCCTTCCTGTTTAGTATTTATGTGAATATAATTATCATAAATGCTGATATAATGTTCCGAAGTATTATTTTCTTTTATTGCGAGAACTTCGGTTTTTGATGCTTTTTGAGTTACTGTTATTGTTTCCGTAGTATCGTTAAATATAATGTTAACTGTTGCTGTCCTATCATTCTGACTTATGTTATTGGAAGCAGAAAACGTTATATAATTTACTCCAAAAGTTAAAAGAGGTACATTAATTGTTAACCATTCATCCTTAGTAGAAAGTGTGTATGGAATATTTGAGGTTACTTTTATTGAATCTGATTTTATATATAAAGGTTCAATAATAAGTTCATTTGTTGATAATTCATAATTCATTGCTTCAATTTTATAGAACTTATTCCATTGATTATCTAATTTATAATTATCTAATGCTTTTGATTTTACATATAAAACACAACTATCATTTATTTTATAAAAAATATTACAGGCACCCGATTGTTGGGGAACGGATACAGCGTATGAATATATTTTCTTTAGTTTTGGACAAGAACTAAAAGCGTAATATTTAATCAGTTTTACAGATGATGGAATAATTAATGTTTCTAAATTACAATTCACAAATGCTCCATTATCAATATAGGTTACTGTAGATGGAATCGTATACTCTTTTAAATTCTTTGAAATAAATTTATATAAAGTGGTTTTGTTTTTATTAAATAAAATACCATTTGTAGAAGAATAATCCTTATTTGCTACATCAACATAAGTATATGTTTTTAATGGTAAATCGTTAATGCTTGTTACGGATGCAGGTATATATAATGAATCTAGAGATTTGCAATTAAGAAAAGCAGCATAATTAATTGTTTTAATATTTTGACCTAATGAAATATTTGATAATTTTTTACAAAGATTAAAGCAATAATCGGGTATAAAAGTTAGACCAGTTCCTATTGTAACATTTTCAAGCAAATAGCATGAATCAAATACATTATTACCTAAGAATGTAACTGATGAAGGAATTGTAATACTTGTTAAAACTTTACAATACATAAAAGCACCTTCACCAATATATTTAAGACTTTGGGGTAAAACAATTGAATCTAACATATCACAACTAAAAAATGCTTGTTCACCAATTGTTTCAAGGTTTTCAGAAAAGGAAATAGATGATAGGCTTTTACTACCTTCAAATGCATAACCGCAAATCGTAGTAACAGAGTTCGGAATTATTACAGATTGTAACGAACAAAAGTCAAATCCGTACTCTTCTATAGATGTAACTGTAGATGGTATTATATATTCACCTGTTTTATCTGAAGGACACCTTAGTAGTTTACTCTTGTCTTTACTGAATAATACCCCATCGATACTTGAAAAAACTGGATTATTTATATCTACATTAAAATTACAAAAAAAAGGAAATACTGATTTACCCAGTTGTATTATTGATTTGTTTAAAGTTATATTTGATATTGATGTATAAAGAAAAGCATAATCCATAATCGTTCTTAATGAATCAGGAAGTGTTATACTTTTTAACTTAGTATAATGAAAAGCATATTTACCAATCGTTATAATGTTTTGGGGTAGTTCAATTATTTCAATATCAGAAAATTCTAAAGCTCTTTGAGGTATAACATTATCCTTAACAATAGCATTTGACAAATCAAGATTAATTAGTTTAGGCAGACTATCTCTCATTGTATAAAAATCAACAGCGTTAATTGTTCCGTTTATCACCAAATTAGTTACTGTTTCTTTTTCAATTTTCGTTAAATATGAATATAAAAAACCTTCTGATGTTACATTGATGCTTTTTGAAACTTGACAAAATGTTCCAGAACTTAAAAACATAATGAAAACTAATAAATAAATATTTTTCATAGGATTGAGTTTATGTATATAATAAGTAATTTTACATAAAAGACATCCAACATTTTACTATCCCTATATTAAGCCTTTTGATATAGGTGACAATTTAGATACCTAGATCTTATAGAATTCATTTTATGAAAATAATTATTTACGAGAGGTTATCATTTGATAGATACATTTAATTACAAATCCTATTTTTTATATAAAGAGTGAATATCATATTGTCTATCAATATAATATTGCTTTAACCTAATATATTTCTACCTGCTGATTTTTTTATTGTGGCTCTGTTCTATTTATCAATTTGCTATTAGTGTTTAGTTTTTCATTCTAGCTTATTGTTTCTAAGTTCCGCTTTATTTTCTTTCAGTTTATTATAATTTATAAGAGATAATTCTTTTATTCGTTCAACTGTTTCTCTTTTCAATACATATTCAGCTGCAATCCTAAATTGTCTGTTTAGGTAAAATTCTTTTCTACCTTTCTCAGCGGAATTTAATTTTACTTCATCAATTCGTTTGTCGATAATTGTCAGCATTGAATTTAAAACAGATATTTCTCCGCGAAGTTCTGTTTTTCTCACAATTTCGTTCGTTTTCACCAATTCTACATGATTGCGTGTTAATTGTTGATTTAATTCAACCATTAATTCATATAAACGGCTTTCGTTCTCCGAATATATTACATCTTTTTTTATTTCTTCAATGTTTATCATTTGTCAGTTTGCTTTTTAAAAACTTGTTACTAACGTTTTGGCAGTTTTTTTATGACTGCGTGTATCTTTTCATTTTAGGTCGTCCAAGTTGTCAAAGCTTTATTCAAATTTGTTATTAAACTTGATTTATTTGTCAGGGAAATCAAATAATTGTCACTTATTGATTTAATATCGCTAAACATTTCTTTATATTCGTTTTTCCAATCTCTTTCATCAAACTGTTCTTGCACATATTTCGCATTTATTAATGATGCAAGTTTGTCTGATGAGTTAATGTAAGCAATGAATGCATTGTCTTGCTCTATTTTTAAAGTATCGAGTTTTAATTGCGTTAACGTATTATCATTACCTGTTGTCGCATTAGAGTAATTAAGCATGGCAATTTTAAAGGTTGCATGGTTTTTTCTAATTTCATTTTCCAATGTAATTAAATTCATATGTGTTTGAACAGATTGTGTTCTTGTAAGACCTGTTAAATTTTTCTTTGCTATTCTAAATGCTAAATAAGCTATAAGTGGTGTCGTTGCTTGCAAAATTAGAGTAATCCAAGAAGGTGAACCTTGACTAGTAAATGAACATTCTTTATAAAATTCAAACATATTCTAACTGATTAATTCATTAATTACTTGTCTTGCTCGAGTAGATTTTTCCTTAGCGTCTTTTCCTAGTTCTTCAAGTCTATTTAACATTACGTTTAGGAATAAACTACTAAGATGATTGTAAAATGAACGTTTTGTTTCAGGATCGGTTATATCCATCGTTTCTTTTTCAAGTATATTTTTAATCTCGTTAATTGGAGTCTTCTTAATTATTTTTTCAACTAAGTCTTTTGCTTTGGTTAATTCCAATGTTTTTAAAATCATATTGTCTGTTTATTAGGTTTGTTTTATTGGCTTGCTTATAACAGCTTAGTGGCTGGCTATATTTATTTTTGTTTCTTTAAATGCAATTCTGAAGTAGTTATCCCACCAAATAACATTTGAATTTTTCTTTGAACAAAAATTGAATCTGGTGTGAAATAAACAATTTTAAAACTATTACCATCCAAAACTAAATCATCAATATTTAAAACATAAGTACCTTTTTTAGTAATATTCGTTTTATTCTGAACTTTAACTACAGTTCCATTGTCAGAAAAATCCCACAAATACTGTTCTTCGTCAATCCATTTAGAACCAACAATAGAAATATTAATTCCATTTTTATATGAAAATCGTCGTTCTAATTCACCATTTTTATTATATGATAACCATTCACCATTTCTTTTATTGTTTACATAATTACCTTCAATAGATTTTTTCCCATTATCATGCCAGCTAATACTTTGACCTTCCAATTTGTTATTTACATATTTTTCCTCCATCCATTTCTTTCCATTTGAATACCAAAGTGTAGAATTTCCATTTAATGAATCTTCAATATAATTTTCTTCAAGAGACTTTTCGCCTTTAACATTCCATGACTTCCAAATTCCATTCTTTTTATTTTTTAAATATCCACCCTCTTTTTCAATTTGACCATTAGTGAACCATGATTTATACGTTCCATCTTTGAGAAAGCTGCCATCACTTTCAACAACTTGATATTGTTCTTGTAATTGACCATTAAAATACTTTTGTTCTCTCGTTTCATGTTTTTGACATGAGACAATAACTAATAAAGAAAAAGCGTAAAAAAGTGTTTTCATAATAATTGATGTGTTATAGTTTATACTTGATTTTTCATGAATTCAAATTGGACTAGATAAGACATAAGTGAGAGCTTCCGCTCCTACTTATGTCTTATTGTGGCTTTTCTAATTCCACATTATTTTAATGTTCTTAAAACTAACGGTTCCTAATTGTCTGTTGGAATTATCAAGATTAGAACTGTTATAAATCATACTAACAAGTTTAAATAAATCATTTCCTGGAAGAACATTATCAAAGGTTAGAGTAATTGTTATCGGAATACCTGTTGGGATTTTTCCAGTCGTACCTTCATTGCCAGCAACAGATGTAGAACGAAAAGAGGTTATTCTATAATTTGTTCCTTGTGCATCATAAGCATCGCCATGGTCAGTGTCATACATAGCAATTGTAAAATCTTGATTTGGAAGATTGTGTTCTATTGTAAAAGTTACCGTAACGTTTTGAGCTGCTCTATTACCTTTACAGCTAATAAATGAAAACTTGAAACTATTATTTGTACTACTCGTCTCGGTTTTACTAGATTGATTGTACAATGTACAAAAAGAGATTTCTTTTCTTAAAAATGTCGTATCTTGTTTTAAAGCGGTTGTTTCATTTTGTAGTTTACTAATCTGTGTTTTTAATTTTTGATTTTCTTGTTTCAACTTATCAGCATTGGCATTCTGACTAAATAAATGTGAACTTATCAAAAAGAGTCCTGAAATTAATGTGTTTTTTCTCATCGTTTAATTAATTATTGGTTATGAAATTCTTTAATATATTTTATTTGTCAATCAACGTATCATTTTGGTTTCTTAAGCTTGCCACTAACATATCATATCAACGTTTGTTGATACATTAATTCAATCTCAAATATACAACATTATGTTAAAAAATTGAATTATAACAAATATTCAAATTTATCCAACCCTTATCTCCAACTTAATCACCACATTTGTTATAGCACTAGCAATAACAACCGAACCCGTTGTATTATTGATAAATTTAATCCCGAGTAAATAACTTTTAGTAAGAGCAACATTCAATCCTACTATTCCACCTGCAAATGCTTGGGGAGTTGCTGAAAAATTGCCATAACTACCGATTTGACTACTTGCACCATTTACATTTAAAGAAAAAGGACAAACAGTATTAGTTCCTCCAGCAACCATTTGACGAAGTTCGAAATTCACGCTTGCATTCGTGTTCGCTACATAGTTTCCTGCAACGGCAACTCCTCCAATATATATAGAAACTCCAACCAATGTTGCAGCTTCAGGAACTAGAAACGGAATACAGTTATTACTGTTTAAACCTCCATCATTTCCGCTACGATAAGCATTATCCATGTATAAATAATCGCTGTAATTCTGAATTGTTCCACCATTGAGAAGAAAGAACTGTGGATAAATCATCGGTTTTGAACCGCTACCTGTTGGAATAGAAGCTGCTAATGTTATGATTTGTTGGTTTACTCCTTGAATTGCTGAATCTGTATAGTTTTTAGCTGCTGTTTGAACCGTTTGGTCGTTCGTTTGCGTTTGCTGATAGGTCGTTTGTAATGCTTGGTCTGATTGTGTTTTGAGACTATCGGCATAGGTTTTCGCTTCTACCTTTTTAGCATCGGCAATATCTGTAAAAATTGACTTTTGCACACCAACACCATTGGGAGAAACAGTAACAGGGATTATGGTATCTCCAGTTGTAGTATCAGGTTTTATCGATACCGTTTGACCATTGAGTTGTAAACCTTGGTCGAAAATAAAATCTTGTGGTTTGTGAAATATTTCCCATGTAATTAAATCGCTATCTATAATCAGATTCCCTGAGTTTGGTTCGTTACCTCTTTCAGTTTCAATAAACATATATTTGGCAAACGTACCTTCTTGAACAAATAGAACATCGGCTTGTTTTGATTCTGATGATGGACTTCCATCAAAATCAGTTGCACGAGTTAGAACCCAAGGTGTAGATGAACTTCCCATAATTGTAATGGTGTAAATCCCAGCATCGATTCTTTGATAACCATAACAAGTAAGTCCGATTCTATCACCAATCGAAAACGAAAGTCCTTGAAATTGGAATATACCATTTCCTGAAGCTGTAATTGTTTTTCCAACTCCTGAACCGTTGCTATAAAAGGCATTGACATCAGTACCTTTTTGAAGCATGACTCTTACTGGTTTATGTGGTTTCAAACCTAATGCTAAAGTATCAACATAAGCTTTGGTAACGGCAGAATTAGCAAGCGGACTATCGAGCAAACCAGTAATTGTTCCATCATAATTTACTGAAATGGTATTGTTCCCACTATACAAATGCACTCCACCATTATCCATATCCAAATACAAACCGTTGTGATTTGTATGATGAAATCCATTAGCATCCATGCTTGTTGTTCTTGGGTCACCGTTTAAGGCAACAACAATCATAGACTTTAATATACGTAACAGTTCATCATTATTATTGGTTGTGCCAATTTGAATTTCACCATTTATAGGTGTTGAACCTTGCTTTGAAACCGCTTGTTGTAAGCTGGTTTCATGTGGATTATTGAGGGCTGCAATATGTTGGTTAACCGTTTCCAATGCAACATCGAGAACGGTTGTTTCATCAACAATATATGAATCGGTTAACAGATAACGCTCTGTTCCATTTTCACGAACGATTACTAATACTTTGTCTGACATGGCTATTATTCTTCAAATACGTTTAACTTTCCACCAACTCCAAAACGTCCATTTGCTGAAGCAATACCTTTTTCAACGTCAATAATGCAATCAACCTCATGTGCGAATTCCTGACCACCACGAAACTTGCCGTCTTTAGTACTGTGGAAAATAAAAATGAATGCTGTTTTAGGAAACTGTTTGTGAAGTTTTGCAAGAACATCATTTGAATACCCTGCCTTGCTAACAGAATCAATAAATACAAAATCCCATTTCGATAAGTCAGTTGGTAGTTTTTCGGCAATCACCAAATTTGGATGAATTGCATTCAATCGTTCAAACTTTTCCTGTAAGGTGTAACCAAATCCCTCTTCAATGGCAACATATAAAACCTTTCCATGATGTTCGGCAAGATATTTTGCAAAGTCAATACTTAAGGTTGATTTACCACTTTTCGGTAAACCGTAAACCATTGCAGTAAATCCTCGTGATGGGTCACCGATAAGATTTCTGTATTTGCCTTGCAAGCCAATAGTATCAAATTGCATTTCCGATAAACTGGAGCTGGAAACGATATTTGGCGAATTCGTTTCCGTGTTTCCTAAACCGTTAACTGTTTCACCAATGATTCCCATTAAACCGTGTAATTCAGTTTCTTTAATTTCGATTGAATCGGTGCTGTCTTGTAAATATGCAATAAGCGATTGTGCGATTGCATGAACTTCCTTGTACCGAACATCATTATAACTAATATCACCATTATTGAATGCCTTTTCATAACGGTTGTATAATGTTTTCGCTTTCTTTTTCACATCGGTTTTACCATGAATGGAAATGTATTGTTTTATAAATTTTACGATTGCCGAAATTTTCTCCGATTTGGTAATCGCTTCATATTTTTCGAGTGATTCGGGTTTGATGGTAATCTTTATCGTATTTGCCATTTCGTTGTAACATTCCACCAATTGGCTTTGAATTTTCTCAATTTCACTCGCATATCCCGATGTTTTACGAATGCGTTTTTCTACAATTGCTCGTTGTAAAGCATTGATAAAACTTAGGATTGTTGCTTTGTCCTTTGCTTTATCATGCAAACCAATAAATCGTTTTATGAATCGTACTTCAGGCGAAATAAAATCAACATCATCGGGAGTAATTTCCTCAGTTTTTTGTTTAACCTGTTTTGGTTGCTTTTCTTTTTTTACAACCTTTTGATTACTGGCTTTACCCGTCTTTTTAGGGTGGTCAATTTGAATCGGCAGACTATGATTATCATCTTCGGAATTATCTGTTTTTTCTAATACTTGATTGAGTTTTTCAATAAACGTGTCTATGTATTTTTTGATGGTTTCATCATCATTGTACAAGTCTAAGTTTTCTTGAATAAATTCAAACTCCGAATGTTTTAATGCCGTTGGCAATATACCCTGTGAAATTTGAGGATATGTGTCTAAAATATTTTCTACTGTTATCATGGTTTTAGTATTTTGTATTCCGTTTAAAATTCCGTCATCGCCAAATGAGAAATAGCCGTTTTCTGTATAAATCACATGGTCAAGCAAACTGATTCCAACTGAATCAAATGCAATCTTTGCTTTTTTTGTAAGTGCTTTATCCGCTTCCGATGGTTGAGTATTTCCGCTGGGGTGATTGTGAGAAATAATAACCGATTGAGCTAGTGATTTGGTAACAATGCCAATAATCATAGGAATATCAGCAAGTGTTGCATTTGATGAACCAATGGTATGCTTATAAAATCCAATTAATTTGTTTGCCCGATTAAAGAGTAGCACCACAAAATGTTCTTGAAATAAATTTTTTCCATACACTCGTTTGAGCATATCATAGACATTTTGCGATGATTTTACCGTATCGACATCAAAGGTTTTGCCTTTGTTCATGCGAACTTTTATTTCGGGAATATAGGCTTTGAGTTCGTTTACATCGGTGGTTGTTCCAAATAGAACGACTTCTTGTTTTTGTGGATACATGGCTTATACATTTAAAAGTTGTAACATTTTTAATTTGGCTAATGCCTTTACTCGTGCTATGCGGATACGTTTTTCTGTATTAACTTTCATATTCGTTTCAGCTCGTGGATTTGTGCAATATCCTGGTCTTTGATTCGGTTCGGGAAACGGACAAGTTTCAGGGTCGTAATCTTCTTTTAAGTACTGGAGTAGATAATTGAGTTTTGAAAAATCATCGGCACGTTCATACGCTGATTTCCCTTTTACTGCAAGGGTTTCTTTCTTCTTTTCAATCTCTTTGTAGAGTTCTAAAAAGCGTTTTGAGGTTTCACCATGTTGACCACCCTTGTAATTTGATAGCTTTGCTTCAACATCCATCACGTCTTTTTTCAAGGCACTTTCAAGTCCGCTTACATCATCAAAGATTGATAGTCGTTTGGGTTTTAATATTGAGCGTTCAATCTTATAAACATTGGTCATAGCTTCTTTGAAACTAGCAACTGTCCAGTATCTGTCATAATATGCAACTTCTCGTTGTATTTTCTTCGCACAATCTAATAGTTCTATATCGGTAATTGCGGTATTCGTTTGAATTTTCTCAATATCTAAACGCAAAGTTCCCAGACGTTTTTGCTGTTCGTTCAGTTTCTTGATTTGTTCCTTTTCGTCTGGTTGACCTTTTATAACTCTGAGTTTGTCATTCATTTTAAATTCATCGAAAGCCCAAGAATATTTTAGATTTTCGTTATTATATTTTCCTATCCATACTTTCAATTCTTCTTTTTTTGATAGATATAAAGCGATAGAATCTTTTACAATACTGACTTGCGATAGATTAGCATTTGCACGACCAAGTTCACGTTCCACTTCTCTGCGTTCTTCATCGAAGTACAAAGCGGTGATTCTACCTACATCGGTGATAAGTGCTAGTTTCACTTCTTGAGGGTCGAGACTTTCAACATCGAGGACATTACCTCTATCAGCTTTGAACCAAATATCATTAATACGACCTGTCTTTTCTTCTAGCTTTTGAAACACAAATACGTCCATCGAATCTTGTACAAGTGGCATTACTGAACGAACAAATGCAAATTCATTTCCTTGTCGCCAAATTCTACCTTCAAGTTGATGAATGTCAGTTGGATTCCAATCGGGATAAAGATTGTAAATAACTGTACCTCGTTTTTGCAAGTCAATTCCCTCACGAATGGTTGCTGTACCGATGATGATTTTAACTAATCCAGCTAGAAAAGCTTCTTTTACATTTTCTTTTTTGATGTCAGATATTGAACTATCAATAATTTCAACTTCATCAAATCGGGTATTGTTATACAGGACATTCTTTTTATAGCCAACTTCGTTTTCAAGATAGAGTTTTATGAGTTTGAAATATTGTTTACCTCTATTCATATAGATAACTTGACCTGATACTTCAGTAAGTGCTTTGGGAGAATCTTTTGGTAATTCCTTCGCCATTTTCTCGTGATATTCTTTTACCGTTCGGCAACACTCACAGGCAAACAATATCTTAGGGCTTTCTTCAACGAATTCTTTGTAGTCTTCGGGTTGGCTGCCGTTTCCTGCGTAAAGGAATGGAGAAAGAGCATTATCAAGTGAATATGCCAATGCTCTGAACAAATCGCCCATATTCAATTTGCCTTTGGTAGCAGACTGAGCAAGTGCAACAATTCTTTCTTGGTTGTGTCTTTGTTTTACCGTTGGCTCAATGTAGGTCAACACTTGTTTTTGTGGACTTAGTTTAACTGATTTTCCATCGGGAGATTTATCATAGAGTTTTGGTAAATTCACTTTGAAAGGACGTTTTACTCCAGCTTCTTCACCAGTTTTGTAAATGATGTGATTGTATATCAGTTTTTGTAGTATAAGGCGGTTTGTAAAGCTCTTAATAACTTCCTTCTCAACAATTTCATCTTTGTAGTTTGCTGTCCATTCCACGGTTGGGAGAACGAAGGTATCGAAGAACGCATTGATATTATAAATGCTATTTTTCTGCATACTTTGATATGCAACAAGCGAAAGCATCGAATAAATTTCGAGCGGAGAATTGGAAAACGGTGTAGCAGTTAATAGCATCACGTTATTACCAAAGGTTCGCTGAATATAGTTTGCATGAAAGAATGCTTTGATTCCTGTTTCAGAAACCGCTGATGTTACATTGTAACGTTTGTTTCCTTCATCATCACTCTTTACACTTTCAAAAACGTTTTTACAACGGTGTGCTTCATCAATGACCAAATAATCAAAACCCATTTTATCAATATCACACACAGTATTCTTTTCACCCATGCCGATTTTCTCACGATATTTTTGATAATCTATTTCAGAATCTCGTGCTGATTTAACATCGCTTTGACCAAGGATATTTACCAGTTCAATGAATAAGGTTTCCGAAACATTTGCAGAAAAACCTATTTGTTTAAAGCCTTCGTAGGTAACTAGAGTAATTGAATTTTCGGGAACAGCTCTTGAAAAGTCTAGTTTCCCTTTCATATCCGTTCCTATGTTACTCCAGTCATTTAACGTGATTCCTGTGTATGATAAAACGCCCGGTACAAATTCTTTTGTGTTTTTGTCTGTGTAACCTATAATTTCGCCAATCCACTTCTTATAAGTCGGTTTTGGGACGACAATTATTGGTCTTTTACATTTGCCTGAATAGAGGTTCGTGGCAATGTTTATAATGGCTGTAAGAGTTTTCCCCACTCCGACGTCGAACGAACATATACCACTTCCAAGTGCTTCAAAGAAGGCAACTCCCTCACGTTGAATAGGTGTAATTTGAAGCATTCCCGACTTGAATTTTGATGAACATTCAAAACCAACTGGAACTCGTTTATGATTAATGTCACTTTGAGCATTAAACATACGATTCCATGTTTCATCAAGTCTGCTTTGGTCTTCATCACTTAGGACTTCGTGTAAGAATCGTGAAAAGAGTTTTTCACCTTCGTTTCGTGCATTAACTTTCAATTCTGCTTTTTGGTCGGGTGTCATCTTTTCATCTTTGAGCGGTTTGCTGTAGATGTAATATTCTGCAATATCAATAGCATTACTTTTATCAAAATCCACTGATTGCAAGGTGTACAACCATTTCACAAATACATCACGAAGTGAATACTGGCTATCTCCATCAAATTTGAGACGAATAGTTCTGTATTTAGCACTTGCAGAATCTCGTTTGACTTGAACTTTACCATTTACTTTGGTTAGTTGTTCAACACTTTCGGTATCCATAAATTCGGGACGAACCGATGAAATACTAAAAATATTCATATTTCGTGCAAGTTCCGATATTGCCATTATGATTGGGCGTTCTCGTGGGTCTGATTCTTTAACGCTTATCATTTTTGGAACAGCTTCAGTAATGACTTTTAAGTGATTTTCATAAATAGCATTGCCGTATTGTTTAATGATGATATCTTTGTCCTTTATCAGTTGGTCTTTTCTATCGTACATATTACCATACGAATACATTGGTAATGGTAAAAAGTCATCTCCACTTATATACATTGCACCATCTTGTACCAACTTTGGAATATCCATACCTGTTACTTTATAATGCTTTGACCAATGCTTCATCGGAACGCCTTGTTTTTGTTTGTACCAAATCCATGCTTTGATTTCCGATTCAGAAATACCTTCGTTGTACATTTTTACTACATCGTTAAAAGCGACTTTCTTACCTTCTACAAAACCTAATCCTTTCAGATTTGATGAATGCTTGAGTACTTTCTCAATAACAAATTTGTTAGTCAAGATTGTTGCGATAAGGTTTGGCGATAATGCTCCAAGTCCTTCTAGTCCGTTTATTCCATTGAGTGCGTTTGTTGTTTTCATAGTTGTAATAATCTTAGTATTTTGAGTTTTGCGAGTGCTTTTGCCTTTGCAATGCGAATGCGTTTTTCGTTGTCGGTAATCGAAATAGTTTTGATAATATCTTCTTTTGTTCCTCTTATTCCTATAGGAAATTCACGGCTTGTAGTGATGTATTCCGTCCCTGCAATCTTTTCGGGATGCATGGCAAACCATGTATTAAAAGAACATATTTCGGTAAATGAAAGCGGTGCATTTGAAAAGTCTTCAGTCTTTAAAATATGTTTAACATGAATGCGAAACCTGTTATCTATATTGGTATGAACAACGCCATATTTTAGCAATTCAAAGGGACTGTTTTTGTCCGTATTGCCATCGCTGTGCATGATAAATTGCCAAAACGCAGCATTTCTTGCTCTAAAATATGAGGGTTGTTCCATTGCTTAACGAAAATCAAGTTCTTGTTCCAATTGTGGAATTGCAGCAGCTGGAGTTAATTGTCCTGCAATGACTTTTTTGATTATCATGGCTTCAACTCTTTGGTAGCCTTTTACATTCAATTTCCCTTTGTCAGTATGGATTATTGCCCAAATTAGCGGACTGTTTGCAGGTGTAACCTTCGTTAATTCTGCTTTGATATTTAGGCGTAATTCGTCCTGTAAATCTTTATTTTTCATACTGATTATTTCTTTCGTAAAACAATAATGTCTGTTGGAACTTCGGAGTTTTTGAAAACGGCAGGTAGCCTGTACGCATCAATAATATCAGCATACTTTCCGATTTCTTCTTTGGCTTTGGTATAGGTCAAACCATTTCTCAAAAAGTTTGAACCGAGAATGTAAATGAGTAAACCATCTTTTTTGAGCATCTGCATTCCTTGATAAATAAAGAATTGCTCAATCTGTGGCATTTTTGGTTTGGTAAAATAAGAGCTGTAATGATTCTTATATTTGCCATAAGGAGGATTACCAATTACCAAAGAAAATGGATATTGTAGCAACCACGTTGTTAGATTTTTTAATTTCGATGTAAACCTTGGTGGTTGCATCATGGCTGTTTCAAAGTAACCTCTGTAAATCTTTGCACCATCGCAAATGATTTCGGCAATACGAGCTGAAATAGGATTGATTTCAAAGCCAACACATTTTTTGTAATCGGGTGCTAGTTCCAATAATCGACCAGTTGCACAACTTGGTTCGAGTACTGTTCCTGATTTGTCGAAACCGTGGCGATATGCCAATTCCCACATCAATTCACAAACAAAATACGGTGTGAAGAACTCATATAAAAGTCCTTCACCCGTAGCTCCTTGTTTGCCTTGTCCTCCCGAACCTTCATATTGTTTGATGTAGGCAATATCACTTTCAGAATAGGATTCCTTTGTCTTATCCTTTTCGGTAATGAATAATGCGATTTCATCATTTAAACTATGTTGGTTCTTCTTTGCCATTGGATTATCCTACTTTCTTTTCAAGTTCTGCAAGTGTTGATTTCAAGGTTCTGATTACCTTTTTGATTCCTGTTTTCTTGGCTCTAATTCCATCAATTGCGGTAGTACTTTTGCGTTTGATTGGTTTCTTTGCAACCTTACGTTTCGTAGTCGTTTTCTTTTTTGTAGTTGTTGTTTTGCGAGTCTTGCTCTTAGCTGGTTTTCGCTTTTTTACTGTTGTCATGGCTGATTAATTTTGGATTATGAAATATGAGTTTTTAATTATTGCTTGACGATTTGAATTACTCTATCGTAAATAATATTTGAGCGTGGATTTTTACATGAAATGATTTGTTCCAACTTTCGTGGTGATAAAAACCACAAATACGGATTTCTACGTTTGCCCCAATAAACCACTTGAACTAGTGAATCAACGGTAGTTATTAGTAATGAAATGCTGTCTTTCTGTGTAGTTCCAGTTACTGAAACCCAGTCATCGGTATAATCAAAACCTTTTTCTTTTATTGAATCTTTTCCTGTACTATCATTCCATTTTGCAGTAATATGATTCTCCGTTTTTGTCGCAACTTCACTTATTTGAACCAGTCGTTTGGGCTTAATTCGTAGGTTATTGAGTTCCTTTAATCCATCGGGATAAAGTTTCGTATATTCCGAAAGTGTGTATTGTAAAACCTGCGTTTTTACAGCTAAAATTCCGTTTTTTGCTTCGTAGTATGAAAACTGTTTTGCTAGCCCTTCATTGGTTTGTTCCAATCGGTCAATCGTGCTTTTTTGTCTGCAACTACGAACGATAAATCCTGATGTAATAAGCATTGCAAGACTTAACACTATGATATAGGTTATTGAAAGTTGTATGTTCATGGCTAATCCAATTTTACAGTTCTATTTTTTCTCTTTTGTAATTTTCGCATAACTGCTTTTTTTACTTGCAAGCGAATATTTTCATTTGATGCACTTGATGGTCGTTTTGTTTCGCCCCAAATGTAGGTTGAGAGAATGGTCAGAATTCCTGCAATTGCAGTAGTTGCAATGACTTCCATTCCTTTCGTGATTCCTAAAACAGCAAGTAATACCAATGTAATTCCTGCGATAATTGTTACTGTGTAGCGTTTTGATTTTTTCATTTCGTTAGTTTTTAATTTTAATTTTTAGTTTTTAATTGTTTTTTCTTTTTTCGGCTTCGATAAAGGAGTACCGCAGCAATTCCCATGAGAATAAATGCACCTACGCCTAGCTCAAACTTTTTTTTTCAACCTGACTGACAACTTCGGCAACAATAGCTTCGGGAATTGATTCGTACATTTTGCGTTTGATTTCTCCAACTGTCAACTTGCCGTCCTTGTTTACATCGAAAAAAGGATTTTGCTTTGCGATTTTTGATGCAGCTAGCTTTGCTGTTTCAAGTACATATTCGTCAGGTTTCCCAACTGCTAATGGAAAGAACGTCACCAAATACAAATCGAAATAGCTATGAATCTTTCCAGTCCAAGGTTTGAAATAAGCATACACATAATGGAGCTGGTCAACTGCTGACATTGCGTAGAGCTTTTGAGTTGTTGTTCCCATTGCTTTTGCGGTGTCTGGCATAAATTGAATCAATCCAGTTGCACGATTTGCACTACGAACTTGAGCATTTTCAGAATCACCTTTTTGTTTGTTGACCGATTGTGCATTTAATCGGCTTTCACTCCACATCACCATCATCAACCAGTTTGGATTGATTCCTAGTTTTGTTGAAATGGATTGCATTGTTTGCTCAAATGTTGCAAGGCTTTCACCTTTGTTGCGTTGAATACTTTCTAGTAAAATCATTACCTCAGTTTTTAGTTTTTAACTCTTATTTTTTTGTTAAAATGGAATCGGCATTTACCCAGCGTTCGGTATTGTCGATAGTTCTGAATTGAATAAAATTTGATGTTCCAGTATTCAAACTCATCATATATACCCCCAATAAAGTCCCTTCCTGTACCGAAATTATAGGTTGTAATTTTGCATCTAGCACGTATGTTTTGCATTTGGTAATAACAGGAACAGGTTGAATATCTGTAACTCCTTTTACTCCCGAATAAAAATCCAATGGTTTGCGGTATGCAACTTCTGTTTGCAGATTCGGATATTGAGCTATCATATCCTTGAAATAATCGAATTGCACAATGAAACTGGAACTTGATGAAATCCAATACGAAACTTTCATCCCTGCTTTAGCTTTCATATTTGCTGGTAATCCATCCTTTTTTACAACATAACCAACCTCAATAAATTTGACATTGTTTTTCAAATCGAAGAATTGCTTTCCTGTTGCATAACCCAAGAACTCGCCATTTTTTGCTTTGCGAACGATATTCTTTTTATCGTTAATTTCATAGATTGCTCCGTGATAACTAGCATCGGGAGAACTGCGAATAAATGCTTCACCAATTGAAACTATTAACCCGTTTTTCTTTGCAAATTTTACAGGGGCTGCACCTCCTTTTTTATTGCCATTACTCGAAATCAAAGTCAATAATCGTTGATAGTTTTCGGGATTTAATTCTCGTTGCAAGTCAGCAAGTAAATCGTCTGAATAGAGGTTTTTATAAGCTGTACTTACTGCATCAAGATTTGTAACGGTCTTTGCCGTGTCCATAATCATGTCATAGTTGAGTGAATCAAAGGTTTTCATCCACGAGATTCCCGAAGGATTAATTCCTGAACGGAAATTCATTGCCTGACGAACTTCGGGACTATCATCGGCTTTGTCTTCAGTTCCTTTATGCTTCAAATCATCTATAATCTTTTTGCTATATTTATAGAGCAGATAGCCTCCAACACCTACCACAACGCCTCCAACAAGAATACGCTTTGGATTATCAAGCCATTCGTTTATTTCAACAGATTTCTTTGCCATTACATAAAGAATTTAGCTTTATCAACTAAGGAAGGGTTGTCTTTTAATGCAGTAGCAAATGCGATAAAGTCTATCGTTGACGTGCGTTTGCGTACCGTTTTCATTATATCAAACATACCTTGCAATACTTCTTTGGCTTGTGCATCATTATCTGCATCAATGCTTACTTTATAGTGGAATGTGTTCATTTGTTTTGCGATTTTAAATAGGTAATAACTGCGTTTGCTTTATCAGTATCGTGTTCAATTTCTGAAAACAAGGTAAAAATGAGAGCGAGCATTTTATTGTCGGTAGAATTCAAATAATCTGATATGAGTGTAATAATTTCGTTGCGTTCTTTTTGTTCTTTCGAAATAGGTTCATCTTCTTCAACTATACCCGAACTATCGTTTTGAACTTGTGTTTGCTGTGAAGATTGTGAAATCTCATTTGGTTTATCAGTATCAGAAATCCCCATTAATGAGGCAATCGGATTACGGATTTTATCTTTTGAAATTCCTATTCCTTCCAAAATATCGCCAAGCATTCCAGCGTAATAACGAACCTGTTTTTTGTTTTCCAACTCTATTTTTAGTTCCTCGTTTTCTGTTTCAAGTTCTTCAACCAAATTAATTTGTTCTTCCAGTTCTTTTGTTAATTCATCAACCTGAACTCGTAGTTGCTCAAACTCTTCCTTTTGCTGACGTTCACGAAATCGCTGGTCAACAATAGTATTAATCTCGGCTTCACCAAATCCTTTAAATTCAGGCTGTATTGTTATCGTTTGTTGGTTGGTAATCGGTTCTATTAACATAAACAATTTAGGAAACAGGCATAATGTCGCTTCTTTTGAATCAAAGAATTCAAATCGAATGCTGTCAGGTTTGGAACATTCCAAATGGTCGGGGATAAAACTTAATTCATCGTGTGTACCCTTATTGATAATTTTTTTAGGCTTTTTATCTGTTATGAAAATAGCATCAAAAAACAATTCATGCCCTTGCCCTTTATGCTTCTTCATCATCTTTTGAAGATTATTGATATTTAAAGAATAGTCAGATTGTTTCATAACTGTGGTATTACTCGTAAAAATTCTAAAACTTGGTTTTTCCCTGCTGGAATCGTAATGGTGATATTGCCTGTAAATTCTCGTATTCTCCAGTATTTTGTTGCTCGAAACATGGTGTCAACAACAATGTAATTATTGTCGGCAAAGATTTCTATTCCATCAACTGCTGGGTCGGTTGCTAAAAAGTAATATTCGTTTTGCCCAGCTATTGTGAACTCACGAATGTTGTTGTTTAAAACAACTTCAATCGGTTCAATTTCGCAATGCTGATAACCCAATCGTGCAATGAAATCCTTGATATGTTCTCTTACAAATGTTTCCATCTTTTACTCCTCATTACTTACTGCGATGTATTGCAGATACAGATTCATCGTATGTTCAACATTCGTCAGATTGCGATAAAAACCCGATACTCGTGTTCCATTTACAATTGGTTCTTCGAGTTGTAACAGAATCTTATCCATTCTAAAATGCTTTTCTTTTTGCTCAACTTCAAAGTTTAATGGATGACTTCGTTTGTTATTAAACAGCAAAGCCACTTCTCCCATTTTTCGTTCATTGCAAACTCCTTGTAAGTCACAAATTGTAAAGGCTACACCTGTACATATTTTCACAAATGCTGGTAGTTTATAATCTATTCGAGTTACACTCATTGGAGCTACCCAAACAGGAATAACAACCCATTTCTCTAACTTGGTTTTCCAGCAATGACACATTAGTTCTTATCGTCAAGTTTTAAATACACTTTTGCAATATATGGGTAGGTTACTCCAGCCATTGCCCCATCGGTGAATCGTATCTTTACCGTACTTCCGTCTGCTGGTTCATCCAATAAATAAAAGCGTTCGTTTACTGGAATGTATGAATCACAATGAATCACTTTCACTTCAAATGTATCGGGGAAAATCTCTTTATCATTTATCACCAAGTTTATTAGTGAATTATCGGCAAACGTTACTTGGTAAGGCATTGAAACCATTATACCAATTATATTTTTATACAGTTTGTCGGTGTTAGTTGTAACCGAAACTGATGCACCTGCCGATGGAACGTTGAGCTTTATGACTTGATATTTTATTGATTTTGGCGTACTCATAGCTTAATGATAAAATGATTAATAAAGAGGTTAGAGGTTAAAACAGCCCGAAAGAATGACAAACTTTCGGGCTGCAAACGCAGGTTTAATACTTGGTTACAGCTGTTCCAATCAAGATAGCTTTCACGAAAGTATCTGCTGCTGCATTTGCCCCCCATTCAAGATTCAACTCCATTGATTGTTGGTCATAAATCATTTTTGGATTGTCCAATTTGTAATAACCACGTTGGCGTTGTGTTCCAGTCGTGTTAAATACTTCTAATGAAGTGATCGGTACGATGGTTGTTCCGTTCGCTTTGAACTCGAATTCACCATTACGGATTGCATCGGGTAATACATCGTATTTACCTTCTTCACCTTTTGCCACACCAACAGATGCAACGATTACGATTCCGCTTAACAACATCACATTACCTTTCTCGAATTTACCTCCTGAGATGTTTGAGATTCCGACAATTTTCGTGTCATCATCTTTTAACATTTTCACGATTTTATTTCCCGATACACTTTTGGTAACGTAGTACGCAGCATCAACCGCTTGCAGATTTTTACTTGCCAATCCGTTTTGAATGTCTTTTGGCAAAAGGTTGATTCTTTGCTCAAACTCTCCACGAGAATCTGATTTGCCTGAAGCTATAATTTTAGGCTTTTTGATTCTTTGCAAAAAGGCTTTGCGTTGCAATGGGGTAGCAGCTTCTAATGCACCCAATAATTCTTCGTCCGACATTGCTCCCATTAAATCAAGGTCGCTGTTTGTGATTTCTCCTAAAGTCATGTTTTCTAATTTTTAGTTATTAATTTTGAATTCTTAGTATGTTTAATCTGTATCTATGATAACCGTTACAGTATCTGAACTTCTTTGATTTCGGTATATTCACCTAAATCAGCTCCCGATATTTCCGTTTCAATTGGTAGTTCTGCAAGATTTCCTGTTAATTCGGGTAAATGCGGATTATATGCTTCTATTTGCAGATTTATAGGTTCACGAAAAACTTGATTATAATTTGGTTTATCTGTTGGTTCTGGGTCACCAAGACCAGCAAATGAGGCTAAACCGTTTAAAATATCTTTCTTTAAAAAGACTTTTACTGTACCAGCAAGACCTCCTGCTGCAACTCCCGATGCTATAAGTTTCAGATTTTTATCTTTTAAAAATAATGCTCCACCAATACCTGCTGTAATTTGAACAAGTGGTTTTACAAGTGCTTTTGCTTGAAAGGTTGTTGCTGTTTCATCGACTTTTATTACTTTATCCAAAAGTTTCCCAGCATAATTGCCTCCAACCATACCTAAGATTATTAATCCTGGTGTTTTAACTTCTTGAAGAATGGACATTAGGTCAACTCCTTTCCCCTTTGGTTCTTTTGTTTCCTTCTTTTTTGTTTCTGTCTTCTTTGCCATAATCGTATATATTTATGTGAATAATGCCTATTTGAGGGTTATTGCTGAAAGTTTTTTGTTTGAATTGTTTCCTCCTTTTTTCTTATGCTTTGTGGTATTTTTGCGTTTGTTAGAAACACCATTCATTCCATTACTTGTTTTTTTCTTACCGCTCAATAATTTGGATAATCCCCAAATGCCTAATGCAGCTCCACCGATTGCAATGAGCGGTTGTTTCTTAACAAAGCCAATAATTCCGCTACTGCTATCATCCGTTGGTTTTGCTCCATCTGTATCACTACCGTCTTTTGCTGAAGGTGTATCTTTTGATGAAGTCGTTGCTGAAGCTGTATCATTTCCACTTGCAGTATTATTCATATCAGTTTCGCTTGCTGACGAATTTGCTTCGCTTGTTTTTGCTTGTACTTCGGCTTCAAGACCATCGGCTTCCGATTTCTTCATTGCTCCTGAATCAACCAACGCTTTTAATGCCGAAGCAATTACTGGAACAGCAGCAGCGATAGCTACAGCAGGTAACACTCCAAGACCTTGAATTGAAGTTTCTTCATCAATACCATTTATTCCTCCAGCTTTACCTTTGAGAACAGCATTTTTGAGAGCTGATTTCTTTCCTTGTAATTTATCAGCAAATAGCTTTTCAATTTTTACTAATGCGTTTTTCGATTTATCCCAATCCGATGCACTTACACCTTTTGCAGCAGCTTGCTCTTTGGTTGCATAAGCCCATTTGAGCTTTGTTCCCATCTTTTTCAAGTTGAGTTTCATCGCTAATAAGAACCCATTTCTTGCTGTTATCACAAGTGGATTGAATCGTACCGCTGCTTTGATTGCTGTTTTCGCTCCATTTTTAACAGCTTGACCAACTTTTTTGAAAAATCCTTTTTTGCCAGCTTTCTTCCCATTGAGTTCATCGTAATCACCATACAATTCGTCAAGTCCATCAAGGTCGGGGTCTTCACTTCCATCAAAACCATTCATTTGGTTTATCTCGTCTTCGTTTCTTGCTAGGTTTTCTAGTGCTTGGTCTCGGTTTGGTGTATGCCAATTGTTGATAGCATAGTCCAACATTTTAAGAAATGCTGGGGGATAATCAACATTGCTAATCAACTCAGGATTCGCTGCAATCATTGTTCTTGTTTTGACTAGATGCTCGTAAAGAAATTTTTGATTTTCGGCTTCGGTCAATTCGCCCAAACCATCAAATCCAGCGACTAAATCCATTACATCGCTATCAATGCCCGAAAGCACAGCGATATTTATTCCATTCATACTCATAGTGAAATCTTTGTTTTGTGAATAATCTTTTTCGGTATCAAATTCGCTCAACACACAGTCAATGGTGATATGCTGTTTCCCAGTTGGTACAATGACGTACACATGTTGATATTGGTCTGTATTATATTTTGTAATGCGGAATTTATGAGCAATATCTAGGTTAGTCAATATGCTTGAAACAAATATTGAAAAGCAATCGCAATCAATTCCTTCTGTACGTTCAGCCCAGCTACGACATGGTCTGCGTAATTGCTCAACTCCCTTTTTGTCTAATCGGTATTGGATGTGGTCGTGAAGAAAAGTCCAAATATTTTCACATGTTTGATTGAGCGAAGAACCCTTCAGTTGTTGTGCAATACGTTTGGTGTCGTCGATATATTTCCATACCACCTTTTTCATCAGGTCAACGGTTTGGTCAACTTCTCCGTCATCAATAATAATGCGGTCAACAACTTCGGGCTTTTCAAAATATCGGTCAAAGCGACTACCGTCTTTAATGATTCGGTAACCTGCCGATATGTTTTGTTTATCTATTCGTTCGCTCATTATAATAGTTTTTGAGGTTCTGATTCAACATAGAGATTATTAGCATAGAGCGAATATTTCATTTCGATTGGAATAGCCAATGCTGTAGCAATGCTATTGAGGTCGCTTTTCTTAAATGCTGCCACGATTGCTGGAATCTTGCCAATGATACCTGTAACATATCCTGCAAGAACTGACCATGAAACTTTAATTTCGATGGTATCAATCATTGTTGTTGCAAGTGGTTTGATGACGAATGATTTTGATTCGGGATTATTTCCTGTAATATATTTACCGTTGGTGGTAAGTGTTACAACAGGCTTTGTAATGGTCATAGTGCTTTTGGTAGGATTTTGGATTTTTATCTCGGTTCGGAATGCGATACCGCTCAAATCAACTTTGTGGATGCGTGGATTTGAGAGTCCACTTACAAGTTTATCTGACATAGATTTCATGCCAAATAGTTTGTATGCTCCCAATGCCAATGCACCTAAAATCCCTATGCCCAAAAACTTTTTCATTCTTTCGATTTGAAAAGTTTTGAAACAAGGTCAATAATCAATTTTATACCATAACCGACTATTGCCGATACACTAGCATAAACTGCTACTTCAAAAATTGTTTGGAGACTAATTGCTGTAATGACAACTTTTAAGAGAATTGCTTTGCTTAATCCTCCAAAGATGCCCGATGTGGTTGCTACAATTGAATTAACTTGGTTCTGTGCCATTGTTTGCATTTTTGATTTATGCTTGCAATGTTACGATGAGGTGATTTGGTGGAATCCTTAAACGGGCGAAAAAGGGATGAAACAAACGAGTTTGGAAGAAAAAAGGTGGAAATGGAATTGTTTGGAAGAAAAACCAATAAAAAGTCAAAAAGTGTTGATAAGTCGAATTTTAAAAGATAATGGAATTATTACTATCTTTACTATGAATATTAAAGGCGAAAAGAAATATAGTCTATGACTATTATAACGCCATTTTGATATAAAAAAAATTGTTTAGAAACCTTTTAAAATATAGATATGCAATACTTTGATGTGATTTTTATATTGGACGATAGGACTGAATTAATCGGGAAAGAAAATATAGAAGACAATTTACATAAATTTCCTAAAGGAACGTATGGAAGGGCTAAAATAGTAGCATTAGAGTGTTCAAATCGACCTGATAATGGTAAAAAATCTCAAATTAAAGTTTATCAGGATGGTAGAATAGATGTAATTCATGATGTTGAATTTGAATCTTTTGATGAAGCATCTGAAATAATGTAGAATTTAAGGTGGGTCAAAATGTCCAATCATTGTTTTGACTTGTTTGGGAGTCAAATTTTTTGAACTTTTCTTCCAATCTAATGCTTGTAGTTTTTCCATTAGGGAAGTACTTGAGTAAATCCAACTTTTAAATTGTTTACTCGCTGAATTCTTGGTTACATTTGGGAAATAGAGTTGTGCTAACTCATTAAATCCGTAAGTGCGTATTTCAAACTCCTTACTCATGTTAGTACAAATTAACGATTCCATGAGCTAAATGCCTTTCGTCAGGCTTATGCCCTTTTAAAACTCGAAGAGCTTCTATAAGTTTAAATGCACCAAGTAGCGTAGAAGAAAAATAATAGTAGACATTACATTGAACACAATAGGATTGACAAACTTTATTACAAGCAATATCTCTATGATTTGACTTACGATATAATCCAATTAGAAAAAGTTTATCTTCATTGAATGTCCCATTATTAATTTCAAATGAATCAATTAAAACCGTTTTTACAGGGATTTCATTTATACCATCATTTTCAAGACGTAAAATTTTGTCTTCTATAATTTCTTTCGCTTCATCTCTTGACATCATACTGCTGAATATTAATTTTCAATCAAAAGTATAATGCAAAAAACAAAAAACCTCAGATTTGAGATTTTAGTATATATTTACATAAAATTAGTTCATTGGAGTTAAGGAAGTGTCTTTGGGTGTTGATTGGTCTCCATTCAGTCTCCAAATCTGTACATAGGAATAATAATACACTCTAATTTAAGTTTTTACAGGCTATTTATAAACTCCTGAGCGGAGCCGAAGTGACTACCGTTTCCGAATTTAATCATTTTCGCGTGGTGTGCAAGTTTTGCTCATGGCAATTTCATCTATTTAATTTTTTTAGTTGGACAAACAATTTTACAATCGTTACACAATATACATTCGGTATCGGTAACCTTTTCGTTACGTTGCATAAAGCCCATAACATCAACTCCCATCGGGCAATGATTATTGCAGGCTTTACAACCGATACAGTTATTTTCAAGTACGGGTTTTACTTTCAACAAACCAAGTCGGCTTGTTGGTGTCATCACCAACGATACAGGACAAACATATTTGCAAAATGCTCTTTTATCTTGCAATATAAAAGCTAAAGGAATTCCTATTGCGTAATATATTCCATTGCTCACAAACATCCACAGCATCTCTTGTTTGTTGATGTAGTTGTTCCAAGGATTGTATGAAAACACCAAAATCATGAACACGGGCAATAAAATTGAAATTCCCAAGGCTACATATCGTAGTTTTCTGTATGAGCGTGGAACAGTGTTATTTGTTTTACGAATTGGCAACCAATCGAACACAGCGGCTGTCCAGCATGCGTAACCGCAGAATCCTCGACTCCAGATAAGTGGACCAAATAATTTGGCTACGCAATAATGAATAAAACCTTTACTAAAGAATCCAACAAGAACAATTAAGACAACACCTTCTAATTGAAAATTTTCGTTATTGACAATTGGAACAAACAACAGTAAGCAAGGTAAAATCATCAATATTGCTATTTTCCTTCCAAGTAATCTTTTATTTCCCTTTAATGTTTGACGAAGTAAAACACCAGTGCTAATTGAAAAACCTACCCAAGGAAAAACCACCAAAAATCCCCACCAATGAAAGGTATTGTATAACATTGTGGCAAACAATAATCCTATTATAAAAGGCAATGATATAGTTAGTTTCTTTGGCATTTCAATTAGTTCATTTTCAAATTAGCACATTACTTTCCTTGGCACTCCACAATCATTTTTAAACAATTTTCTTTTCCCCAACTTGGAGCAAGTTTATCTATTGAAGTAAATGTATCGAATTTTTGCTTTGCTTTTTGAAACATTGGTAATGCTTTATCTTTTCCGCCACCCATAAATGATGGTGTGTTCATTACCATTTGTGCTCGCATATAATACACTCTTGGATTCAAGGAATCGAGTTTTTCAGCAGTATTGTACGATTGGTCAATCTCACTCATCATCGAATTTGCCCGTGCCATTGGATTAACGATTAAACGCATGTTATACAAAAACCCTTGAATTACATATAATTCTGATTCCTCGGGCTGAAGTGTAAATGCCTTATCAAGGAAAACTTGTGCACTATCGCATAAGGCATCTTTTTTTAATCCATCATTCTCATGCAGACTTAAGATACAATATCCATAAGCAACATAGTACGAAGGTTCCCAACGATTTTTATTGGTTTGCAACAATTCTTTGAAAGTCTTTATTGGTTTTTGCACTGCACCGCTCCCCAATGATTGATAAAGACTGTCAATATTTGCCAACATAGCCTTTTCAAATTTCGACTGACCAAAACTCACAACAGAAATTGAGAGCATTACAATAATAAATAATAGCTTTTTCATCTTTTTATCTTTTAGATTATTCACTTTTTCTGCAAATATGCAGGCAAGATAAGTGCTAAACCAATTTAAATAAGATGAACTGTTGAATTAGACGGATGAGTTGTTAATTAAAGCAAAGTATTTGCTATTTCTTCTTCATTCGGTATAAAACAATGCCTTTAGTAATATGCCATCGATCTAGCATTACGGCACTTTCATACGAATTATTATAATCGGCTAAGGGCCCCCAACTAAAAACAGAGCAATCGCAATCAAGCTCAACTTTATTACTTTTCGATTGAGCAAGAACTTGAAACTGCTGTTTTTCGCAAGTATTTTGAAATTCGCGTTTAGAATCGACAATTGTAAAAAAACAAACTGAAGCTAATGCAACAGAAATAAAAATCATTTTAAGCCCCTTATTTGCCGTTTGAATAGCTACAACGGTAGAATATGCAAAATACAGAAATAAACAAAGGGAAACGGGAATGAATGTATCGAAACGTATAATGTATTCACGATACGTCCTATAACCACCAAAAGGAAGCAATAAAAGATAGACTAAAGAAAACAACGCTAACGATTTTAACACAGATTTAAGTTTATTCTTCGTTTCGATCGATGCTTTTACCATAACAAACAGTGTATTTACCATACTTATTACTATGATAATCGGAAAGCCAAGTCGTAACGTAAGAATATTATAGAAACCTATAGGCAGTCGTCTAAATCGTTCAAGTAAAGGAATTGTTGCCCAATCATTTTCTGCATTAAACGTTCCAAGATAAAATGAATATAAACTAAAAAAGCCTATAACAATTAGGGGTAATAATAATTGTATAGGAATATTTTTAAAATAATGTATCGTTTCAAAAACAAATCTTAATTTATGCCTTTTATATTGATTAAATAACACGGTGATAAATAGTATAAATAAAAACACAGAAACTAAACCACAATTGAGAGAACCATTAAATGGTATTATGTAACCAAGAACCAACAAAAGAAACAAAGTAACCCAACGATTTCCAAGAACTAGCTTATTTGCATAATAATAAACAAAGGGATAGAGAAAAAACAGAAATGTGAGCGTAGGGAAGCCATATGCAATCGCATAACTTGACGCTTTATCAATAATCCCCATTTGAGCTTCATAACCATTGGTTTGAAACAACGATGCTAGTATGACTAAAACAAATGGAATATAACTATTCTTTAGTGACGATAATTGTTTAACAAATAGCGATAGAATAAGAACTATGAACAATTGAGTAAATAGTTTTAATATTGCACAAGCCATATAAACACTATTTATTGGGTTTACTCCCATCGATTGCAGAATCAGTGGCATTTTATTAAAATACAGAAATCCACTCCAATGTAAAAAGAACCGATTGGTTGCAGCATATCTTTCATGCTTAAATATGGCAGTTGTACCTAAAGGATTCTCCAATATTTTTGAATATGACACACAGGGAACTGAACCATTTGATAAATCACCATCAAGGGGATAGTCACTAAATTGACAAAAAGAAAATATTGAATCGGCAAAGATGAAAACTAAAGCAATAATAAGTGATGCAAAAATTAAACGATTCCTTTTCATAGTTTTTATCATATTGAAGTGCAAATCTAAAGATTTTATTGTTAATTTTAAATAATCCGATTGTTTTTAATATCGTTTATTTTCATTGAATTCAGCTATTTCCTTTGTTTGATATTTTGCAATATCTTAGTTTTGTAAGTAGATAAAAAATCAAAGACGATCCCTATGCAAAATTTTAAGACATTGCTTTATACTTATTTTACAAACATCCGATTTTGGATAATCTTTTGCTTTATAATTCGACTCTATGGCATTACAAATCCTCCTTTAGAAAGTGCACATAATTGGCGTCAAAGTTCGGTAACAATGGTTGCTCGTGATTTCTACGAAGAAAGTTCAAACATTTTGTATCCTCGCATTGATATTGCCGGCGAAAAAACAGGAATTACGGGTATGGAATTTCCTTTTCTTAATTACCTCATTTATCTCGTTTCACTCCTATTTGGATATAGCCATTGGTATGGTCGACTCATTAATCTGATTATTTCGAGTATTGGTATTTTTTATTTCTATCGACTGATAAAAATTTATTTCGACGAAAAAGTCGCATTTAATTCCTCAATTATTCTATTATTTTCACTCTGGTTCTCATATTCACGGAAAATAATGCCTGATACATTTTCCATATCTTTTCTCTTCATGGGATTGTTTTATGGTATTAACTATTTAACCAAAGGGAATAGAATTCTGCATTTATTACTTTACATTTTGTTTAGTGCTTTGGGAACGTTATCAAAATTACCAGCAGGATATTTGCTTATCCTTTTTGCTCCAATACTTCTTGATTCAGCTATTTCGCTAAAATCAAAAGTCATCTTTTCTGGTGTCTCGCTTTTATTCCTTAGTATTGTCGGAATCTGGTATTTTTACTGGGTGTCATTTTTAGTCGAAAAATACAACTTTTGGTATTTTTATATGGGCTCCTCATTCATTGATGGTTTTCATGTCATTTTTGTTCATTGGGGCGAAACACTCGACAAGTTTTATGAAGCATCATTGAAATATATTGGGTTTACATTCTTTATATCAGGACTTGTTCTGATGTTCTTAAAAAAGGAAAAGATATTGATAACCATTTTCATATTGACTTTTAGCCTATTTATTCTATTCATTTTTAAATCAGGATTCACCTTTTATCGTCACATTTATTACATACTTCCATTTGTTCCAATCATGGCTTTAGTTGCGGGTTATGCCGTCAGTCAAATCAAGAAAAAGACTCTTGTAATAATCATTCTTGTTGCAATTGGAATTGAAGGAACAATAAATCAACAACAAGATTTTCGCATCAAAAAGCCCGAAAATCAACTTTTAAAATTAGAAGCCGATTTAGATAAAGTTTCGAAACGAAATGATCTCGTCATTATAAACAGTGGTGATTACCCTACGCCAATGTATATAGCACATCGCAAAGGTTGGGTCAATTATAACGAATTGATTGCTCAACCAAGATTTATCGATTCTTTAAAAACAAAAGGATTGAAATATATCATCATTCTCAAACAAAGTTTTGGAACAGACATCAAACTCAATTACCCTGAATTAGTAAATAAAGAAAGTTGGTCGATTTATAAGATTTAAAAAGAAGTTGGATTGAAAAATAGAAAATTTATCAAAGTTGGAATTTGCGAAATTATTATAATATCCTTAAAATTGAAGTAATCAATATAATGCTTCCAATAAAAACAAATGCCATTGTAACTATATAAATCTTATCAAATATAATTTTTAGCGTTTCGCTGTGTATTGAAATAGATTTAGTCATAATAAATTTAATTTAGTGAATGCCATTAATATTGAGACCGTTGCAAGGGAAAATAGTCAAATAAAACAGCATATATAATTGAATATCATTTACATGAATGGTATTTATTTCTTATATTTGGGTATGAAAAACGCACAAAATATTGGATTT
>Ga0302288_1000158_pt1 | contig 63856 bp, 37 predicted proteins | sample III_Fen_N1_1_FD_194549 | JGI IMG/M metagenome (GOLD analysis project Ga0302288, IMG submission 194549) | Peat permafrost microbial communities from Stordalen Mire near Abisko, Sweden - III_Fen_N1_1 | ecosystem: Environmental > Terrestrial > Soil > Wetlands > Permafrost | place: Sweden: Abisko... | reverse complement strand
AAGGTGATAAACGTAATGGTAAGGTGTCGAAGTTCGGGAATGTGCTGCTGTTGAGATAAAATAACTATTGTATTATAAAAGAAGAAAGCTCAATAATCTTATTCGATTTTTGAGCTTTCTTCTTTTTTGTCGGGGTGATCCGACTCGAACGGACGACCTCTAGTACCCCATACTAGAACGCTAGCCAACTGCGCCACACCCCGATTTTGGTTTGCAAATATAAAACGATGCGAGGAAACCATCAAACGAAATGACGTAATTATTTTTTTCAATAAAAGAGCTCAAAAACACCCTACTAATTTCATAGGCAAAAATACAACATAATCACCTATAAATCTGACGATTAAAACGACATAGTTTTTTTTGAAAAAAAATCAAAAAAATCAAAAAAAACTTCATTGATTATTAGTATTTTTGGCGGACTATTTTAAAAATTTACTAATTCTTAAATACTAAAAATACAATGAGTACAAAAATGGTTTACTTCTTTGCTGCCGGAAAATCGGACGGTGATGCAAGTTTAAGATCACTTTTAGGTGGAAAAGGTGCCAACCTTGCAGAAATGGCAACAATCGGAATTCCAGTACCTCCAGGATTTACAATCACTACAGAAGTATGTGATATGTATTATAAAGGTGGTAAACAATTTCCTGCTGGATTAAAAGAACAAGTTGCTGAAAATTTAGCAAAATTAGAAGCAGAAACTGGCAAAAAATTAGGTGATCCAACAAATCCATTACTTGTTTCGGTTCGTTCTGGTGCTGCAGATTCAATGCCAGGTATGATGGATACAATCTTAAACTTAGGTATCAATGATGCTGTAGTTGAAGGTTTAATTAAAAAATCAAACAACCCACGTTTTGCATGGGATTCATATCGTCGTTTCATCCAAATGTTTGCAGATGTTGCAATGGATGTAGACAAAGAAAACTTTGAACATGCTTTAGAGGCAATGAAAAAAAGAAAAGGTGTTGCATTAGATACCGATCTTTCTTCTGATGATCTTAAAGCTCTTGTACAAGAATACAAAGTTATTTACAAAAACATTAAAGGCGAAGACTTCCCTACTGATGCTCAACAACAAATGTGGTTATCATCAGAAGCTGTTTTCCGTTCATGGAACAACGAACGTGCTATTTATTATCGCAAATCGAATGATATCAAAGGTTTATTAGGAACTGCTGTTAACATTCAATCGATGGTATTTGGTAACATGGGCGAAACTTCAGGTACTGGAGTTTGTTTTAGCCGTAACCCTTCGAATGGAGATAATTATTTCTACGGAGAATATTTAATGAATGCTCAAGGAGAAGACGTTGTTGCTGGTATTCGCACACCACAAAAAATGTCGGTTCTTGAATCAAGAATGTGGTCTGATGCTAATAACATTAGCGAAGCAGATCGTGCAGCAGGATATCCTTCATTAGAAGAAAAAATGCCAGCAGCTTACAAACAACTTGTAGGTGTTCGCGATTTATTAGAAAACCATTACAAAGATATGCAAGATATGGAGTTCACCATCGAAAGTGGTATTCTTTATATTCTTCAAACTCGTAACGGAAAACGTACTGGTTCTGCAGCTGTGAAAATGGCAGTAGATATGCAAAAAGAAGGTCTTATCGATGATAAAACAGCTGTATTGCGTGTTAAACCAGAACAACTTGACCAATTACTTCACCCACGTTTCAAAGCTGGTGTTAAAACAGAAATTATTGCAAAAGGATTAAATGCTTCTCCAGGAGCTGCAGTTGGTAAAGTTGTATTCTCTGCAAAAACTGCAGTTGAATGGGCTGAACAAGGCAAACGTGTTCTTTTAGTTCGTATCGAAACATCTCCAGAAGATATTCAAGGTATGGCTGTTGCAAAAGGTATCTTAACCGCTCGCGGTGGTGCTACAAGTCACGCTGCCGTGGTTGCTCGTCAAATGGGAAAACCATGTGTTGCTGGTTGCGGTGCATTACATATCGATTACAAAACACTTCAAATGGAAGTTGGCGGAAAAATCATCAAACAAGGTGAATGGATTTCGTTCGACGGATCGACAGGAGAAGTTTTCTTAGGCCAAGTAGAAACTGAAGAAGCAGTTCTTTCAGGTGCATTTGGTGAATTAATGGCAATGGCTGACAAATATTCAACCATGAAAGTTCGTGCAAATGCTGACTCTCCAAAAGATGCAAAAATTGCTCGTGGATTTGGTGCTGTAGGTATTGGACTTACTCGTACAGAACACATGTTCTTCGAAGGAACACGTATCAATTCAGTACGCAAAATGATTCTTTCTAAAAACCTTGAAGACCGCGAATTAGCTTTAGCTGAACTTGAGCCAATGCAAAAAGGTGACTTCTATGGTATTTTCGAAGCTATGGAAGGACTTCCAGTAATCATCCGTTTATTAGATCCACCACTTCATGAGTTCCTTCCACAAAGCGAAAAAGAACAAGAAGAAATGGCTAAATTATTAGGCGTATCTGCTGAAGAAGTTCGTCAACGAGTACATCAATTACACGAATTTAACCCAATGTTAGGTTTCCGTGGATCACGTTTAGGTATTGTGTATCCAGAAATTTACAAAATGCAAATTCGTGCTATCGTTGATGCAGCTATTGAACTTACTAAAAAAGGTATAAAAGTAGTTGCAGAAATCATGTTCCCTCTTATTGCGGTTAAACAAGAATTAGATATCTTAGTTAACATAGCAAAAGAAATCATAGCTGTTAAAGAAGCTGCTGCAGGTATAAAAGCTCATATCTTACTTGGTACAATGATTGAAATTCCTCGTGCTGCTATCACCGCTGACGAGATTGCTGAAACTGCAGAATTCTTCTCATTTGGAACAAACGACTTAACTCAAATGACAATCGGTTTATCTCGCGATGACTCTGGTTCATTCTTAGGAGAGTATGTTGACCAAGGAATTTTCGAATACGAACCATTCCAAGTTCTTGACCAAACAGGTGTTGGTCGTTTAATGAAAATGGCTATCGAATTAGGAAGAAAAACAAAACCAAACTTAGAAATTGGTATTTGTGGTGAGCATGGTGGTGAGCCAAAAACAGTTATGTTCTGCCACGAAATTGGAATGAACTATGTAAGTTGTTCTCCATTTCGCGTTCCAATTGCACGTTTAGCTTCTGCTCATGCTGCAATTAAAGGTCTAAAAAAATAAGACTTAGTTAACTAAATATAGAAAAGTCCCGATTACAATTGTAGTCGGGACTTTTTATGTTTACACTAAAACATATATGTTTTTTTGCAAAAAAAATCTGTAATAAACAAAAAAGCATCCTGTTAACTTTTTAATAACAGGACGCTTTCTTTTTTATCGTTAAATATTTCTAAAAATCAACAGCTCCTTCAAAAATATTAATTGCTTTTATAATTTCGCCATTATATTTTAAATATTCGTGAGCTGGAATTGATGGTCCAATAGTGGTATCTTCCAGTAAACGAGAATTATCGAAAATTTGGCCTAAATCCATAAAATCTATATATGGCTCTAATGCAAAAAACAAAATTCTTAGTTTTGAATTATCTCCAAAGTTATTAATCCAATAATCTAAATAATCGCTGTATTTGAATAAGTGATTGTCTTCGTTTATTAAAGATGTATTTTTCGACCATTTTTTCATATCGCCTAACATAGTTCTTGGAACGAATGTAAATGCAGGTTTATCGGGAAAAAAGTCTGCAACTGCACTCGTTACTTTTCCGGGAGTTGTACCCGAAGCTTTGCCCGATGAGATATGATACACATTATATTTTCTTTTCTTATTAAACACTAATTCTATAATAGATTTAGCGGCATAATCTATTGAAATAACATCAACATTCGAGGCTGGATTACCAGGACAAAGTCGTAATTCGTTTAATGTTGCTAATGCCCATAAAATAACGTACGAACGTGGTGTCCATTTACGACTATCGCCCATAATAATTGAAGGGCGAACTACTAGAATTTTTTCTGCTGGCAAATAATCTTTCAACATCGATTCTCCCAACATCTTGGTATAAGAATATTTTACAAGATGTTTTGATTCAAAATTAGGAGACATATCTTCAGTAACATGACTATTCTTAACATTTGTACCACAGATTGTTGCTGTACCTACATATGTAAATAATTCAAGTTTTTTAAGAGATTTTGCCCATTCTAGAATTTGCTTTGTACCACCAATATTAACTTTTACAACTAAGTCGTCGTAAATTTTAGAAAAAGAGGTGTTTGCAGCTGAGTGAAGAATTGTATCAACATCTTTTAATAAAGGATTATTCATCAATTTTTCTCCAAGATGCTCATCTGTCATATCGCCAATTATGGGAATAATTTTAGATGTATCGAAATTATCGCTGTGTAAATCGAAAACCTTTTTTAGTCTAACAATAGCTTTTTCTTCACTTTGAGCTCTCACCAAACAGAAAATCTTTTCTATTTCTGGTTTTTGAGCAATATCAACTAGAATTTCGCCACCCAAAAATCCGGTAACTCCGGTTATAAATAATTGCATATATATACATTTTTAATCAAAAAATTCTAATCCAATAACTCCAAGTAATATAAATAACATCGAGACTACTTTTATAATACTAACGGGCTCGTGAAGCCAAAATATTCCTACTAATGTCATAATAAATATACCTGCACTTGCCCAAATTGCATATGCAATATATAAATCCATTTTTCTTGTTACTAAAACTAAACTTCCTAAAGCTAAACTATAAAAGAATAAGACATATAAAATGGGCACTAACTTGGTAAATCCATCCGATTTTTTCATAAAAGCCAAAGCTATTATTTCAAATAAGATCCCTAAAGACAAATAAATCCACTTCATTTTACATTATTTTCAATAAATCACATTCACTTTCATACTTTTTAAAAACAATATAACACTTAAAATCAATTACATGTGTTTTTAAAAAATTATAATCTAATGTATAATAGTTGATTGACTTGACCTAGTATTATGTATTAAATTTTACTTAAAAATACTTATATGCCTACCATCTATACGGGATATTATAATTGACATTAAATTGTTCTAAACAGAGGTGTAAAAATGAATTTTCAATTCCCATTTTTAAACTACCTTTGCAAAATATTAATATGAATAACTGTGAGTTTCGAATTATTAAATCTTAATAAACCATTGTTGAATGCATTGACCGATTTGGAATATGTGTATCCAACTCCTATTCAACAAGAATCGTTTCCAATTATAATGTCTGGTCGCGATGTGGTTGGATTAGCACAAACTGGTACTGGTAAAACATTTGCATATTTATTGCCAATTCTTCGTCAACTTACATATTCGGAACAACGCGATCCACGAGTATTAATTCTTGTTCCAACTCGCGAACTTGTAATGCAGGTTATTGCAGAAATTAAAAAGCTCACTACTTATATGACAGTTAGAGTCACAGGAGTTTATGGTGGCACAAATATTAATACACAAAAAAAAGCTGTTCACGATGGTTTAGATATTTTAGTTGCAACGCCAGGTCGTATGATAGACCTTGCGATGAACGGTGTTTTAAAAACGAAATATATCCAAAAATTAGTAATCGATGAAGTTGACGAAATGCTAAACTTAGGTTTTCGTTCACAGATTATTAACTTGATGGAAACGCTTATTCCAAAGCGTCAAAACTTAATGTTTTCGGCAACATTGACCGATGATGTTGATCGCCTCATAAATAATCATTTTATTAATCCGTATAAAATTGAAATAGCTCCTCATGGAACTCCAGTTGAGCGAATTGTACAATTAGCATATTATTTACCAAATATTGCAACTAAAATAAATCTATTGGAACTTTTATTAGTTGAAGATGCCGATATGAGTAAAGTTTTGGTCTTTGCCAATAATAAAAAACTTGCCGACAGGATACACGAACATTTGGTAAAAAAATTCCCTGGAAGAGTTGGAGTAACACATTCGAACAAATCGCACAGTGTAAGGTTAAATGCTTTACGTAAATTTAAAGAAGACGAATCTCGCATATTAATAGCAACAGATATTATTGCTAGAGGTCTTGATATTACCGATGTTACACATGTTGTAAACTTCGATATTTCTCCTGTTCCTGGCGATTATATTCACAGAATTGGACGTACTGGACGTGCAAACAAAGATGGAGTTGCAATATCGTTTGTTGCCGATTACGAACACGAATTCAAAGAAGAAATTGAGAAAATGATGAAACTTAAAATCACAAAAGTTTCTTCGCCCGAAAACCTTGTTATATCAAGTTTATATACTGAAGATGAGAGACCTACAAATCGATTTGACAAACATTACCTTAAAGCTCCATCGATAAAAGATTCGCAAGGGGCATTTCACGAAAAGATTGATAAAAATAAAAAGATTAACCTTGGTGGTCCAAGCAAACGTAATCCGAAACACGGAAAACCTAAGATGAGGAATACACCACCAAATAAAAGGAAATAGCATAGTTAACAAATTCTTCGATAAGCTCAGCATGACATAAGATTTCGATTGTCACCCTGAGTCAGTCGAAGGATTGACATGGAAAAGGAATGGAACCACAAAAAAACAATCCGCTACATGGATTAACCCTAGAGTTTATACTAAAACATTTGATTGATTATTATGGTTGGGAACAGCTCGCATTAAGGATAAACATCAATTGTTTTAAAAATAATCCAAGCATCAAATCGAGCTTAACTTTTTTAAGAAAAACACCTTGGGCAAGAACGAAGGTCGAAAATCTTTACCTCGATACTATTGGTTTTGAATATGAATTTAAGGAAGACGTAAAGTCGTAAGTTCTTCACGATAATCGTACTGCAAATCTTCGTGAAGTAATCCTAAAATTTTATGGCATTTTTCCACTTGTCTTTGGTAAATATTCATTAAAACTAAGCTCGAAACAATAGGTAATCTTGCCTTTTTCATCTTCTTACAAAAGTAAATAAGCAACTCTATTTCAACTCTTTTCGAATTCGAAAATTTACAGTATTTGGTAATATTTCGGAGGATTTTCCTTAATGTTTTTTTTGCAAAGAAAACGGTATCGGTATTCATTTCTGCAAAAAGTAAATCCATTTCTGCTTTCACTTCTTTTATAAAACGCAATTCGTCATCAGAATCGAAAAGTACATAACTCAGAAATTCTTTGTTCTCTTTTTTATACTTTATTAATTGAATACAAAGCTCCAACAACCGATCGGGATGAACGGATTGCAATTCTTTTTTAATTTCACTTACTGATGCAGCTTTCATTATTTTTATTATTTGTGACTTCGACTCCGCTCAGTCACCGACGCGTTCGTTCAATGAGCGGAGTCGAAGTGAACGAAACAATTATCGCAAAGGACGTCCTTTTTTCAACGGATCGAGCAAATATTCCAATCCATTCATTTTAATTTCGAGTAATGTTTGAAGTAGTTCGCCAAGTTTTCCATCGGGAAAACCTTTTAGTTGAAACCATTCCAAATACGACACAGGTAAATTGCACAAAATGTAGCCCTTATATTTACCAAAGGGCATTCGCATTGTAACAATTTGTATTAAAATTACGGGGTTCATTTTAGATTTTATTACTATTTAAAAAGCTTGTTTTATGTTTAATACACACTTTGTTAAAATATTGTATTATAAAGAAAACAAATATAAAGGGTTATTCAGAATAAAAATGTCGTTAATTGTGAAATAAAGTAAATAATTGCATATTTTTATATGCAACTATTTGGTCATTTTTGTAGTCTTCTTGTATCACAAGAAGATTTCTCTTGGGTTGGCATCTTATTGATATTTAGAATATTTACAATATAAAGCATACTTTTATGTTTCATTCTTTTAAAAAAACAATCTTTTTTATCTCATTATTTCTATGTATTGCGATAAAAAGTATAGGACAAATAACTATAAATATCAATTCGGGAAACCCTGTATACCCATTTCCCCAATTTCAACCATATACTTGGGCTGGTGGACATAACCTTGGAAATCTTGCTACTCAGAATTCTCCTGGGGTTACACATGCCGAAATGGAACAGCGAATTCGTGATGCGTATCAAATTATGATGAATCGTGCTGAATATATAGGTGGTACAATAGGAGGGGTAAAATTAATCCATTATAAATCAAATCCTGATTGTTCAGAAGGTGATGGATATGGTTTATTAGGTATGGCAATGATGTGTGATAAACCAGCATTCGATGGTTTATGGATGTGGCTACATGACAACAGATTACATGGAAGTATTAGTGATCCACTAAAAAGCTTTGCAACTGGTGCAGCCTTACCAACACGAAATGCATATTGTCTTGGTTGGATTGGAAGCGGTGCTGATTGTGCTACTGATGGTGACGTTGATATTGCCATAGCATTATTAATAGCTTATAAACAATGGGGTGAATTTTCAGGAGTAACAACAGCATTAGGCCAAATGAATTATAAAGATGAAGCTCGTCGTTTTATTAATGGTTTAGTTCAAAAGGAAGAAGGTTACAACTTAGGCGATCAAGAATTCCTTACTGGTGAAATCGGTTTCGATGGTTATATAAAAAGTGGTGATACATGGGGCGAATTAACAAACTGGGCTACTGGAATGGTTCCTGGACCAGACAAAAAAGGTCCAGATAAAGTGTATGTAGATTATTCGGCACCTGCTTATTTTTACGAATTTTCTGAATTTGAAAAAGCTCAAGGTCAGCCTGCTTGGAATATTGATCAATATAAAAGAGGTGAAGCTTCTTGTGATTGGTTATTTGGAAAATGGGTTGCTCAAAGTCCAACAAATATACCATGGGCTGGCGATGTCAAGTTAACAGGAACAACCGTAACAATGGGGACATTCAATGAAGGTGAAGATTTTAGAGCAGGTTGGCGTACCATATTAAATTATGTATGGCACGGAAATCCTTCATATTCATGGAATCCAACAACACATCAAATTGATCAAGGTGTACCTAATACGTATGAGTTGAATTCAGGTAAACGACTTGCCAATTTCATTAACAACAGAGATCAAGCACCATGGAACATTCCTTGTTTAGATATGAAAGGTACTTTTGGACTTACTTATCGTGGCCCCATTTCGTTGCTTGAACATTATTCGCCCACTGGAGCTGAACTAGGAAGTTTCCCCTTAAATAAACCCATGGGATCTTGTGCAAATGCAGCCGTAGCTGCTCAGGACTATGCTTTGATGGGGAAATTATTTCGTAAATGCGTATATTCCTTTGATGGTACTGCTGGGTACCTAACATCTACACCCGATTATATGCATGAAATTTTTAGACTTAGTGGAATGCAGATATTATCAGGAAATTTTCAAGCACCTACAAATATAGTAGCTGGAGCAAATATGAAAGTTTATGTTGCAACAAATAAAACGTTTGCATATAATGGTGATTTAGTAACATATACTATTTCATATAGAAATTATGGATCTTTAAATGCAACGAATGTTACACTAACAGATGTTATCCCTTCTGAATTTGATTTTGTTTCAGCCTCGAATGGAGGAACCCTTTCTGGGTCGACAGTTACATGGAATATTGGAACTGTTACAGGTTTTAAAACTGCAACAGGTGTAGCACCAACAAAGGGACAAGTAACCTTGGTTTGTAGAGTAAAGGCTGGTCCAAACGGACGAGTTTGTAATACTGCAAATATAACTTGTTCAAATGGTACTGGCTGGACAAGTAATGAATATCCTAACAATCAAACAGCTGTAATGGAGCGAAATTGTGTAGATGTTGCGACAAGAGCTCTATTAATTACAAAAACATCATCGGTTGCATCAGTTGCTCCTGCAGGATCCGTTACATTTAATTTAAATTTCGAGAACTCTTCTACTGCTGGTTGGATGAATGGTGGAAGACCTGGAGTAATATTTTCTACGGCATATGAAGTAGCTCCTTCGGCTTCGGGTCCGAGTGTAAACCTACAAATTAGGCTTTTTCATGGAGCTGATGAATCTTTGATTGATTATGGAAATTATAGAATTTCATATTTCGTAAACGACACCAAATATACAGGTTTATCGACTACAAATGGATTTCAGGTTGCAAATCAGATTGCTGAACCGAATATTGCATCTACTTTTTCTGCTGAGAACATTGTGCCTGGTTCAAATGCTCAGGGTAGTTGGAATCAGAGACTTATGATAAGATTCCCAAGTTATTTAACTACCGTTACACCTTATTTAACAAAATATGCTGGTTCTACTCAAATTCATGAAGGGGGAACAACTCCCATGCGTGAAGTATACAGAATCTTTACTTCTGATTATGCAAATAGAAATTGGACAACTGATTGGTCTGCAGACATAACAGCTGTAGATGGTTCACAAAATAAGTATTTTCCTATAACAGATGATTGGACTGATCCAACTAAAACTACAGGCACTCCTGTAAACAAATGGCATTGGGAATCTTGTCAAACAGCAACTAAGACGGTTAATAAAGTTTTGGTTGAAGAATGGGATGGATATACATGGCGAAGAGTGTTTGGTAATGGACCTGTACCTGGAAGAGATATCGATAATGTGGTTGTTACGGACACTATTCCAGCAGGCTTTACTTATACAGCGGGTTCTTTAACTGCAAGTGTTTTAGGTATTGCACCAACAATTACAGGCAAAATTATTAAATGGTCAATTCCCAAACTACTGATTGGTCAAAAAGGAGTCATTTCTTATTCTGTTACAGCAGATGCATGTACAGGTGGGAATAAAGTAGTTAGGAATGATGGATGGGTCTCTGGAAATAACGAATCGCCCATTAATAGTTTTACAAATGTAACCGTTACCTGCGGTGGCGCTCCCCTCTGCTCCGCTCCCACCAGTGTTACTATAACAGCAAGTCCAACGGGCTCGGTCTGCGATGGCACAACGATAGCATTAACAGCAGCAGCCTTACCAACAGGAACATCATGGATGTATGCATTTAAGAAAGCAACAACCACCGTTGGAACAGGAACATCTTACAATGCAAACACAGCAGGTAGTTATACCGTTATTGCTTACGATACAAAAGATTCGGCAACTTGTAGCAAAACATCGGCTGCCGTTACTGTAGCTATTAATCCGTTGCCAACCATTGTTGCAACAGCTAGTCCAACAAAGATTTGCGTTGGTGCATTATCTACAATCTCTGTTAGCGGTGGAACTTCGTATAGTTGGGATAATAGTCTTGGTACTGTTACTAGCAAAGCTGTTTCGCCATCTATAACAACAACCTATAAAGTTACTGGTACCGATGCCAATGGTTGTGTCAACACAGCTTCGGTTGTGTTAACTGTAAATGCACTTCCAACAATTACTGTAACAGCGACTCCAACCATAGTATGCCCAGGAGGAACTGCTTCGCTGGTTGCTGGTGGTGGTACTTCGTATTCGTGGAGTAATACTCTTGGTACAGGAACACCTAAAACAGTTACACCTGCATCGTCAACAACATATAGTATTACTGGAACAGATGCTAATACGTCTTGTTCTAACACTGCTAATGTGATTGTTGGTGTATCTGCTCTACCAACGGTAACGCTCACCGCACTTCCTACTATTATTTGCAAAGGAACAACATCGACTCTTACTGCAGCTGGTGCTACAACATATATATGGAGCGGTACCCTACCTGCTGGAACATCGAATATTGTGAGTCCAACAGTTACAACAAGCTATTTCGTTACCGGTACATTAGCTGGTTGTACAGCTACGGCTACTACAACAGTTTCGCTCTTTACATCACCAACAATATCTATAACGGCAACGCCAACCCTCGTTTGTGCTGGAACAGCAACATCACTCAAAGGAAATGGTGGAACAAACTATACATGGAATAATGCTCTTGGAACTGGAACAACCATTTCGGCAACACCATCGGCTAATACAACATACATCGTTACTGGTACCGATGCCAATGGTTGCAGCGGAACAGCATCAACAGCTATTAGCTATACTAACCCTCCAGTTCCAACTGGGTTAGCAGATAAATCGGTTACTATTGGTGGGGTAATACCTCCTCTTTCGGTTACGGCAACGGGCATAGTAAAATGGTACGATGCTACTGGTACAACATTACTTGCAACTGGAATATCATCATACACTCCGCCATCATCGATTGTGAATACTGTTGGTGTTGGTAGTTATCCATTCCAAATTACAAATACCGTTAATGGTTGCGAAAGTCCTCAGGTTACCGAAACTATATTTGTAACAGGATGTACCGTTACGGCAGTAACACCTAGTGCAACAACGCAAACTATTTGTCAAGGTGCTCCATTTACTGCTATTACTGCTTCTGGAACAACTATTAAATGGTATAGTTCGAACCAAACAACGATTCTCGGTACAGGAACATCGTACACTCCAACTGGAGCTGGCGATATCTATGTTTCGCAAACCAATGTCTGCGAAGGGCCGAAAACAAAAATTACTATTTCGGTAAATGCTTTACCTACGATTTCGACATTAGCAAGTCTGACAAATGTGTGTGCGGGAAATTCGACCACAATAACAGCCAGCGGCGGAAATACTTATATTTGGAATAATAGCTTAGGAACGACTTCGATTATTGTTACACCAACAGTAACTTCCACCTACTCCGTTACAGGAACAGATGTGAATGCTTGTAAAGGCACTGCAAGTATTTCGATAAGCTACACCAATCCTGCTTTACCAACAGCTTCGGATGTTTCAATATCGGTTAATGCTGTTGTTCCTGCAATGAATGCCGCCGGAACACTTATTACGTGGTACAATGCTGCGGGAACAATTGTTCTTGGTACAGGAGCGTATACTCCAATAGTATCGACGACCAATCCAGGTACATACCCTTATAAAATAACAAATACCGTTAATGGATGCGAAAGTGCTCAGGTTACCGTTGTCTTAAACGTTACCAGTTGTAGTGTATTAGCTCCAACAGTAAACTTGACAACACAATCGACCTGTCAAGGAAAACCATTTGTAGCATTTACGGCTACAGGAACTGCTATTACATGGTACAGCTCTGATCAAACAACAGTTGTTGGTACTGGTGCATCATTTACCCCAACAAGTCCTGGCGATTACTATGCTTCGCAAACCATTGTCTGCGAAGGACCTAAAGCAAAAGTAACGGCTATTCAAAACGTCTTACCTAGTGTAATAGCTACCGCAACCCCATCGAACATTTGTGTGGGACAGTCATCAACAATTTCTGTATCTGGTGGAAGTTCTTATATTTGGAGTAATGCCTCTACATTGGCAATTCAATCGGTAAGTCCAGCCGCTACCAAAACATATTCAGTTACAGGAACAGATGCTAATACTTGTTCCAATACGGCAACAGTAATTGTAAGTGTAACTGCTTTACCTACTATTAGTATTAGCCCTGCAAGTCCTGCTGTTTGCCCTGGTAAATCGCAAGTTCTTACTGCTTCGGGTGCTACTACATATATTTGGGATAATTTCTTACCTACCACTGCTTCAGTAACCGTTAGTCCTAGTATTACTCAAAATTATTCTGTTACTGGAACTTCGAGTGGATGTTCTAGTACTGCAACCGTTTCTGTTACTGTTCATCCTGTTAATCAAACAACAGTTAATTCGCCTATTCCTCCTATTTGCGTAGGCGAGTCGGTAAGTATTTCTGCTCTTGGAAGTGCTACTTATGTATGGAGTACTGCAGCTACAGCATCGTCTATTACTGTGAGTCCAACTATTTCAACTTCATATTCGGTTACTGGAACCGATGCTAATGGTTGTATAACAACTGCGAGCACTTCGGTTACCGTTAATCCGTTACCAACGGTTACTGCTTCTGCTTCTAGTACATCGGTTTGTCTTGGCAATGCTACAACTCTATCGGCTAGCGGTGCTAATTCTTATTATTGGAGTAGCGCTCTAGGAACTGGTAGTTCTGTTTCTATTACGCCTTCGGCTACAAATAGCTATTTCGTTACGGGTACAAACACATTTAACTGTTCTAGTACTGCTAGTATTAGCGTTACAACACAAGCGCTGCCTTCGGTAAGTCTTAGTGGTGGCGGTAGTTATTGTACAACAAGACCTGCGATAAATGTGTTAGTTTCGGGTGGAAAGGCTAATTATAACGTTACATACACCACTAATGGTGCTAGTTCATTTACCATGCCTGCCGTTACTGCAACAAGTACTGCGCTGCCTATTACTGCCGATGGCGATTACGAGATTACATCTGTCGAAGATGCTAATGGTTGTAATGCGGCAACATATCCTGCAAAGGTATCGGTTGCTAAAAATGGTTCGGCTACCTATACAATTTCTGGTGGTGCAACCTATTGTCAAGGACAACCAAGAGCGGATATTGCTATTAACATAACGAGTCTCGATGGCCCTTGGTCGTTAATATATAATGATGGTACGACCGATCATACGCAAGCTATTGCTGTTGGTGCTCTACCATTCAATATTACAAATCCTGCTAAAGGTATTTACACCGTTAAACAAATTACCAATAAAGATAGTTGCATTGCTCTTGGTGATGCTTCAAAATCGGCAACGGTAACCATTAACGATACTACTATTACAACATTTACTGGATTACCTGCTAGCTTATGCGACAATGGTAAACCTATTACTCTTGCATTCTCGCCAACTCCAGCAACAGGCGAAACGGCTGTTATTAGTTCTACATCGGCTGGAGTATCGGGTTCGCAATTCTTCCCTGCTCTATCGGGTGGCGCTGGTTCTAAAACACTTTTAATTAATTATACAAATGCTGCTGGTTGTAAAAGTGTTACTAAAACTAGTATTGCTGTTATTGCTTCGCCTGTGGCAAGTATTGCTGGTGCTCCAAGCTTTGGCGTATGCTTTGGCTTAGATCAGGTAATTGATGCGAGTCACACGACAACAACGACTCCATACTTAAATGGTTGGTATTTATCGAACACGCTGCTTACTGCCGATAATGTGGAAGATCCTACGTTCAAAGGCGGTACTCCTATTGGAACATATCCGCTCCAATATATTGTGAGCGATGGTAATGGTTGTAAAGACACTGCCGACATTAGCATTGTGGTGAAAAACAAAACAAAACCAAAATGGATAAATACACTTCCGGAACTTTGTACCAATGAATCGAGCATCGATCTTAAAAATTTCGTTAGTCCTTACGATGCAAATGGTTCTTTTACTATGGATGGTAATCCACTCGCTTCTACCGTTATCGATCCAAAAATTGTGAGTGCAACGACTCATCCTATTGTATACACCTATGCCATGGGTACTTGTAGCGATTTCGAAGATACTGTATTAACTATTAAAACTGCCCCTTCGATTAGTCTTGGAACCTATCAAACTGAATTCTGCGATTATGCTGCTGCATATACTTTCTCGAGTCTTTCGCCTTCAACGGGTGGTACACTCTCGGGTACTGGTGTAACGGCTGGAACAGTAACATTCGATCCAAAACTTGCTACTACAAAAAATACAGCTTTCAACTTAACATACGCGGTAACCCAAAATGGTTGTAGCGATTCTAAATTGGTACCTGTTACCGTGTGGTCGGCTCCTGTTGTAACATTTGCACTTCCGACGGTTGCTTGTGCTAAAGATTTAGGTATTAACCTTGCGGCTATTTCTACACCAGCTCTTGGTACATACAGCGTTGCCGAAGGTGTTTCGGGCAGCTATTTCTATCCAAAAGCGGTTACTACTTTGGGTTCGCCTATTGCTATTTCATACTCGGTTTCTTCTCATGGTTGTACTACAAAAGTTGATAAACAAATTACCGTTAATAAAACTGTAGTTCCTACCGTTACCGATGCTAGCGCTATTGTGCCAGTTACCGTTGTTCCGCCTGTTACTGCTGTCGGTACTGCTTTAAAACTCTATGGCGATATTCCTACATATCCACTTATTGATGCTAATTGGAGCGGTTCCTATGCTAATCCTGCAAATACGACTGCTGGTACGTATAATTATTGGGTTACACAAACCCTTAATGGTTGCGTTAGCGACTCGGTACCTGTTAAATTAACCATTACAAACTGTACTGCTCTAACACCAACGGGGGTTTCTGCTAGTCAATGTTTTGGCGATGCTCCGGGTGCTCTTACTGCTACGGGTCTCTCGCAAGCAGGAATGGTATATCGATGGTTCTTAAATAATACATATACGGGTACCGAAGGTGCATCTTTGCCTATGGCGACTGGACTTGCTGTTGGAAAGTATACCTATAATGTTAAAATATACGATCCTGCTAATACTTGTTACGGGGCTGCTTCGCAACCTGTCGTATACGAGGTAAAAGCGCTTCCTGCTATCAGCTTCTCGCCCGATACTGTTATGTGCGAAAATTCCGCTATTCAAGATTTAACAGCTAAAGTTGTTCCAAAGGCTGCTACATTCTGGCTGGCTGGTTCTCAAATACCAAATTTCAATCCTGCTGGTAAAATTGGTCTTAACTCTATTGAGCTGCGTTATACAGATCCAACAACGACTTGTAAAAACAATATATTAACTACCATTCGCGTAAAAGCTCTTCCTAGTCTTACATTTACGCCGCCTTCTACGGCTTGTTCGAATGGTGCTGTGATAAACTTTACTGCTACTCCAAGCGGTGGTACTTATTTCGGTGGACCGCTTGCTAGCGATGGTAAATCCGTTAATCCTAAAAACCTTGCTCTCTACATTGCTACAACCTATAACTATAAATATACCGATCCGATCTCGGCTTGTAGCGATACCATTTCGGCCGCTATCACGGCTTACGATTCTACAAAAGTTAAAATACAACTTTCGGCTGCTAATGCTAATCCTTGTATTAACAGTCCTGCTATTGCTCTTACTGCCGATATTGCTGGTGGCAACTTTACCGTTAATGGTATAGCAAATGCGGGTTCATTCGATCCTACATCGGCTGGTAACTTTACTATTGTTTATAAATGTACAAATGCTAACGGTTGTCTTTCGAGCGATAAAGCTACAATTACCGTTCATGCTCTTCCAACTATCTCTAATACAATTCCTCCTGCCAGTCTTGCTGCTTGTAGTAATGGTGGACCTATTGCCCTTACTGGTACCCCTTCGGGTTTAGTATTTAGTGGTACTGCTGTCAGCTCGTCGCTTGCTGGTTACACATTTAATACTACAACCGCTGGTGCTGGTACTTTCCCTATAACCTATTCATTTACCGATAGCTATAGCTGTACTAATTCGGCTTCTGTTTCTATTGCAGTGCAAGATATTCAACCGCCTGTAGTGAGCGATCAAAGTTTCTACTCATTCAACTATCCTAAGATTATTACCGCAACTGGTACTAATTTAAAATGGTATGGTAAGACTGGTAAAACTAATTTCTTACTCGCTGCTAATCAACTTACGAATGCTGACCTTAAAGCTAAAAACTATGCCGATAGTTTAAATATCGCTAGTGTTAATCCTTATGTGTTTAATGTATCGCAAACAATTGGTAATTGCGAAAGTAATCTTGCCCAAATTAATGTGACTATTAATTCTTGTACCGCTCAAGCTCCTCTTATTAGTAGTCTAACTCCGAGCTCTTGTTTTGGTGCTCCGTTTACTACAATTACCGTTACAACTCACGTGAAAGGAGATGTTGCTCATTGGTATGATGCAAACCATAACCTTATTGCTACTGGTGATAGCTTTACTCCATCAACGGCTAACTTAGCTAGTTCTAATGGTACAAGTATTTTATATGTGGCCGATTCTCTTCTCGGCGAAGGCTGCAAAAGCAACTTTACTCAAATTGCATACACCGTTAAGTTTATCGATAAACCTACCATCACAAATCCTAGTCCGATATGCGAAACCGATATTACGGGTAAAAAACTTTCGGCTACCGGTAATGGTGGTTCATTCCTTTGGACGTATGGTACTCAAACCTTTAATGCTCCCGATCTGCTCCTTAGCTCGGCTGGTATTTCTTCGGGACAAGCTACACCATACAACATCTCAGTAGTACAACAAAAAAATGGTTGTAACAGCGATCCGGTGCTTGTACCCGTAACCGTTAGCTTACAGCCTTCTGCTCCTACTATTCCTGCATTTTTCGAAAAATGCTTCTCTATCGATCTATTCTCCGATATTACCGCTACTGCTGGTACTTCTGGTACTATTGGTAATGTAAAATGGTATAGTAATGCTAATCTTAGTCCTTCATCTATCGTTTCCCAAAATGCTAATCTACTGGCCAGCTCGCTCGATAAATCTGTTGGTACTCATTATTACTATGCCGTAAATTACCAAAATGCTTGTTACAGCGATGCGACAACCCTCGAATACAATGTAAAACCGCTCCCTGCTATGCCTTCGGGAAAAGACCAATACAAATGTTCGACTTGGAATTACATTCCGTCGCTTTCGGTTACCGTACAATCGGGCGCTAGTGCTATTTGGTATAACAGTCAAAATCTTATGCCTGCCAATGTGATATTTAATGGCTTTAACTATCAACCGACACAAGCTGATGCTGACTTCTATGTTGTTGCTAGTCTTAATGGCTGCGTTGGTACGGTTCCTAAAAAAATCAGGGCTATTACATATGTAGCTCCGCTTCCAGTTATTACCGCTTCCACAACGGCCTTATGTAAAGGCGACAAAATTACCCTTAAAGCAACGGGTACCAGTGTTAAATGGTATGACGAAACAAAAACGGCTATCAATACAACAATTCCTTCGCAATTAGATTATTCTTGGTCGTCGGAAGGTCAACATCAATTCTATGCTACGGCTACGAATAAGATGCCTGATAACGTATTAAATTGTACCAGCGAATATGCTACTGCACCTAGTATTACTGACAAAAAAGTGCCTCAAAAATTCGCGATAACGGGCCTTTCTATTTGTCCTAACGAAGCTATCGAAACATTCTATACAAACTATACGGGGACGGGGACTATTACCTGGCAAAACGATAAAGGTGTAAATCTTTCTACTGGCGCAAAATATACTCCTAACAAAGCAGATCTTAGAATTGGAGATTTCAACGTATTCACCGCTACTCTCAAGGAAAATGGTTGTTATGGTGATGCTAGTAAAGCTATTATTATCGTGCATGCTATTGTGCCTAAACCTAACGTAATTCAGTCGCCTAAACCTTACTGCATTGGTAGTTCGGCGCCGCTTCAATTATCTACCGATGTATTAGTGCCTATTTGGTTAGACAAAAATAATATGCAAACACCTCTCGATAGTATTATCGCTCATGCGCAAACTATTGGTTCGTTCAACTTTAAAGTCCTCCAAACAAATGCTAACTGTTCGAGCGATACCTTAACATATACCATGAACTCTTTCAAAACTCCGACTCCTATTATCGAAGGAAAAGACAGTCTTTGCGAAAATACCGTAGGCGTACCTTATAACATCAGTTCAGCAAATCAAAACGCAACAAGCAAATACGTCTGGGCCGTTACTGGTAACATTTCTAGCTACTCAATCGACAATTCGAAACAATATCGTAGAGCTATCGATTGGATGATACCTGGGATAGAAACTATTTCAGTTACTGAAACAACCAAAGATGGATGTATGGCTACTGATACAATGCAGGTGAAAATTGCGGCTACGCCAACTGCGCTCTTTACTGTAGATAATCCAGGACAAGAAGGTGCTGTACTATTCTTTAATCGTAGCTCGCAAGATCCTATTACAAAAGGTACATACTCAGAAGAAATTCCATTTAATACATTCTGGAACTTCGGGCATACTTTCGATAAATTTACTCTCGTTCCTGATTCGATGGGTACTTACGATAATCCTATTTCGCAAAACTACGAATATGGCTATTACAAAGTCGCTATTCAAGTCAAAAACGATTTCGGATGTCAAGCAAACTACGAAAAAGAAATATTTATCGATATTAATACTGGACTCTACATTCCTAATAGTTTCGTACCTGAAGCAACTGGAGATGGTATTAGCAAGTTTAAACCTGTTGGATTTAACCTCGAATCGTATAGTTTAACAATCTACGACCTCTGGGGAAATACCGTATGGTTCACCAATAAAATTATCGATGGCATGCCTGCCGAAGGTTGGGACGGTACCTCAAACGGCGTGGTTATGAAAATGGATACCTACATCTGGAAAATAGACGCCACTTTCAAAAACGACAAACAGTGGAAAGGTGATAAACGTAATGGTAAGGTGTCGAAGTTCGGGAATGTGCTGCTGTTGAGATAAAATAACTATTGTATTATAAAAGAAGAAAGCTCAATAATCTTATTCGATTTTTGAGCTTTCTTCTTTTATTGTAAATAGTCTCCAATTTTAAGACTTAACTAAATTAAACTAAATATAAAATCAATCCCCAAAACCTTTTTAAGCAAAAGTTAAAATATCAAAACATAACTAGACTTTTTTAAAAATCTTAAAAGCTGAAATAATTTCGAAACAGAACTCTTTATTTGAAGGATTTGCAATAATTATAAGAAATGAAGGTACTTTCAAATATTGTAGAAAAAAGGAAGTAATGAATGAATTATTTAGTCATTATCCAAGAATCAGCAAATTGAGGATTTGCATCTTGGAAAGAAATCATAAGATTATTAGCTTCGGTTATATCGCTAAAAGATTGAAGCGAAACTTTATACAAATCGTTAATAGGTAAAACTGTCGATTTAAAACCCTTTGCTTTAAATGTTTCACAAAGATTTTCTGCTGTTTTACTATTTCTAAAACAACCAACGATAATATAATATGATACAATTGTCTGATTATTAATAACAATATTTGTAGTAATTCTATTTTTTGTAGAAACATAAGGTTTAACATTTTCTTTTATTTCTGACTTAGCAGATTTAAAGAACGAAAACGAAGACTCTTGAATATTTCTTAAATAAACCGAAGGAAGAATTGCAAGCAGCAATAACATTGGTACAACAACTGCAACTCGTTTAATTGTATTCTTAACAACAATATGACGTTTAGGTGCCGATTGTTTGAAAGAAACATGTTGTTTTGCACGAATTCCATAATTCAACTGCGGAAACATAAAAGGAGACAATCCAAATGAATCGGCAAAAAGATTTACATCGACATTTGGTTGAAATTCAATTGAACTATTAGCATTTAAAAAGAAAACACCAATACCATCCAAAGTAAATATTCCTGTTTGATGAAGTTGTTTTTTAATACTGTGAACGAATTCTAAAACTTGTTCTTCAGCTTGTTTATAAGAAATATCTTGTGTCGTCGAAAGCTTGGTAACCAATAAACCATCGTTTTGATTCAATTTAACATTGAATAACAGTTGCTTAGATGGTGGATTAAAACTTACATGAGCATTGCCCGATACCAAAGCCGATTGATAATTGGCAACAAACCCACCAAATCCAGGGATTGTAACACAATCATTATCAAGTAATAATTCGCTTATGTATTGAGAAACATTCATTATTTAAAGCTTTACACAAAGATAATTATTATGATTTATGAATTCAACACTATTCAATATTTTAAATAATTTTGTTCTTATTCACTTAAAATCAATTAGTTCTTTTTAGATTTTGGTTTTGCAACCTTTGCTTCTTTTACTACTTTCTTTTCTTCAACAATAAAATCTGCAATAGCTTTTTTAGGAGCTTTTTTAACTCTTTCAGTAAAGTCGGATAAGATATTCATGTAATTTATAAAAGCATCATAAGGCGATTCGAAAGGATTGAAATATTGATGAACTGCCCCATCGCTAAAATACTTTGTACACATATAGTAGAAATGGTCGCTGGTTTGCAAATTATACCAATCTTGTTTAATCGATTTGTCATCTATTAAAGCGACATCATCGGCCAATTTATACAGATTATCGAAAGCTTCGCGTTGCAAATTATTACCCAACCATGCTGTTAAATCGCGTTCTTCATCGGCCCATGATATTGGATGTTCAACGTTCAACACAGCCATTGGTTCGTATTTCGCAGAAACCTCCGATGGTGTTGCAAAAGCAAATTGTTTTTTAGAAATTACTTCTGTAGGAAATGCTTTTAGAAATTCGAAAATTCCAGAACCTTCCCATTGATGTTCGCCAAAGGTTTCGTAGTCCATAAACAGATTTATGAGCTCGTCCTTTTTATCGATATCATGAATCCAAGAACTGTATTTTTGAGCTGTTAAAGGCCATTCTGGCCAACCTTGATTACTAAATCGAAATGCTATATCATCACTCAATTTAAAGTTACGTAACAGTAATTTTAGCTTTGGCGTTCTTGCATTACAATATACAAAGTTTGGACTTTTCCATCCTAAAATATGTTTTGCGCCTTCACTTATCATGGTTTTGTAACCCATGTTAAATACTTGCTCCCCTATTTTATCAGAATATACAAGTTCAGTATTACGGAAAACAGTAGGTTTTTGACCAAAATATTTTTCAATCAAATCGGAATGTACTTTTACTTGTTGCGCAAATTCCTTTTCGTTTTTCAATGCTACCAAAGAATGCGCATAGGTTTCAGATAAAAATTCAACACATCCAGTCGCAGCCAAATCTTGGAAACTTTTAAGTGTTTCGGGTGAATATAGTCTGCATTGTTCAATGAAAGTGCCAGTTAACGAAAACGAAACTTTAAATTTACCTTTATGCTTTTTAATAAGTTCTAATAAAAGCGTATTGGCTGGTAAGTAGCATTTTTTAGCAATTTTTTGTAATATGGAACGATTCGAAAAATCATCGTAATACTGATGATCGTGACCAATATCGAAGAATCGATAGGTGCGGAATCGTAATGGTTGGTGAACCTGAAAATATAGACAAATATTTCTCATAATCTTTCTTTTTTGAATTAGCGACCTATTATTGCATCGCTATACACTTCTTTAATTTTAATTGCGGCATTTTCCCATTTGAGGCTATCGACCTCATCTTTTGCATGTTCCTTGAACATAGTATTTAATCCGCCGTATTGTAAAATTCCATACATAGCATCGGCCATTGCATCAATATCCCAAAAATCGACTTTTATTGCATGTTTCAATATTTCGGAAACACCCGATTGTTTGGAAATGATAACCGGAACATTCGAACGCATTGCTTCCAATGGCGAAATTCCAAATGGTTCAGAAACTGATGGCATTACATATACATCACTAATATTTAACATTTTAACGACATCGTCGCCTTTCAAAAATCCTGTAAAATAGAATTTCGATGAGATACCTAATTCGGCAGCACGAAGTATCATTTTTTCTAACATATCGCCACTTCCAGCCATCACAAACTTCACATTATCTGTGCGTTGTAGTACTTTATAAGCAGCTTCTATAAAATATTCTGGTCCTTTTTGGAAGGTAATTCGTCCTAGGAATGTTACAATTTTTTCGTCAAAGCCTTTTTCGAAATGGATTCCTTCCGATTCGTCAACTTTTTCGACAGCATTATAAACCGTAACTACCTTATCTTCATTAACTCCATAGCGATTTACAACAATACCTTTCGTTAAATTACTTACGGTAATAACTTTGTCGGCAGAGTGCATTCCAGCACGTTCAATATCGTACACATATTGATTAACATTTTCGCCCGAACGGTCGAATTCTGTAGCATGAACGTGAACAACCATCGGTTTTCCCGATAATTCTTTAGCAGCAATTGCAGCTGGATAAGTAAGCCAATCGTGAGCGTGAATTACATCGAAATCGAACATTTCGACAAGCGATTTAGCAACAACTGCATAATTTGCAACTTCTTGCAATAAACCACCGCCATAACCACCATTAAAGGTTAAACAAGCATTTTCGTTTGTTTGGCTAATGAATTTTTCCGATTCAACTCTCTTATTTAGAATGTTATAATATTCTTCAACATTAACGTAAGGAATAAGGTTTGAGCCAAGTTCAACGTAACTCAATTCCTTCATCACATCTTTGAAATTAAAACGTTTAATTCCAATTGGAACAGTATTAGCACCAACAATGTCAATTTGACTTTGATCTTCGTCGCCATAAGCTTTGGGAACCACAAATATTATTTCAACATCTTGTGTCGCCAAGGCTTTTGTAAGTCCATAACATGCTGTACCTAAACCTCCAGAGATGTGAGGGGGAAACTCCCATCCAAACATTAAAACCTTCATACTTTAATTCAATTAGTATTAATCTTTCAATATATTATTTTGTTGAATCGTAATCTTTAATAAGTTTCCGAATCCATAATAACGATGCTACAGACCAAGCTTGCGAAATAGATCCACGAGGTTCGTGTGGTGGATTTCCATCGTAAATCTCAGAAATAGAACCAATTCCATGATTAAACATTTCCTTTTCCATTCCCGAGTACAACTTTTTAATTAATCGCAATCCCGATTTTTGATGAATTTTTAAATAAGCTTCGGCAAATGGTGCCAAAAGCCAAGTCCAAGCAGAACCTTGATGATATGCACGAACTCGATCGTAGCTTGCACCATTACTTACACCAACATATGATGGATGTTTTGGTGTTAAAGAACGTAATCCACAAGGAGTTAGCAATTCGCGTTCAACTGCTTCGAGTATTTCGTGTTTTTTATTATCGCTAATTGCGGTGTAAGGTAATGAACATGCAAAAATTTGATTTGGTCGCATATTCATATTTTTAAATGTACCAACCACGTAATCTGCTAAATAACGTCTATCATTATCCCAAAATACCGATTTAAAAGAATCGTTAATCTTGGTTGCTATTTTGTCCCAAGCTTTTGCTTCTTCCATATTTTGAGACTTTTGAGCCAATTCTATAATGAAACAAACTGCGTTATACCACAATGCATTTATCTCAACGACATAACCATATCGAGCTACAATTGGAAACCCATCGATTGATGAATCCATCCACGTAAGGGTCTTATTTTCATCGGGAAGATAGAGTAAGCCATTATCGTGCATGTTTACATTTCCATTTTTACCAACTTTCAAAATACTTGCAATTTCAAGTATCTTTTTCCCAAAGTCGGCATTTACTTCCTCGAATTTTCCAGTTGCATAAGCATATTGCTGAACTGCCCAAATAAACCATAGTGGAGTATCGATCGATTCGACATTCGAATGCTCGATGTTTCCAATGCTTTTATAAACATTTCCCGTTATACTTTCTGAAATTGTTTCGAGAACAGCTTTAGCCGTTTTAAAATCTTTTTGTGCTAATAAAAGTCCTGGAAGTGCAACTAAACTATCGCGTCCCCAGTTTCCATACCAAGGAAAACTAGCAATGATTTCTGTTTTCTTTCCTTTTTTCGAAATAAATTGTTTTGCTGAATTTTCCAAACAATTTTCGTAATTCGATCGAGGTATACGTTTCGAGATTTCTTTATCGTAAATATCTGATAATGTTTCGACTGCTATCTTTGTTAATCCTGCCGAAAAGATTATGCTTTCTCCTTTTTTAATTTCCATTTCGAAAACTCCTGGCGACAACAAATCTTCTTGATAATCGAATCCACGTTCGCGTTCTTTTTCGTATTCAACATTGTAAAACCAATCGGGAGCTGTTACAAATTCATTTTCCTTAGATATTTGCATGTGCAAAAATGGAAAGCCATCGTACATTTTATGCTTAATACCACTCTCGATCTTTTCGGGACGCGTATTTGCATACATATTTGCACGAGTTAATTCGTGAACATTACGAAATGCAAGAAAAGGACGAAGTTTTAATTGAATTGGCGATTGCCCTTCTTCAAGTGTATATTTTATTAGAATTCGTTCGTCAGATTCTACCAAAAGCATTTCTTTTTTCAAACAAGTATCGCCCACTCGATATTCGATTGTTGGAGTTGGATCGCTCGAAAATCTTGTAATATACTTATGACCAAGCGGATGAAATTCTTTTGGATATTTATGAATTCCTAAATTAAATTCAGAACCATGTTGTACAATTGTTTCGTGCAAATTAGACAGTAGCACAAATTTTTCGCCTCCAAATTGTTGTAAAGGGCAAACCAACAAACCATGATACTTGCGGGTATTGCAATTTACGATTGTTGATGAAGCATAAGATCCAGCGCGATTTGTTCGCAAATACTCACGTTTGAGCGATGCTTGCAAATTAATTACTTCTTCTTTTTCAAAATCGAGATAACCCATTTTTTAATAATTATTCATCGTTATTTATTTCTTTTTAAATACCAATGCCGATTGACTTGGTAAATATATTTTTAATTGATGTTCAGCATAATACTCATCATCTATAGGTAAGCTATTATAATCTATAGTGTCGTCAACTCTAATACAGCCTCCAAAATCTGCCGAATCGGTATTTAATACAATTCTGTACACTCCTTTAGGAACTTTAAATCCATAATCGGTAAATGATTTGGTTGGATTAAAGTTAAATGCAAAAAACAAACCCCCTCGCTCATAAACGATTACTTGATCGGCAACATTTTCGTACACGAAATTAGAACCATTATCGAAAAACCATGGTAATGATTTAATTGTAGCTAACATTTCGCGATCGAAATCGCCAAGGAATTTATAACGCAGTTCGGTATTTTCGGGCAAAGACCATTGACGACGTGCATAATGATGCGACCAATTATTTCCTTCTCTTGGGAAGTCAATCCATTCGGGATGTCCAAATTCATTTCCCATGAAGTTGAGATAACCATTTTTAGACACCGACATGGTTATTAATCGAATCATTTTGTGCAATGCCATTCCTCTATCGATAACAATACTTGGGAATGCCACATGCATATTGAAATACATTTCTTTATCTAAGAGCCAGAATATTATCGTTTTATCGCCAACCAAAGCTTGATCGTGCGACTCAGCATATCCAATAACTTTTTCTTCGGGTCTCGATTGCGAAAGTTCGTGATATATTTGACCTACATGCCAATCTTCGTCGCGTTTTTCTTTCAAAAGTTTTATCCAAAAATCGGGAACTCCCATCGATAAACGATAGTTGAAACCGTATCCACCATAATCGATTGGAGCAGCCAAACCTGGCATTCCACTCATATCTTCGGCAATTGTTAGAGCCGATGGTTTAAAATCGTGGATAAGCTTATTCGCCAATGTTAAATATACAATTGCATCGTCGTCTTCTACCCCATCGTAATAACGGTCTAGGCTATCGAAATCGCGACCAAGTCCATGATCGAGATACAACATACTGGTAACACCATCGAAACGATAACCGTCGAATTTATATTCTTCTAACCAATATTTACAATTTGAAAGTAAGAAGTGAAGTACTTCGTTTTTGCCGTAATCGAAACATTTCGAATCCCAAGCAGTATGCTCGCCACGAGGTCCTTGATGAAAGAATTGATAATCGCTACCATCGTAACGACCAAGTCCTTCGATCGAATTTTTAACAGCGTGAGAATGTACAATATCCATAATCACAGCGATATCCATACCATGAGCAGTATCGATTAATGCTTTTAATTCTTCGGGCGTACCAAAACGACTCGAAACGCCAAAGAAACTCGAAACATGATAGCCAAAAGATCCATAATATGGATGTTCTTGAATTGCCATCAACTGAATGGTATTGTAACCTGCTTTTTTAACTTTAGGTAAAACATCGCGAGTAAAATCGACAAAACTGCCAACTTTATATTCTTCGGTTGCCATTCCTACATGCGATTCGTAGATTAGTGGCGCTTCTGCTGTGCGAGTCCAATCGGGATTTTTCCATTTGTATTGATCTTTTGGATCCCAAATCTGTGCTGAAAATATTTTTGAATTATCGTCTTGAACAGCTCGTTGTGTCCAAGCTGGAATTCGTTCACCATAACCACCAGGCCAACGCATCGACAATTTATACAAATCGCCATGTTTTAATTTATCGAGTGGAACATTTAATTCCCAATAACTTCCTTGTTTTTCGAATGCAAAATCTTCGTGTTCTTTCCAACCAGAAAAATCGCCAATAATATAGATATTACTAGCATTTGGTGCCCATTCTCTAAATCGCCAAGCTTTTTCGGTTTTATGAACTCCAAAAAAGTGATGACCATTCGCAAAATTCACCAGACTTCCAGTGTCTTTTATGAGAGCCATTTCACAATCTTTTACATGCTTAAGCCTTCCTAGTATTGCCTTTTCGTAAGGTTTAAGCCATTGATCGTTTACTAAAATTTGTGGTATGGACATTCGTCAATTAAATTAAGGTTATAGAATTCCAATGTTACAAAAAAATGCTGACAGCACAAGCGTTATCAACAAGTTTATTAACAATTTTTAAAGTGGGAAATTTTAAAAGGACATAAGTTACAAGAATTCAATTACTAAGCTCAAAGCTTTATTTATATTGAATTTTATATATTTCATTTACAAGAAATATGCTTTTCAGAAATTCAAAATATTCTTGTAACTTGTATCCATAAATTGAATTAAAATGATTCTCACAAATTATCATAGTCATACAAAATTTAGCGACGGAAGTAACGAACCCAAAGATTACATTGAAAAAGCTATAGAAAAAGAAATGAAAGCTTATGGTTTTTCGTGTCACGCTCCTACAACATTCCCTTGTACATGGACAATTGCACCCGAAAACCTCAACAATTATATAGAAGAAATCGATAGACTAAAAAAAAAATACAAAGACAAAATCGAAATTTACAAAAGTCTTGAAATAGATTATTTCCCAGGAAATCCATTAGCACAACCAGAAAACCATAAAGCATTACATTTAGACTACATAATTGGTTCTGTACATTTTGTCGATAATTTAAAGAATGGCGAAGCTTGGAACATAGACACTAGCAAAAGAATTTTCGATGATGGAATGGTTGAAATTTTTGGTGGAGATGGAAAGAAAGCTGTTACGAAATTTTATGAGCTTACCCTCGAAATGCTCGATGTAATGAAGCCTAATATTATCGGACATCTCGATAAGATTAAAATGTTTAATACAGGAAACAAATTCTTTAATGAAAACGAGCAATGGTACAAAGATTTAGTTGAAAATGTTTTACAAAAAATCAAAAAAACTGGAACAATTGTAGAGGTAAATACACGAGGAGTTTATAGAGGAAAAACTGATGATTACTATCCTTCTAATCAAATATTAAAACGTTGCTACGAACTTACTATTCCGGTTCAAATAAACAGCGATTGCCATAAACCTGATGAAGTAGCAAATGGATTTAAAGAAGCAAGTCAATTACTTAAAGAAATTGGATTTAAAACAATGAGAGTTTTATTAAATAACAAATGGCAGGATTGTTTGTTATAAAATCGATTTTTATACCCAAATTAGAACAATACTACTTAGCATCATAAGAAATAGGCAAATACTTATTATTCTATTTGCTAATTTGGAATTCAAAAAACGAGATATAAGATCACCGAAAGCAACCCAAACAACCATACAACAAGAACCAATAAGTCCAAATATTGCAGTAAATAAAAAAACATTTAAATGTATATTTTGAAAATGAGGCAAGAATGCAGCGGCTGAAGCAATGGCCATAAACCAAGCTTTGGGGTTAACAAATTGCATTAAAAAGCTTTGTTTAAATCCTATAATTCTATACTCTAATTGTGAATTTGTTGATTTAATTGAACTTAATACAAATGCAAGATAAAACATCCATAATGAACTAATTATCTTCATTGTTAATGACAAAAAATGATTTTGAGATATAATTTCTGATATTCCGTAACCGGTTAAGTAGAGCATTACAGAAAAACCTAAAAATATACCAAGCATCAAATTAAAGGCTCCTTTAAAACCAAAATGCTTACCATGTGAAAACAGAAGTAAATTATTAGGTCCTGGAGTAATCGAAGTTATAAATGCAAAAAGGATAAAGCCTAAAATATCGAAACCTTGCATTTTTTGAGTTACCTATTTGGTTATAATTCGACCCTCTTTATCGAAACAAGTACGACTTAGTTGTTTACTCAGAATAGAGTATTCAATAATTTCTTTTAAAGGTCCTGTTTCATAAAAAAGTTTCCAAACACCAACTGAATAAAGAAAATGATCGTTAGGATCGAAATTGCAACGTGTAGTAAATCCAATTGATTTTAATTTTCCATTATCATAATAGGATTTATCGAGTTTACCATCGGTAAATGCTGGATTCGTTTTAAGTTTAGATAAAATTCGATTGTAATATTTCGTATCTGTTGAATCGAAAGTTTGTCTTACAATAAATGAATCGGCTTGTTGTCTTGTCATTTTTGTGTCTCTACAATACACTCCGTCGATTTTATGCTTTTGAGAGTAGTTTGAAATATATTTTTCAATTACCGATTTAGGATCTTTTTCAGCAGAAAATTGTTTTAAAAGTACACTATCATTCGCAAAAATTACATTCAAATCTTCTTGCATTAGAACAGTAACATCTCCATTATTAACATTTAAACTTTTATAAAGTATTGTACTTGTATTCTGTGCACCAAGTTCACCTTGAACAAACATATATTGTTTAAAAAACGAATATAAACCTACAGAATGCAATAATTCAAAATCAGATTTTTCGCCTAATAAAGGCATTGATTCGTTAATATATATTTTCTTACCATCGCAAAAGCCAAAAACAGGTCCTATTTTTTTAGCTTCATTTTTATTAGCTAAAATCCTATAGGTAAAATGGTTATCGCCTTTGGTATACATTTCAAGGCTTTTGTATTCGAATGAATCGATTTTAAAATCGAAAGGAATTGATGGTCTATTAAATTTAAATTCTTCGAAATCCTTGTATAACCCTTTTTTATAGACAACATTATCGTCAATGATTATAGTTTGAGAAAATGCCGAAAAGCCTAATAACAAAAGAAAGTACAAAAAGGTATTTTGAAATTTCATCATATAATTTATCAAGTGAATCGATTACGCTAATCTAAGAAATATTGTTAAATAATTGATAAGAAATATTTTACAATTAGCATTTATTTTAAACTTTCCGATAGCAATTTAAACTCTACAGCAGGAGATATTCGCTCGTATAAAATATTATATACCGCTGCAGTAATTGGCATATCAACACCATATTTGTCGTTAATATGCTTAATGGAATAAACAGCATAATATCCTTCTGCAATCATTGTCATTTCTAATTCGGCCGATTTAACTGAATAACCTTTACCAATCATTGCACCAAATGTTCTATTACGACTAAATTGCGAATATGCTGTTACAAGTAAATCGCCAAGATAAACAGAGTCGTTAATATCTCTATTTAAAGGATTTACAGCAGCAACGAAACGATTCATTTCTTGAATTGCATTAGAAATAAGAACTGATGTAAAGTTATCGCCATATCCTAAACCATGACAAATTCCAGCTGCTAAAGCCATAATATTTTTCATTACAGCTCCGTATTCAATTCCTTGAACATCTTCCGATACACAAGCTCTAATAAAATGACATTGAACCATTTCGGCAAATTCTTTCGCAAAAACTTGATTTTTAGAACCTACCGTTAAATACGAAAGTCTTTCTAAAGCAACTTCTTCTGCATGACATGGACCTGAAAAAACAGCCATTCTATCATCATCGATTCCAAATTGTTGTTTTAAATATTCAGAAATGATTAAATTCTCATCGGGAACGATTCCTTTTATAGCAGTAACAATTTGTTTACCTTTAAAGCTTGCTTTTATATTGCTAGCTAATCCCTTCATAAATTTCGAAGGAATACAAAAAATTATAATATCGGAATCTTCGATGGTTTCGTTAATATTATCGTACAATTCTAACTTTGAAATATCGAATTGTATAGCTGATAAATACAATGGATTATGTTGATGTTTGAGCATATGGCTAATAATCTCAGGCTCACGAATGTACCAATTTAATGATTCAATATTTTGCAATAAGATTTTTGCTATAGCTGTAGCCCAACTTCCACTACCAATTAATGCAACTTTTTTACTTTCCGATTCCATAGTTTAATTTTCAAATACACTTAACTTTTGCACAGCATTTATTCGAACTTGAATTTAAATTAGAACACTAGTACATTATTAATTAACTCACCCAATTAGCAACATCATCCATACTTGGATTTGTATAACCTAATTGGTTTTTCTTATTATAACCACACAATTCTTGATGTAATTTAGTGTGTTTTGTATCTTGTATTTTAGAAACAGTTACATAGCCTAATTGCTGCATAATTTCAGCCCATTCCTGTGGAATTCCCTTTTCAGTATATTTTGAAACATCGTCTTTTTGAGCCACTTTTTCGGGCTTCATTTGCGGGAAGAAAAGAACATCTTGAATAGAAACTTGATTGGTCATAATCATTGTTAAGCGATCGATTCCTATTCCCATTCCAGAAGTTGGAGGCATACCATATTCTAATGCGCGAACAAAATCCATGTCTATAAACATTGCCTCGTCATCGCCTTTTTGAGAAAGTTTTAATTGATCTTCGAAACGTTCTAATTGATCGATTGGATCGTTTAATTCCGAATATGCATTACACAATTCTTTTCCATTTACCATTAACTCAAAACGTTCTGTTAGTTCTGGATTCGAACGATGTTTTTTGCATAATGGCGACATTTCAACAGGATAGTCGATTATAAAAGTTGGTTGAATATATGAACCTTCGCATTTTTCGCCAAAGATTTCGTCAATCAATTTACCCTTACCCATCGATTCTTCAATATCGATATGCAAATCTTTACAAACCTTGCGTAAAGCTGTTTCATCCATTCCCGAAATATCGATTCCTGTATGTTCTTTAATAGAATCGAACATTGTAATTCTTTTGAAAGGACGTTTGAAATTTATTACATTGTCCCCTAATTGAACCTCTGTTTTTCCATGAAGAGCAAGTGCAACTCGTTCAATCATTTCTTCGGTGAAATCCATCATCCAATTGTAGTCTTTGTAGGCTACATAAATTTCCATTACGGTAAATTCTGGATTATGTGTGCGGTCCATTCCTTCGTTACGGAAGTCTTTTGCAAATTCGTAAACACCTTCGAAACCGCCTACAATAAGGCGTTTAAGATATAGTTCGTTTGCAATTCTTAAGTAAAGTGGAATATTTAATGCATTATGATGTGTTGTAAACGGACGAGCCGATGCACCACCTGGAATTGGTTGTAATACAGGAGTCTCAACTTCTAAATAACCTTTAGAATTGAAGAAATCACGCATTGTATTTAATATTTTAGAACGCGCAATAAAAACCTCGCGAACACCTGGATTTACAACAAGATCAACATAACGTTGACGATATCTTGCATCTGGATCACTAAAAGCATCGAAAACTTTATTGCCTTGAATTTTTACAATTGGTAGTGGACGAACCGATTTGCTTAAAACATTAATTTCACTAACATGAACTGATTTTTCGCCCATTTGTGTAACAAATGCATATCCTTTAACGCCAATAAAATCGCCAATATCGAGCAAACGTTTAAAAACGGTATTGTACATTTCTTTGTTTTCACCTGGACAAATTTCATCGCGATTTACATAACATTGAATGCGACCTTCAGAATCTTGAATTTCGATGAACGATGCTTTTCCCATCATTCGGCGACTCATAATTCGACCTGCTAATGTTATATTTTGATAATTTCCTTTTTCGGGATCAAAATCGTTGCGGATGTTCGATGAATAGGTGTCAACTTTATATTCGGCAGCCGGATATGGCTCTATTCCTAATTTTCTTAACTCGTCGAGCGACTGACGACGGATGATTTCTTGTTCGCTTAATTGTTGTGCCATTATTTTATTGAAATGAAATATTCGAAAAATGAACGGCAAAGATACAAATTTGTAAAAGGAATCACAATTGTTTTTTAATCGTAGATTTTTGGATTTTAAAACTGTTGTTATTGACAAAATGCTATTTAATAAATCCGTCAAAACTTAAGTAGGCTGACTAAAATTTTCATTTCAATCAGCCTACTTAATAATTAATTAGTTGTTTTTACTGAACGATTAATCTTTTTGTAACAAAAGTGTCTTTTGTTTGAATTTTTATAAAATACATTCCTTTAGATAAATTATCAACAGAAACAGGCTCTTTTCCATACACTTCAATTTCTTCAACCAATAAACCATTTGCATTTACTATTTGAATAAATGCTTTACCATCAACATTTATTGAAAAGTTTTTTGATGTAGGATTTGGAAATATTTTAAAATCACATGAACGAGAAGCTAATACACTTGTAGTTCCATATTCAATTAAACTTTTAAATTCCCCCCAAACAACGGCAGTCTTAAAATCATTCTTATAGCCAAAAGGAACATACAAAACACATGAATTTTTATTGATGCCAGTAAAAACATCAGACGACAAAGGTATAGTTAAAGCTTGTTGATTAACCGTTATTGCAGATAATCCGACACAACCAGAGAAAGCCTTTTTGCCAATTGTTGAGACAGAAGACGGTATAGAAATTGAATCAATTTGCACACAATTTTCGAAAGATGATTTTCCAATATATGTTAACATTGAAGGAAGTAAAACTGATTTAAAATTACTTTTGGATGTTTGATTAAAAATCGAAATAGTGGTTAAAGTGGAGCAATTTGCAAAGGCAGAATCACCAATTGTTGTTATTGAAGAAGGAATTGTTATTGATTGTAATGCAGAACAATTTGCAAAACATGAATTTCCGATTACGGTTGTCGTTGATGATAATTTAATTGTTGTTAAACTTCCATTCCCTAAAAATGCACTTTGAGGAAGTTCATTACTATTTCCACTTGCCTCATTACCAGAATATGAAACAATTGTTACAGCGCTTAAATCTAAATTCGACAAAAATGGCATACTATTTAATACGTTAAAATCTCTCGAATCCATTGTTCCTGAAAGAGTTAAATTTGTAATTGTATTTAATTGCAAAGAGGTTAAATAAGTCGATAACTGCCCTGCTGATAAAACAATAGATTGCGAAACACCGCTTCCATCTTGCGATATTTCTATTGTTTTGCTTATTCCATCCGATGTCACAGTTATTTCAGCAACTCTTGCATCAGCTGTATTGGCAGTTACTATTATATTAATTAGACCTGTTCCGATACCAGATGTTGGAGCTAACACCGCCCATGGTTGATTAGAGCTAGCTGTCCATTGTGATGATGTATTTACATTAACAGATGTACTATAAGCAACATTGGTAGTTTTGATAACAGAATCTGATAAACTTAAACTACTTGTAGAACTACTATTATAAGTAAATGTTGATGCTGAAGTGTTATTATAATCTCCAAATTCTATTTTTTTAATATAAATATCAAATTCTCCATCGAGAGATCCTGCGTCCATTGCAGAAATCCATGGTGCAGAATGAAAGCCGCCATTAATTTGCACTAGAAACTTGGGTAATATATACGAACTATCTAATGGTACAATAAATGGAGAAGATCCATTTGGGACTAAAGGTTGAGATGATATAACATTTACATCACTATGTCCATTTGGAATATCCCACCAATGGCCTGAATAGCCGTCAGAAAACCCCACTGCTTGCTCATTCCAACCAGAAATATTATCAGGATCAGAAGAGCTATCATAACTCCACCAAAATTCAAGCTCTTGCCATAATGAGGAAGGTTTAATAGATCTCTTTACAGATGAATTGCTATAATTAGTTTTTCTATCATTTACATCGTATAAATCTATGCGAACCGATGCAGAATCTTGTGCTGATAAATTCTTAACTTTACACATTACTCGCATGTTTCGAATATTAGGGTCTGACATATCGATATAAGACCCTATTATTGAGTCAATTTCGACAAATGGATTAAATGTAGCTGTACTTCCATTTCTTGTAGAATCATTTTTCTTTACATAACCATATCCAAAAGATACGGAACCATCATAATTATCATTGGCTGCAGTGCCATCATGTACACCATCCCCTATATATTTGTATGATATTTTTAGCGCCTGTTCAGCATTATCATATGAGACTGTATATGAATTTTGAGTTGACTTTTCCTCTATTTTATTTTTGGTCCATTCAGTATACAAAGCTTGATTACTAAAATCTAAAACAGCTCTTTGATACTGATTATTAGAATTATGTTTTGCTGACCATGCATATAGAAACGTTGCGTCTGCGTCAGATTGACCATAAAATGTAAAGCTGATTAAAATGGTTACAAATACGAGTAATGCTTTTTTCATAAATAAAATGATTTAATGTAAAGAATACCTATAGTCCTATTTCTCAAATAAATATTGATTTTCTTTTACCAATATTTACATCACCAAAAATATCAATTTATACAATACAATCATTCAATTTTCAACAAAATAAACGACAATAACCATTTTCTTACTTTTTAAAGCCAAAAACCGCTTTCCCATTTACAAAAAACGTATAACCACCTTTACTCATAAATGGAAATTTTAAAGCAACTTGATATCCGTTTTTGTCTGAAGTAAACTCTAATGGAGTACTAATTTTATCACCGTCGAACATGCCGTACATATTCGAAATGGTTTCTGATGTTGAGAATTGAACTTTCAACTCTTTCTTAAGTTTACCTTCGGGAATAAATTTTAAATTCATTTTATTTTTCATCAATCCGGAATAAACGATTGGATATTTAATAAAAGTTTCTGTAGAAATCAATGTGTCTAGAAATTGATATTTAGAATCTTCTGGTAAATGCGAAAGAATTAAATATCGTGGTTCGGTTAAATAATACGATTCGTCATAATCTTTCACAAATTTGCCATTATAATTACCTGCAGCCCATGTCGCATCGACTAAAAACGATTTACCGGAAATTGTAATTACATTCCAACTATGATTTGTTTTCGTAAGTTTTGTACCAATATCGTCGGTTGCAATTTTTGCAAAACCTTGAACTGTTTCGCACTCTAATCCAGCCTTTCGACACATTGCTTGATATAATGCCGCATACCCCATACAAACAGCTACACGTTTTTGCAAAACCTTTTCGACATCACCTGTTTTGTTAGAAAAACTGTAGGCAATATTGTCGGTAATCCAACGAAAAATCACTCGATACTTTTCGATATCTGAATTAAGATTTTTTGTAAGTAATATAGTTAAATCATCAACAGAATATTTCTTCGATTTTGGCAAATGCAAAGCAATACTATCTGCCTTACGATAATCGAATTCACGTGGATTTATATCTTGCGAAAAACATAGTTCGACAAAAGAAAAAAACAAGATTAATATAAGAAAGTAGCTTTTCAAAACGTATTCTTTACGATTATAACGAACAAATGTAGAAATATTGCATCATTTTTATAATCGTAAGCTTCATTTATTTGCGAAAATAAATACCTTTGTCATACAATAAATTAGAAATAAAATGGATATTTCGGTAATCGTACCATTATACAACGAGGAAGAATCGCTTCCAGAATTAGCTTCTTGGATTAAAAAAGTAATGACTGCCAACAACTTCAGCTACGAAGTTATAATGGTAAACGATGGAAGTACCGACAAATCTTGGGATGTTGTAAAAAAAATAAGTGAAACAGATTCAGCGATAAAAGGAATTCAATTTCAACGCAATTATGGAAAATCGGCAGCTTTGCAAAAAGGTTTTGAAGCTTGCAAAGGGAATGTTGTAATTACAATGGATGCCGACCTACAAGATAGCCCCGACGAAATTCCCGAATTATACGATATGATAACAAAACAAGGATTCGACCTTGTTTCGGGTTGGAAGAAAAAACGCTACGACCCAATTTCTAAAACCATTCCCACAAAACTTTATAATGGAACAGTTCGATTAATGACAGGCATTAAATTGCACGACATGAATTGCGGACTTAAAGCCTATAAAAAATCGGTAATTAAAAGTATTGAAGTATATGGCGAAATGCATCGTTATATCCCAGTAATTGCTTCTCGAAATGGATTTAGAAAAATAGGAGAAAAAGTAGTTTCACATCAAAAACGCAAATTTGGTGTTACTAAATTTGGACTTGAACGCTTTATTAATGGCCCACTCGATTTACTTTCAATTCTATTTATATCAAAATTTGGCAAACGACCAATGCACTTCTTTGGTTCAATGGGGATTATCATCTTTATGATAGGATTTATGGCTGCAGGGTTTTTAGGTATTGAAAAACTTTACTTTGTCTTTAACCATATTCGAGTTAAACTAATTACCGATAGTCCATACTTTTATTTAGCATTAACATGCATGATTATTGGAACACAATTATTTTTAGCTGGATTTTTAGGCGAATTAATTTCTCGTAATTCGCAAGAAAGAAATACATATTTGGTTGACGAAACTATCAATTTATAAACGTTACATGGGGTGTAAATCATCCACATTGTCATAAAGACAAAAAAGCTATTAGCAATAAAATGAAAAACATATTAATAGGCCCAGCATTTCCATTACGTGGAGGAATTGCAAATTTTAACGAAGCTTTACATTTACAGTATTTACGTCAAGGCAACGATTCTCAAATAATTTCTTATTCGTTACAATATCCAAACTTTCTATTTCCTGGAAAAACACAATTTGCAACCGATACTCCAACCGAAACATATAACATTTCTACAAAACTGAATTCAATCAATCCTTTTTCTTGGATTTCGGTTGGAAGAGAAATTAAAAAAGCAGCCCCCGAAGCATTAATAATTCATTATTGGATGCCTTTTTTTGCTCCAGCATTAGGCACAATTTGTCGAATTGTTAGACAAAACAAAAAGATAAAAATCGTGGTAATTTGCCATAATGTAAAACCTCACGAACCACGATTTGGCGATACAGCCCTAGCTAAATATTTTCTAAAGAAATGTCATGGATTTGTAGCAATGTCGAAAAGCACACTCGACGATTTAGAATTATACACAAATAACACAAACAAAATATTTATTCCCCACCCAATTTACGACACATTTGGAACAGCAGTAACTAAAGCAGAAGCTCGAGCTCAATTGGGTTTAAAAATTGATGGTAAATATCTTCTTTTCTTTGGGGTTGTACGAAAATACAAAGGACTCGATTTACTTTTAAAAGCAATGGGCGAAAATAAAATGCCTAAAGATATTAAGCTTGTAATTGCAGGTGAATTTTACGAAGATCCAAAAATTTACCAAGAATTAATTGATGTTTACGACCTTAAAGATCGAGTAATTATAAAGAATGAATTCATTTCATCTAATGATGTAAAATATTATTTCTGTGCAAGCGATTTGGTTACTCAAACCTACCATACCGCAACACAAAGTGGAGTTTCACAAATTGCTTATCATTTCGAAATACCTATGTTAGTTACAAATGTTGGTGGGTTGGCAGAAATTGTACCACATAACAAAGTTGGATATGTAACCGAATGTGACCCTGCAGACATTGCTACTCATATTTTTGATTATTACAATCATCATAGAGAAGCAGAATTTATAGAAAATATAAAAGTCGAAAAGTTGCGATTTACATGGGCTAGCTTAACCGATGGTATTAAAGAATTAATTAAATAATACTAATCTTTAATACAACGTACAGATAAGCCTACGCTTTTAAGCTGCAAATTAGTTTCAAGGTCGTTAGTATACGCACCAATATGATGGTAATACGCATAATCGGTATAATAACCAGTAAATGACCACCAATTTGCTGTTTTGCTAAACGAGTGAAATTCCCCTAATTCATTTCTTTCTCCAGAAGCATTTGCCGAAAAGCCAGTAATATTATTGGTCGACTGATTATTTCCTACATCACCAGATTCTATAGAAGTTTCCCAACCAGTTTTTACTGCTAAAGATTTTGCAATATCGTTTCCACTTTCATCAAAGCCATAACCATAATCGGTAAGATATGTTTCTAAGGTTGTCCAATCTGTATCTGTTGGTACATGCCATCCGCTTGGACAAAGTTTACCAGTTGAAACAGCATACCAATTATATAATCGACCTAATGTTTTAATAGAATCTATATTTTCAGTATTGCCATAAGTACATTGAGCACCATTTGTTTGAAGAATCCACATTGAATCTACTTTTACATTTGGTATTTGATGACCATCATTATACAGTTTTGTTCTTAAATTTTCTGCCATCCAAGTTTGATTTCCAATTTCTACAGTTTTATATTTATAACCAAGGATATCGGAAACTGACCCAATTTTTAATGCTGCAATTTTAGATTTTGTTGTAACATTTAATTCTAATTTTGTTGAATAGCCATCAATATCCGAAACAATGATACTATAAACTTGTGAACCAGCTATTGAAACAAAAGAATATGAATAGGTTAAAGATGTTGACAAACTATCGTAATCTTTTATTACAGTACCTGCCGAATTTATAATTTCTATTAAAGATAAATCGCTTGTAGCTTTTACATTAAATTCTATTTTAGCAGAATCGCCAGCGGTAATTATTGCATTATTGACAATACTATTTGCGGTTAAAGTTATTTGAGGAATTGTACTTGTTTTTTTATTGCAAGATGTTGTGTAAAAGGCAAATATTACTACAGAAAGTAAAGAAATGAGGTAACGTAAATGAGTCATTATATCTAAATTAAAAATCCTATAAACTTCTTTAAAATGAATTTATTGTCCAAATGTAGTATCTTTTACTGAGACAACAAGAAATTAAACAATCGAAATCTACCAATCAATTGGCATATAATCTTTCAAGAATTGTCCATTCCAATGTTTTCCTGTATTTATTCCATCGATAAATGGATCGCAAACACGAGCTGCACCATCAACAATATCGAGTGGTGGTTGAAAGTCGTGTACTTCTTGTTTCAATGTCGAGAGTTGAATTGGATCTTCGTCTGTAACCCAACCTGTATCAACAGCATTGATATAAATACCATATTTTGCTAAATCGCCAGCTGCAGTATGAGTCATCATATTAAGAGCTGCTTTAGCCATATTGGTATGTGGATGTCGATCTATTTTATTGAATCTATGGAATTTACCTTCCATTGCAGAAACATTAACAATATGTTTTTGACCAGTATTATCGCGTTTCATTAAATTTACCAAACGATTACATAACACAAAAGGTGCTACCGAGTTAACTAGTTGAACTTCTAGCATTTCGGGTGTTTGTATTTCGCCAAGTTTTAATCGCCAACTATTCGTTGTTCTTAAATCGACTTGTTGTAAATCGGCATCGAGTTTTCCAGTTGGAAAAACTTCTTCGGCAACCAAAGAATTATCGAAACTATAAGGGATTTGCGATAATTGGGCTGACGAACGAATTCCAACACCAGGAACGTGACCATGCCAAGCAACTGGCAATGCGGGTTCGGCCGAAGTTGCTTTAGTATCGAATTCGTAAAGTTGACGTTTGCAATCTTCGTAATCGTGTAAAAGGAGTTGTGCTTCATTCGATAATTTCTCGTAAGGCAGGCTTTCAAACTCCATCATATGAGCATAAAACCCAGCAGGACGACGAACAGTTTGCGCTGCATTATTTATCAATATATCGAGTCTATCGTAATGATTTTCAACATAACTCGCAAAGATTTCGACACTTGGAATGTGTCTTAAATCTAATCCGTAAATATGTAATCGATCTTTCCAATCGGCAAAATCGTCTTCTTTAGCAAATCTATTTGCAGAATCAACAGGAAAACGAGTTGTTGCAATAACTCTAGCTCCAGAACGAAGCATCATCAATGTAATATGATAACCTATTTTTAATCGAGAACCCGTTATAAAAGCAATTTTACCATGTAAATCGGTTCTTTGAAATCGCTTATGATAATTAAAATCGCCACAATCGGGACACATTGCATCGTAGAAAAAATGAAGTGTAGTATATTCCTTCTTGCACACGTAACAATTTCGTGCTGAGCTTAATTCTTTTGTTTCTTTTAATGCTTCGGGTGGAAGTTGCATTTGTGCAGGTGCTTTAAAAACAGCATCAGTACGTGCACTTCGAATGCCAGTAACAGCTCTTGCTTCCCTATCGACTTTCGAAACTTCTTTTTCACGCAATTTCCTTGCAGCTTTTTGTCGTTTTCGATCTTCTTCTCTATTGGGTCGCGATAGTTTTCCCGATGCAACCAGCAAAGCTATACGCTGTTCTTCAGAAAGTTGAGCCATCATTTCGGCATTTTGAACTAATTGTTCGAGTGTCGTAATGCAATCTTCTATCTTTTGTTTATTTATGTTTGTTTCCGAATTATTCATTGTAACAGCTTTGCATTTTTTTTGCAAAGATAGTTATTTTGAATGCAAACAAAAGTCGAGATATTAAAAGTTATTTTTTGAAAAGTTTAAATTGTTCACAACGATTCGAATTCTTAATTTTCAAAATATAACAACCAGTTATTAAATGGTTTGTATTTAATATAATATTGGTTGTAGTATACTTTTGGGAAGGAATAATAATTTCGCCAGCAATTGTATATACCGTTAACCAAACATCTTCCTTAAAATTATTTACAATCTCTATTTTATCGGAAAATGGATTTGGTTTTACAATATAAAATTGGTTTTGATGTATATATGCTTTAGTCGTATCAATATTAGATGTTGTATCAATTGGAGTAATTGTATCAACTATTATTTCTGGTTTTTTATCGGCAATAAAAATGGGCGATGATATTGCTTGATCGCCGTCTTGTTCCGATACAATTACATAATAATATTCGCCTTTTATACATTCAATTGAATCGTTAATAACAACATTTTTAGTGTTTGGAAACCATGTTTTTAAAGTATCGCCATTTCTTTTTAAAACTATTAATCGAACAATTTCGCTATCAACATCAAAAGCTTTTATTTGCAAATGTAATTTTCCAGCCGAAGCAGAATCTCCCATTTCGTGTTTATCTAAAGTAAAAGATAATGCAAGATTTTTATCTAATGTTGAATAAAACCTTCGATTTAAATATGCATCAACTATATCTTTTTTTGTATTTGCTTTTGCTAAAATTGCTGTTCGAAATTCGGAATACATTCCCCAATTTGCAGTATGATTATCTTCAGAACCTTCTGCACCAATTCTCCAACCACGTAATAATGCCTCATCATAAAAACTTTTATTCCCATCGTTCGAGAAGTATCCATCATTTTCGTAATAGGTTGAAAACCCTGCTGTTCTATTCCATAATTCAATTCCTATAAAGTTCGATATCGGTTTTGATTCGAAATGCATAAATTCCAAATTACTTCCATTTTGCCGTCCAGGATGATTGAAAAATGCTAATCCTTTCTTCTTTTCAATCCAAGAATTTATCTCTAGAAAACTATCGTATGAGGTATCTAAAACCGATTTAAAACTGTCGGTTTCATAAATAGAGATATGCCCATACGGAGATGAGGAAGTCCATTCAAATCCACAAAAAGCGGTAAAAATTGAATCGCGATTTGCTGCATTTGAAATCTTATGAGCTGAATCCCATTTGGCTTGTGTTAAATAAATACAATGTTCCGACAATCCGAAAAAATCGAGATGTGAAACATTACGAGCAAAGTCATATGCATCTATTGCACGACCTTGTGCATCGGTAGAGAAATCTGAGTGATTATGAAGACTTCCATAATACACTTTGTAACCTTCAATTTGAGGTGATTGTGAAAATACTTTTACTGACAAAAGAACGAGAAGTAAAAAACTATTCATTATATGAATAAAGCATTTTATGAAAATTTGATTTATCATCAGCCCATTAAGTATTTTCACAAAGATAGTAAAAATAATACTTAATGGGTGAATCAATACTTACCATATAACAGAAGTGGACGCATTTGCATTTATAAAATAACCTTTACCCGAATCGAATGTTGTAAGGCTATTCGTAGAACCAGAAGGTTGATAATATCCATCGAATGTTTTTATAGTAATGAGCGATGAACTTATTGAAGAAGTGGTAGATGAAATTGTTTTTTGAACATTCTTTGGATAACCGACTAGATTCCATCCTTTTTTTAATGCTGTTGATGTTTGTATTACTAATGGTCCCGAAACATTCATAATTGCATCTGCCGACATTGTTACTAAATAAGCGTCTCCATCAGAAATATTTGGCAAACTGTTAAAAATTTTATTCTGAGAAGCCGACCAAAAGCTATTAGCATTCTTAACCTCAACAACTTGATTTAAAACATCTTTAAATACATTTTCCATGGATTTATCTGTTGGTGATACAGAAAACGAAATTAGGTTTATTCCTTTTTTCAAAGTAATAGTCTGTTTAACAGTCGATGAAAGTATTCCAGAAACTGTAATCAAAGCAATATCCGAACTAGAATTTGTTCCATCGCTCACCAATAACTTAAATGCATATTGTCCATCGACTAAATTAGTTACAGTTAATGTTGTTGCAGATGGACCCGCTAATGTAGCAGCCGATGGACCTGTAAGTTGTGTCCAAGTATATGTTAAAACATCTCCATTGGGGTCACTACTTCCACTACCATCAAGAACAACTCCCGTAGTTGGATTTACTATAGATTTATCCCCTCCTGCTTTTGTAATTGGAGTTCCATTTGCTGAGCCATATACTTCTATTTCGTACAAAGAATAACCATAAACGGTTCCTCTTGTTGTTCCATTTATTTTTACATATCGTCCACTCGCATTTATTGTAAAATTTGTAACTCCAGCAACACCAGCAGCTACGGTAACAACATTTGTCCAAGTTATACTATCTTTCGACACAGAAATTGTATATGTCTTAGCATAAGCCGCTTCCCAATTAACTACAATTTTATTTAGCGCATATACAGCTTTTAAGTCAACAACTAAATATTGAGGATCGGTTGATGTAGATGACCATCTTGTTGAAGCAAGTCCATCGACTGCATTCGTACCTGGGTAAGTAGCATTTTCTGTCGTTGAAACAACTACAGGTTTATTAAGGGCTAAATTACTAGTTGGCGATGAGTTATTTTCAATAACATCAATCTTTCGAGAAATGGTATTATTTGACTCTATCCATTCGTCGATTGTTTTTGAGTTATCTACAGTTCCTGCCAATAGAAAAGTTCCTGCCGAACTTGCTGTCCAAACAGTATTCGACTCAATAAATTTTGCTCCTCCAACAGGAATTGCTTCTGTTAAGTTCAATGCTGATGCTGCTACAGCTACTGCAATATTATCTACTGTAAATGCAACATTAACAGTTGTACCAACGGTTACAGGTGCTGTTCCTTGATTTTTAACGAGAGCATAACATCTAACCAACTGTCCTTTTATAGGATAACGTGGCATAGTCATTAATTGTGTAATTTTCAAATCGGGTTTTGCTGTTGAGGCTGTTAAGTTTACTGAATCGATTAAAGAAAGATTATTTGAAGAACCACCTACAGCAAGAGTGAAATAGCCTGGTTCGATAGCATAAACCGATTGTGTTTCATCGAAATAATAAAAATCTTCGGCTGTCATTGTAATTTCAACAGTCTTTTTTTCGCCTGCTTTTATTGGAACGCGTTTAAAACCTTTTAATTCTTTTTTAGGCATCCATAGTGACGAAGCTACATTATGTGCATAAAGTTGAACTACTTCATCACCATCAACAGTGCCTGTATTTTGAACATCAACACTAACAGTAATAGGCGTTCCAACAGGAGCCGAATGTGCCGATAATTGCAAATTTGAATAAACAAAACTGGTATAACTTAAACCAAAACCAAAAGGAAATTCTGGAACCAAATTATTTTGATCGAACCATCGATATCCACAGCCATAATCATTGGTAAAATCATCATCCCACGTAGGTAGCTGGCTATCGGTTTTAGGCATCGTAACAGGCATACGTCCAGCAGGATTTACATTTCCTGCAATGACATCCGCTATTGCATTTCCACCTTCTTGTCCCGGATAAAACGAATAAATTAATCCCTTTATACTATTTATACATCGATTAAGTCCACAAACGCCACCACTTTGTATAACAACAATTACATTAGGATTTACTATTGCTAAAGCTTTAATTAATTCTTGTTGTTTGCCAGGCAAATCAATAGAATTACCAGTTCTATCATTTCCAATATTATAAGCTTCGCCTTCTAGTGTCGAATCAAGACCTCCTGAAAAAATCACATAATCGACTGTTTTTGCTAATGTTTTTGCAGCGGCAAATCCACTTGTATCAGTTGAATTTAATTCACAACCTTTCACATAACTAACTTTAGAAACCCCAAGCCTATTCTCCAACCCTTTTTTCAAACTTATAGAATATTTGACGGCAACTTCACTACTTCCGTAACAATTTAAATTTCCCCTTGCAGCAGTTGGCCCTATAATAGCGACTGTCTTAACAGTACTTTTATTTATTGGCAAGATATTATTTGTATTTTTTAACAAAATTGCCGATTTCTGTGCACATTCTAATGCAACCTGTACATGCTCGGGAGTATTTGTATTGGTTTTACTTGATGTAGGATAATAATCCATCATTCCGCTCATTATTTTAGTTCGCAAAATATTTGATACAGCAGAATTTAAATCTTTTTGTGTTAATGAACCACTCGAAATTAAAGTTGGTAAATCATCGGCATAATTTGTAGAGCCCATACAAATATCGGTTCCAGCAATTACCGCTTTTTTTGAGTCGTAAATAGATGCCCAATCCGAAACAACATAAAATGGGAATCCCCAACGTTGACGTAATGATGTTCGTAACAAAGCAGTATTTTCAGTACAATGAACTCCGTTAATCAAATTGTATGCATCCATTAAACTCAAAGGGCCACCTTCTTGTGTTGAAAAACGAAAGTTATAGCCATAATGTTCTAACATCCAACGATCGGTATATATCTGATTACTAGTATTTCGTGTTGATTGTTTTGCTTCTATCATAAAATGTTTAATTGTAGCAATTACAGGAGTCGTTTGAATACCTTTAATCAATGCAGATCCTATATTTCCACTCAAAAATGGATCTTCACCAGCTGTTTCTGCCGATCGTCCACCACGAGGATCGCGACAGATATCGATACATGGACCCAATTGTTGATGAACACCATTTGCCCAAAATTCTTCCCCCATAGCTTTTCCAACTCTAAAAAGCATATCCATATCCCAAGTTGCTGCCATAGCTACACCAACCGGAAAGGAAGTATTTCCACCGTAACGAACACCATGTGGTCCATCGCTCATTGTAAATCCAGGTATTCCAAGTCGAGTATTATTTCCAGTTGTAAAAAAAGTATTGCTAGTCATTTGCGAAACTTTTTCGGCATTTGTCATTAAAGCAATAATTGAATCGATTCTGCCTGTAAGTGTTTGTTGAGCTCGAATAGTAGAAACACTAAAAATTAAAATTAAAAATGTTATAACCAAATTAGTTAAAACATTTTTCGAAGATATCTTTTTATTTAAAGTATATATATTATTCATATTTAATCGATTAAGAACAATGATTGCAAATTAATTATATTATATAAATATACTGCAATTCTTATATTTTGGTTCAATTTCATTTATTAGGTTAAAACCATTAAAACAGAAACTTAAGCTTAATATATTCATATACATAAAGCTACAAATAGCAACAAATCGAATTTGGGAAATAACAGCCTATTTTTGACAGAAAAAACACATTAATTTATGTGCAAATTGCATATTGATATATACATTTATAATAGTATATATTTGCATAAATAGAAATATAGGGAAATGCTAAAAACGTTTTGGAATAAAATATCAAATACAGGAATAAGTACCATAATTAACGAACGATTAAAGCGTAAGATAATTATAAGCAATCAATTAGCATTTACAGTTGGGATATTACCAATATTTACGAGTTTGTATCTATTACTAATTGTTAAGTCGCCTATTTTTTTCACCCCCCTTATTGTAGGTGTTTTATATATGTGTACAATACTTTTCAATAAGCTCAAATTATATTCATTTTCAAGAATTTACATCACCATATTGCCAACAATTAATCTTCTAATACTTTCTAGTATTTTAAGCGACAAATATAGCTTAAGTATGAAAATACCCTATATTTCAATTATTGTTGGACCGATTATACTTTTTGATTTATCGGAAAAAAAGAAACTTTGGTTTGGTATTTTATGGGTTGTTTTTATGTATTTCTTAACAGACATATTAAATCCTTATATTCCAATAATACCAAATTTCGATCCTTCGCTAATTAACAATTTAAAAATGATTAACTTTAGTTCATTATTAAGTTTTATCATCTTTATCTCGGGCTTTCTTTATTTACAAACAATAAATTTTAAGGCGGAAGAAAATCAACTTAAACTTTATGACGAAATTCATAAACAAAAACATGAATTAGAGGAAAAAAACCAAACAATAACGGATAGTATTCATTATGCCAAAACGATACAAACTGCTGTTCTTTCAAACACTGAAATTCTCGATTACTATTGTAGCGATTACTTTATATTGTACAAACCCAAAGATATTGTAAGTGGTGATTTTTATTTGTTTAATAAAATTGATGATTTTATAATATTAGTTGTTGCCGATTGTACCGGACATGGAGTTTCAGGAGCATTAATGAGTATGTTAGGTATAAGTTATTTGAACGAAATACTTAAAAAGCCAGAAATTCAGTCGACAGACAGAGTTTTATGTGCAATGAGATCGCAAATTAAGCAAGTTATGAATCAAAAAGATTTATCGACTGACACAAAAGATGGACTTGATATTTCGATAGTTGTAATAAATACTAAAACAATGATAGCACAATACTCGGGTGCCAATAGACCTTTAATAGTTTTTCCAGCAAATTCAAACTCGAATTATATTGAACATAAACCAGATAAAATGCCTGTTGGTATTCACAATAAAGAAGTAGATTTTACGGCTATCGATTTCGATATACACAAAGGCGACACACTTTATATGTTTACCGATGGTTACGAAGATCAATTCGGAGGTCTAAACGATAAAAAAATGAAAGGGAAAACGTTTAGAGAACAACTTATTGCTATTCAAAACTTGAATATGAATGCTCAACGAGCAAAATTAGAACATTTACATGGGGAATGGAAAGGTTCTGAAATACAAACTGATGATATCTTAATTGTAGGAATTAAAATATAGAATACGTTTTTCTACCAAGTTACCGAAACTCCAGATAATGCTTTAATATAATAACCTTTCCCAGCGTCGAATGTTGTAATACTATTTGTAGAACCCGAAGGTTGATAATATCCCGTAAACGTTTTAATAACAGAAAGAGAAGTACTTATATTAGTTATTGTAGCAGCGATTGTTTTTTGAGAACTTTTAGGATATCCAACCAAATTCCAACCTATTTTTAATGATGTTGTTGCAACAGTTGCAGGTTCTCCTGTTATAACAAGTGTTGCTGGAGAATTCATATACACGAGATATGCATCACTATTATTAACCGTAGTAAGACTATTAAATATGCTATTTTGTGTTGGAGAATAAAACCCAGTTGCAGTTTTAATTTCAGCTAAAGATGATTTAACAGTTGCAAAAACCGAATCGATAATAGCATTTTTTGGAATGACATAAAAGGATATCATATTCCAACCTTTCGTAAGTGAAAGAGTTTCGGTAATTGCAGCTGATACGACATTAAACAAAACTGTATATTGATTTTTCACACCATTAGCAGCTGTTACAATTACTGTTCCCGTTCCAGATGTAGACGTTGCTTGTGTAAATGCAACAGTAGCTGTTGCATTTGTTGCTATTGCTGAAATAGTAGGAACTGTTGTAGTTCCAGCTGGAAGTGTTACTGTATAAGCGTATAATCCTTTATCGAACTTAGGCATAATTGTATTCCCTCCATTAACTGTTAAGCTCGATAATGTTGCATCGTTCGAAGGTGAACAATCGGCTAAATACATATAATCCATTGAAACAGAACCATTAAATCCTGAACCTGGATTAAAATTAATTACTATTTTGCTAATTTTCTTTGGATCGACTGTACCGGAAGGATACGATCCTCCCCAATTCGTATAATTAAATGTAACTATCTGATAATTTGCACTTCCTGTAATATTTACCGAAACAGGACTTGTATTTGTATACACGTATTGCGTACCATCGTACGAACCAATATCAACACGCATTGTAACATTTGTTGAAACTTGTAATCGAAAAACTAACTTAGGATTTGCAGAAATATCAACTGGATCGATTACTGCAGGAAGTTGACTATAACCACTTTGTCCATTACAAGTAATTGTCATATATTCGCCCGATTCGGCAATTGTTAATGGACTTGCAGGTGTTAAATATGCACCTATTGTATTATCTTTAAAATCGTCGCAATAGCCTTTAGCTGATACTATTGCAACTACAGGATTTACAACTGCAGTTGTAGCAAATGGCAAAAGAATTCCAGTATCGGTAGCAATTACATTTCCTTGTCCATCATAACTTATATTAATTCCATTACCACCAACAACAGCCGTTGCAAGAGTTACATTTATTTTAGTTTTATCGGTTGCATCAATTGCAATCGCTGAAATTGTTCGAACATAACCATTTACTAAAACAGTAAATCCTCCAGCTGGTGAAGGTATTGTTGCAACAGTTTTATCGAATGCTAGAGTAATGGTTTTGCCATCAGTACTACAGATAATTGATAATACATTTAATGGTCTTCCAGGTAATTTATTCTCAACCGGTTTTAAGTCGAAAGGTACCAAAGGATTATTGTCAATAGCGAGAATCGAAGTTCCAGTATATGAAACGGTAATATTTTGATCGGTCGGTAAAAGTGTTGAGGATAATGAAAGAGTAATCATTTTACCAGTTGCATCAATCGAAATTCCCGATATTGGAATTGTTATTGTTCCAACTTTGACCGTAAATCCTGCTATAGAACTAACTGATGAAGACAATAATGCATTGGAAACTGATATAGTAATTTTTTTAGCATCGGAGCCAGTGGTTGCTTTCGTAAAAGAAGAACCCTTGAATAACATAGTGTTAGCAATGCCACTCATTAAATAAACAACAGGGGCATTCCAGTTTATTGCAATTTCATTATAGGTATAATTTGATTGATCGTCGGCATATGAACTAGCAGCACCAGCACAATCAATACAATTGTTATTACATGCACCAGCTACTAAATATCCGGGGATAGGTTTAGTTATTCCATCGGAGGCACTTCGCCGATCATGTGGGTTTTGCGGAGTTTTATCACCAAGCCATGTAACATAAGAATATTTCGTAGGATTTCTTCCAAAGATATAATCGAGATGAGAAACGGCAGCATTCATATATCGTTTTTCGTTCGTTAATCGATAAGCATCAAGGAAAAATAAACCTTGGGTTGCAACTATCGAGTTCATACCCCACCAGAATCGATCTGTCATAATTTTATAAGCAGATGCATCCCACAATGTAGCCAACGAATCGGTAAAATTTAAGAATTTCGTTTTTATTGCATCACGTTGATTTGAACTAAGCGTTGTTAAATCGCTAAGATGATTAACCAAAGATAAAAGGCCCAATCCACTCGTTTTTTGCCAAGATGGTTCTTCAAGTAGACAATAACTATCGTTTAAGAAATCGCATGCAGAAAAGTATGTAGCATCGTTTGTTGCTATGAGTAATTCGTTAGCGGCCCAAGCTTTTTCATCGTTAAAACTTTTCGAACCGTTATCGTCTTCGTAATTACCTGTTCCTCCCGCAAGTCCGTAAAAAATACTAGAATTCGTATTAGCCCAAATCCATGCTTTTTTAGAGGCAGCTAAACATTGGTCAGCATAACCTGGATATTGTGAATTAAAATTCTTAAAAACTCGATATGCAACAGCCATAACAGCAGCAAAATCTAATGTTGATGGCGTTGTTTTTTTATAGACATAACGCTGTGCTCCATCAGCCGATGGTTGAACCCAATCGGCAAAGCCTTGTGTTGTAAGTTGAAAATAAACTCCACCATCTTGTGGATCTTGCATTGTAAGTAACCAATCGAGCTCCCATTTTGCTTCGTCAAGAATATCGGGAATTGCGTTCGAACTTTCTGGGATATTTGCATTTATACTTCCAGCATAGCTTGTATATTGTTCGTACGATGTAAGTAAATAATACGAAGATACAGCACCAGTTACCATATATTTACCATAATCGCCAGCATCGTACCAACCTTTGGGCGAAGATATTTTTGAACCCGATGTTCGTGTTCCATAAGCAGCAGTACCATCAATTTGAACAGAATTATCGGCATGTCCTAACGAACGAGCATAATCGGTTCCTTGATGTGCAGAATATGGGCTCGATATTGCTTGCGAACATCTCCAATAATAAAATCCCCGTAACATTGTTTTTACAGGAAAATCTAATACAGTATCGGCAATATCAAACGAATAACTTACTTCGGTTCCAGCCTTTATAGTATAAGATCCAGGCGTTGTAAATGCAGTAAAATCTGCAATTCGCACATTAGCATCGGCAGGTTTCCAATACGTTGATGCTCCGAGTGTTCCAGTATAAACGACTGCAGAATTCGATTTATTTAAAACTTGAAAACTTCCAGTTGCTGTTCCCGGAACGATTGCAACTTTATAACTACCAGTAAAAAAACCAACTTGATTTAATGTAATATTTTGAGTAAATGCATATAAAGCTGAAATAATGAGGAGCAATAATGAAAGTAAACGCTTCATATTTGATAATTTAGCAATAAGACAATCTAGAATTTTAAAACACGTAATTAATTGATAAAGATATATATTATTTTAAGAAAGTAATAGTATTTATTGTATTAGAATTGGTGATTTAAATCACATTTTTATTGCCACCGTTATTTCTCTTTTTCCTATTGGCCCGGGCTTTGGTTCTACAACAAAACCAGCAGCTTTTAAATTGCGTTTCACTTGACCTTTAGCACAATATGTCGAAAGAATACCAACTTCGTTTAAACAATCGTAAAGTTTTTTGAAAATAGTTTCTGTCCATAAATTTGGCTGTTTATCTGGAGCAAAAGCATCGAAATAAATAACATCGTATTTATTGCTTGGATTCCAAAATTCTAAATCGACATTTATTTTCTTAAATGTAAATTCTCGAGAGATTTCAATATCACACTCCCACTCACATTTATGTATATTTAAAAACAAATTCTCTTCTTTAAACTCTTCGCCATAATTAAGAAGTAAATATTCTTGAGATTGCAATGGATATTTTTCTAAAGTATGAAATTGGACATTTAAATTCTTTTCCTTCGCTAAAATTGCAGTTAATAAAGCATTTAAGCCCGTTCCAAAGCCAATTTCCAGAATTGATATTGACTTTTTTTCGCAAAGTTCAAGTCCATACTTTATGAATACATGCATTGATTCTTGAACAGCTCCGTGAGTGGAATGATAGTGTTCGTTTAACCCTTCGACATAAATCGAAGAACTGCCATCTTCGGTCGAAACTATTCTGCGTTCAAACATTGTAAATTGTTTATTTCTAGAAAATTTGAAAAAATATTTTACACTACCGAAAAAGTAGTTTAAATTTATTCATTGTAAAAGTAGAATTTTTCTACCTTTGTTGTAAGGATGAAAGCAAATTTTTATCTAATTAAGCAAAATTTAAAATTATGCAAAAAATCAAAGTTGCCAACCCAGTAGTAGAGCTCGATGGAGACGAAATGACCAGAATAATCTGGACAATGATTAAAGAAAAATTAATCTTCCCTTATCTTGATTTAGATATTAAATACTATGATTTAGGAATTGAGTATCGCGATAAAACCGACGATAAAGTTACGTTTGAAGCAGCAGAAGCTATCAAAAAGTATAATGTTGGTATTAAGTGTGCAACTATAACACCCGATGAAGCTCGCGTTAAAGAATTTAATTTACAACGCATGTATAAATCGCCAAACGGAACCATTCGTAATATTTTGAATGGAACAGTATTTCGCGAACCAATTGTAATAAATAATATTCCACGTCTTGTTCCTGGTTGGACACAATCAATTTGCATTGGCCGTCATGCTTATGGCGATCAATATATGGCAACCGATTTCACTGTAAAAGGAAAAGGCAAACTTACCATTACTTTCAAATCGGAAGATGGTAAAACCGATCAAGAATTTACAGTAAACGATTTTAAAGGCGATGGCGTTGCAATGGCAATGTACAATACCGACGAATCGATTGCAGGTTTTGCTCGTTCATGTTTTAATCTAGCATTAACAAAAAAATGGCCACTTTATATGTCGACAAAAAACACCATCTTAAAAAAATATGATGGTCGTTTTAAAGATATTTTCCAAGAAATTTACGAAGCTGATTTTAAAGATTTATACAAAGCCGCGGGAATTTGGTACGAACACAGATTAATTGACGATATGGTAGCATATTCCTTAAAATCGAATGGTGGTTTTGTTTGGGCTTGTAAAAACTACGACGGTGATGTTCAAAGTGATATCGTTGCTCAAGGTTTTGGTTCACTTGGTTTAATGACATCGGTACTAATTACACCCGATGGTAAAACTATCGAAGCTGAAGCTGCTCATGGAACAGTAACACGTCATTACCGTCAATGGCAAAAAGGCGAAAAAACGTCTACAAACCCAATAGCATCAATATTTGCATGGACACGTGGTTTAGCTTTCCGTGGGGAAATTGATAATAACAAAGCATTAGTTGATTTCTGCGATAAAGTTGAAAAAGCTTGTATTACGGCTGTAGAAAATGGAATAATGACTAAAGATTTAGCACTTTCTATTCATGGAGAACAAATGAATGGAAGTCATTGGGTTTCGACCGAAGAATATATGGATGCAATTGTAGTTGAATTAAACAAACTATTATAATTATATACATAACAAAAAATAGTGATGCCCGATGGAAATATTTCATCGGGCTTTACTATTTTTACAAAACAAATAAAAAGTTATAGAAATGGAAATTCGCAAAGCTACTCGACAAGATTTACCTACGATTCTAGGAATTCAAAAACAAGCATTTCTATCGGAAGCTGAACGTTATAACGATTTTTCAATTCCTCCACTTAATCAAACAATCGAAGAATTAGAACTTGAATTTTTAGAAAAAAACATATTTGTTGGAATTATCGATAATGAAATAATTGCATCTATTAGAATTTATTCGAAAGATGCAATTGGATATCTTGGAAAACTAATTGTAATGCCTAAACATCAAAACAAAGGAATTGGCAGAATGTTGATGAACTTTGCAGAAAAAGAACTGAAAGAAACAAAGAAAATAGAACTTTTTACTGGCGAAAAAAGCGAGAAAAACATACATTTATACAAAAGTTTAGGCTATAATATTATATCCTTAATAAAAGAAACAGAAAATGTAAACCTAGTTCTAATGGAAAAGCTTTTATTATAACTAACTATTCTTTAAACTAAATGTAAATGTAGAACCAACATTTTCTTTACTTTCTACAGAAATATTTCCACCTTGTTTTTCAACAAATTCTTTACATAACAATAATCCAAAACCTGTTCCTGTTTCATTCTCGGTTCCAGCAGTCGATTGTATTTGAGTAACATCAAACAATTTCTGAATTGTTGATTCCGACATTCCTACTCCAGTATCAGTAATGGTAATATTTGTGTTATCAATAGCTGATGTCGCATTTATAGTTATTTTACCATCCCTTGGTGTAAATTTAATAGCATTTGATATAAAATTTCGCAAAATTGTACTCAACATATTTCTATCAGCTAATACCGTTATTGTAAAATCTACATTTAATTCAATTTGAATATCTTTATTACCAGCATTTAATTTTAATAAATCTATGATTTCAAGACAAATTTCATATAATCGAATTTGCTCAATATTCATCGACAATTTCCCCGATTGAGCTCTTGCCCAAAGCAATAAATCTTCCAACAAAGAATAAAAATGTTTTGCAGATTTATGAATAATATTAACCATTTTCTCGGTTTTATCGATATCGTATTCTCGAACATTTGTCGATAATAATTCGGCAAAACTAAGGACACCAATAAATGGACTTTTTAAATCGTGACCTAAAATGGTTATAAATCGGTCTTTATCTGCATTGAGTTTTTGTAATTCTTTCGTTTGAAAAAAGACTTTTAATTGAGTAGCGACACGAGCTTTAACTTCCTCGGCCATAAATGGTTTTGTTATATAATCGGCACCACCAATTCGTAATGCTTTTACAATATCATTTGTCTCGTTTAAAGCACTTATAAAAATAACTGGCACATCTTGTAGATTTTTTTTTTCTTTAAGCTTTTTGCATACCTCAAAACCAGTCATTTCTGGCATCATAATATCTAAAAGAATAAGATCTGGTTTTTCTCTTTCTGCAACCTGAAGAGCAAGTGTACCATTAGGAACTGGTCTAACCTTGTAACCTTCTCCTCTTAATAAATCGCCCAATACTTTTAAATTATCTGCAATATCATCAACTATTAAGATGTTTGCTTTTTGTTGGTACTGTAAACTCATTGCTTTTTACTTTTTGTTAATATTTGTTGCAGATGAATGTAGTCGTATTTAGACGCTAAAGTTTCGAGATACTTTGCAAGTTCATTATATTTATTATCAATTGTAGATATTACTTTAATAAGACTATCAATATCAGCAACTTCAACCGCTTTAATCAGTTCTAAAACGATAGATTCTGGTAAATTTAAAATATCTGCTTCAATTCTTTCATCATCATGAATATAATCAGATTTTACAATATTAGGCTCATTTTCATACAAATATGTAATATTCAAATTATTCCCAATAGTATGTAAAAGATCGTTTTCTTTAAATGGTTTTCGAATATATCCTTGCATTCCAATTTTATCAATTTTTGCTTTTTCATCTTCAAATGTACTAGCTGTTAAAGCTATAATTGGTGTTTTAGCTCCATCGACCGTTGCCTTAATTTGTAGAGTAGCTTGATAGCCATCCATTACTGGCATTCGAATATCCATTAAAATTAAATCTGGTTTCCAAATATGGAATTTCGTTATTGCATCTTGTCCATTTATTGCTTCATTTGTTTCAAATCCAATTAAATGTAGAAGCTTAACTACTACTTTAATATTTTCTGGATTATCATCAACTACGAGTATTTTATAATTTTGCGTTGCATTTTCTATTCCTACAATTCTTTTTACTATTTCATTTCGAACTTTTGCACTTTTACCTACTTCAATTTCTACAGAAAATGAGAAAACAGATCCAATTCCCACTTGGCTTGTAACGGAAATATCACCACCCATTAATATTGCAATTTCGCGACTAAGTGCTAGACCTAAACCAGTTCCACTTCCTTTATTTATTCCCGAGCTTGTTTGAACAAAATGTTTAAACAAATTTTTCATTTCTTTTTCGTGAATTCCTGGACCAGAATCTTGAATTTCGACTACTAAATTATATTTTCCAAAATCTTTTTTGTCGACTCTAACTCTAACAGCAATTCCTCCTTGATCGGTAAATTTAACAGCATTACCAATTAAATTAATAAAAATTTGACGCAATTTACTTTGGTCTACAAGAATATATTGCGGTAAATCATCGGCTGTTTCAAAAAGGAATTTAATATGTTTTGCTCTTGTTCGTTCTTTAAAAATAAGTTGTATATCATTTAAAAATTGGAATAAATCGATGCTTGCTGTTTTAAGTACTATTCGACCAGCCTCAATTTTCGAAAGTTCTAATATATCGTTAATTAATTCTAAAAGATGTTCTCCAGCTCTAATAATTGAATGATTATATTCACGTTGAATTTCTGTTAAATGTTCATCTCTATTCATTAATTGCGAAAACCCAATTATAGCGTTCAGTGGTGTCCTAATTTCGTGCGACATATTTGCTAAAAACAAGCTCTTCGATTTATTTGCTGTTTCTGCTTCTGCAGCCATTTCGTTTGCTTTTGCAAATGCGATTTCGGCATTTTTAAAAGCTTCATCTAATTCTTTATTTTTCTTTAATAATTGTTCAGCAGTTGTAAACAATCTTTCTTCAATTTGTTTTTGAACAGTTATATCCCAATTTGTACCTATAATGCTAATTGCTTTGCCATTTTTATCTCTTTCGACAACTGCTTGTGCCTTTATCGTATGTATTGAATTATCAGGCCATAATACTCTAAATTCAGTATCGAATTCTTTTTCTCCTGATATTGCCATTTGAATTTCGGTATTTCCTCTATCTCGATCTTCTGGATGAATTCCTTTCAACCAAGCATCGTATGCACCTGAAAAGTCTTTTGCTTTAATTCCATACAATTCGTACATTTGATTATCCCAAAGTAAAACATTACGAACAACATCTAAATCCCAAACTCCAACACCACCAGCTCTTGTTGCTAATTTTAACCTTGTCGACAATTCTTGTAATGTTAATTCAGCTTTTTTTAATTCAGTAATATCGGTAACCAAGACGTAAAATCCTTTAATTTTTTCGTCTTGAATATTAGGAATATAATGGGCCCAACTATAACCGATTTCTCCGTTTGGTTTTGTTAATGTTCTTTCGAAAACCACCTTTTCTCCTTTAAAAACAGATGTAACATTTGGCATATTTAGCATAAAAAGCTCCGGCCCCATTAAATCTTTCATATGCATACCTATCAGTTCTTCCTTAGTTTTACCAAACCATTCGAGATAAGCAAAATTTGCAAATTCACATATCAAATCTTTATTCCAATAACCAACCATTCCAGGAATATTATCGGTCAATATGCTTAAGAAGTTTTGTTGAGACACTAATAACTCTTCGTTGCGTTTTCGATCGGTAATATCTTCTTTTACTGCCAAGTAATTTGTTATTTTACCATTCTCGTCTTTTACAGGAGATATAACTGCCGATTCCCAATAATATTCTCCATTTTTCCTTTTGTTTTGAATTTCTCCATTCCAGTTATTTCCAGACAAAATGGTATTCCACAAATCTTTATATATTTCTGATGGTGTATTTTCTGATTTTAATATGCGCGGATTTTTACCTATTGCTTCGGCAACGGAATAACCAGTTGTTTCTTCGAATTTTGGATTTGCAAACACTATATTTCCCTCCAAGTCAGTTATAACAGTTGTAACTGGACTTTGTTCTATAGCAATTGATAATCTTCTAATTTGATCGTTGCTTTGTTGTTTTGCTTCTTGTTCTTTTTTTATTTCAGTTATATCTTCATACGCACCAAGAATACCAATAATGCTATTATTTTTATCAAATAATGGAACTTTTGTTGTTTTCAGCCATAATTGGCTACCATTTGGTGTTGTTTGTATTTCCTCATATCCGATTTTTTGCTTGCATGTATCCATTACAGATTTATCGTCCAATCTATATGCATCTGCTTCGTTCTTCCATACTAAATCGTTATCTGATTTGCCAATAATTTCTTGCGGCGATTTAAATCCAGCATCTTGTGCAAACAATGTATTACAGCCTAAAAAAACAGAATTCTTATCTTTCCAAAATAATCGAACAGGAATTGTTTCTAAAACAAGTTGTAACATAGAATTTAACTCCGACAGCTTATTTTCACTTTCTAGAATTTTAAGCATGGATTGTTTTCTATCCGAAATATTTCGAGTTACCGAGATTATGTGAGACTCTTGTTCTATTTCGATCAATTTCGCAGAAATCAAACAAGTAATGAGCGATTTATCTTTACAGGTTAAAACAGCTTCAAAATTTTCAACGACACCAAATTCTTTAACTTGAGCTAACAATTGACTTCTATCAAAAGCATCTAACCATACACTTATATCTTCAGTCGTTTTACCATAAAGTTCATCAATTTTATAACCTAAAAGACGTGTAAAACCTTCATTAATTTGCACTATTTTACCATTAGAGACTTTCGAAACAAGAATTGCATCAGGGTTAAGATTAAATAGTTCTTCGAAATGTTTTTTAATATTCTGCTGAGCTTTTTGTGACTCAAGGAGAGCTTGATTCGTTTTGTTTAGTTGTTCATTTTGTGTTTCTATTTCTTGTTTCGAATCTTGTAATTCTTTGGTTCGATCATTAACTTCTCTATGTAAATCAGCAATAAGAGAAGTCTTATATTTAGAATTTAAATATATGATTAGCAAAAACAATATAATTGCAAGTATAAACAAAGCCTCAATTAAATAATTGAATTTCTTTACTTTAGTTTTTTCAAGTCCTATTTCATTATCATTTTTTAAACTGGAAAAACCATCAACACTTAGCGTTATACTCTTATTATTCGAATTCGAAGTATTTACTTTTTTTGAAATTATTTGACATTCAATTGTCTTAGCAAGCTTATTCTGTTGAATATTCCAGAAATAAAAAAGTGTAAAGACAGCAATTGCCAATATTATTAGCAAAAGAAAGGAAACTTGTAAAAATCGCTGTATATGTTTTGTTATCATAAAGTAAAACTAGTTTAAATTCTTTGACACAAAATTGCCAGCTTCATTTCAATTATATGCTAATATACAATTTTTACAATGTAAATCTGTTACAAATAATCGACGAAACATCCACTTAATTTCAAAAAAAAGAGCAACCTTCTTTCGAAGATTGCTCTTTACAATTAATTTTAATATCTAATTATAGAATATTTAATTCTTTAAGAACACCATTCATACTGCGAACAGCTTCAGCACTTTTATCGAAAGCAGCTTGTTCTTCAGCGTTTAATTTATAATCAACGATTTTTTCAACACCGTTTTTACCAATTACAACTGGAACTCCTATACAAATGTCCTTTTGACCATATTCGCCTTCTAATAAAACGCAACATGGGAAAACTTTTTTCTCGTCGCGAACAATTGCTTCAACAAGTGCAGCTCCTGCAGCTCCTGGAGCAATCCAAGCCGATGTTCCTAGATATTTTGTTAAAGTTGCACCACCAACCATTGTATCTGCCGCAACTTTTGCTAATGTTTCAGCATCAAGTAAAGAACTTACTGGAACACCGTTATAAGTAGCTAAGCGAGTTAATGGAATCATCGTTGTATCGCCATGTCCACCAATTACAGTAGCTTGTAAATCTGTAGCAGGTACATTTAAAGCTTGGCTTAAATAACATTTAAAACGTGAACTATCGAGAATTCCTCCCATTCCAATAACTCGATTTTTAGCTAATCCTGTTTTTTTCAATGCTAAATATGTCATAGTATCCATTGGATTACTTATAACAACAATAATTGCATTTGGAGAATATTTTAAAATATTTTGAGCAACGTCGTTAACGATTCCAGCATTTGTACCAATTAAATCTTCGCGAGTCATACCTGGTTTACGAGGAATTCCAGAAGTAACAACAACAACATCAGAACCTGCAGTTTTACTATAATCGGCAGTAACTCCAATTACTCTTGTATCGAACTCTAATAAAGCTGATGTTTGAGTAATATCAAGTGCTTTACCTTCAGCAAAACCTTCTTTAATGTCTAATAAAACGATTTCGCTTGCTAACTCTTTTTGAGCCATTACATTTGCACATGTTGCGCCAACATTACCTGCTCCAACTACTGTTATTTTCATTTTGGTTATATTTTTTGGTTAAAACTTATACTTATCTAGGCATCAAAGATAATCATGAAATTAATATCTCAAGCCGAAAGAAAAAGTTTTTTAATACGATTTGTGAAATTTATTTACCAGCCGAAATTCGCTCATACAAACCCATAAGACGACGAGTTGCACTGTCGTTATTAAACTGCTGAACATGATTATAACCATTGATTGCCAATTGATTATAATATTCTGGCGAAGAAAGTATTTTCTGAATACCATTGGCAATCGATGATGGTTCATCAACATCAATATAATGAGCTCCAGGTCCCGCAGCTTCGGGTAATGATGATAAACGTGATGTTATAACTGGTGTTTTACAATAAAGCGATTCAATAATTGGAATGCCAAATCCTTCGTAACGAGAAGGGAAAATAAAGATAGAAGCTCTTTTATATATCGATGGTAAATGAGTATTTTGAATAAATGGTGCAAAGACTATTTTCGATTCTAAATTATATTTTTTAATATAATCTAAAACAGACTGTTTATATTCCTTACCATTACCAACAACGAGTAATGGCATTTTCAACGAATCGCCTAATTGATGAATAGCCTGCACAATAGAGAGTAAATTTTTCCTTTTATTTATGGTACCTACATATAGCAAATATTGTGAAGGCAGATTATATTTTTCAATAATCTCTTCTATTTTTTCTTCAGAAATATCACTTTTAAATGCATCGTTACAGGTTTGATATATAACCGATATTTTATCTTCGGGTACACCATAATGTAAAATAATATCAGATTTGGTGCTTTCGCTAATTGCAACAATTCGGTCGGATTTTTCGCAAGCGTATCTAAATTTAAAATCGTATACTTTTCTATCGATCCAAGGAAAATCTTCGGGATGAAATTTATAAATAATATCGTGAATAGTTACAACACTACAAACCGATGTTTTATCAATTCCCATTGGTAACTCGTGCGATAAACCATGAAAAACATCTAAGCCATCTTTTTTAATTAGATTCGAAACATATGCCGATCTCCATAACCAACCAGGTATCGATTCTGGTTGTTTAATTTTGTAATCGCCATACAAAAACTCCTCCGTTTGAGGTGTATGAAAAATCTTTGGAGTATATAAAGAATATTCGTTATTCGGATATAATTCCTTTAACTTACTTACGAGTGTGCGACTATAATTACCTAAACCGGTGGTATTATTAAATAGTCGTTTTGCATCAAAGCCAATCTTCAACATTCGTAATATCTATTTTATTATAAGCCCGATGCTAAAATATCAGCAATATGTATAGCTTTAATTGGCAAATTATTCTTTTTAATATACCCCTCAATATTTATTAAACATGATGATTCGGTTGTAACAATATATTCGGCACCCGAAGCAATTGCATTTTCGACTTTTTGCGATACCATTGCCGATGAAATTGAAACATGTTTAACGGCAAATGTTCCACCGAAACCACAGCAAACTTCGCTATCCTTCATTTCAATTAATTCAAGTCCTTTAACATTTTTCAATAATGTTCGAGGTTCTTGTTTTATTCCATATTCTCGCAATGCAGAACAGGAATCGTGAAAGGTTACTTTTGCTTTAAATTCAGAACCCAAATCGACGCAATGCAATGAGTTGACCAAGAAATCGGTTAATTCAAAAATATTCTCTTTAAGTTTCTCGCAAGAATGAATTTGCTTCGAATCTTTTAATAATTCGGGATAATGATTTCTTATAAAACCGGTACAAGAACCACCTGGACTAACTACAGGATATGGAACATCAAAATCTTTAACAAATTTCTCAGCCATTTTTCGAGTTTCTTTACTGAAACCACTATTATATGCAGGTTGCCCACAACATGTTTGTTCTTGATTATAATGAATATCGCATCCAGCTTTTTCTAATATTTTTACAAAATTAAAGCCTGTTTGTGGATACAATTGATCGATAAAACAAGGTATAAAAATCTCAACAGTCATACATTATAAGATATATTTGCAAACTTAGTCATTTTTTACAAGGCCAACAACTCAAAAGAAAGAATGCGAAATTTCAATATACAATCATTTGACGTACATTTGCAGTCCAAATTAAGATACAATGATTGGAATTATAGAACTTGAAAATATAGAATTTACTGCTTATCACGGATGTTTTAATGAAGAGAAAATAATTGGAAATCGCTTTATTGTACAGCTTAAAGTAACAACCGATGTTTCGAAAGCAAGTAAATCTGACAATATTATGGAAGCTTTAAACTACCAAACACTATTCGATTTGATTAAAGATCAAATGAAAATTACATCAAATTTATTGGAGCATGTTTGTGCTCGAATACTTGATGCTATTTACGAACGTTTTGGTAAAGAAGTAATTAATGCTACTGTTACTGTTTCGAAATGTAATCCTCCATTAGGAGGCAAACTCGATAAAGTAAGTTTAACGCTTTCACGTTAATTTTTTATTAATTAAGCATTGTGTAATTAGATAATCTTTTTTTATATTTGCCGTCTCAAAAAACTTTGGTCTCTTAGCAAAGTGGCTATGCACCGGTCTGCAAAACCGCTCACGGCGGTTCGAATCCGCCAGAGACCTCTGAGATAATTCTCAAACCATTGAAAGCGAACAGTTTAACTGCTCGCTTTC